>ERZ795041.1-NODE-1-length-157875-cov-5.072101_pt1 | contig 157875 bp, 139 predicted proteins | sample MGYA00375125_ERZ795041 | MGnify/ENA primary metagenome ERZ795041 (study PRJEB30170, sample SAMN03074214) | activated sludge metagenome | biome: Common Effluent Treatment Plant; feature: Wastewater; material: Activated sludge; isolation source: activated biomass in a...
AAAGCCATAGCAGTAAGTAAAACCGATGCAAGTGTAAATGGCCGTGGGCAAACGGTGGATTCTGCAAATATTTATTATGTGCCTTTTGTAAGAGATTCAGAAAATTTTGTAAACGCCTCGTTATTAATCAGTACAGAGCTAAATGATACTACTTTTGAATATAAATGCAACTGGCAATACAAAAATTTTACTTATGGAACACCCCATCAGGATTCTACGGCAGAACGTTATGCATTATTCTTTATGATAATGGATTACAGAACTTTCGGCTATACTCAATATAAAATTACTGATACAAACCTTTTTTATAATAATCATCCTTACAATGGGAATGGAAGAAGAATAGGATTGACTATAAGCAATCAGGGCGGAAAAGGGTATAGTGCTTATGTAGAAAATTTGGAAGTATGTGCTTATTATTATCACTGTGGCACACCTGATGCAGCTGTATGTAATGATGCAGATGGTTGCGATTTTTTAGATTGCTCTACTGGTGAATGTTACCTTTCCGATGTTGAATTTTGTGATGATTCTTGGCCTGTAGGTGGAGGAGGAGGTGGTGGTGCTGGAAATGGTGGTGGCAATGGCGGTGGAACAGGGGGGGCTGGCGGAACAGGTGGCGGAAGTGGCAGTGGCGGCGGCGGCACCCCACCCGAATGTGGTGAGCCATTACAACCATTGGCAGGCAGAACAAACATAGTGGATCCCTGTGGCCCGGGCTGGGTGCCGGATTATGGAGATGACCCGCCACCACAGCAGGCATGCGATAGCTTTATTGATAGTTTACAAAATGATGCAACTTTTGCAGATAAATTCAAATCACTTAACAATACGGCAACTACAAATCTTAATTATGAAAAAGGGTTTTCGGTTGTTGACAGGGCTACAAATCAATATATACCAAAGCAGGGAGACAACTGGAATAATGAAATAATCTGGAATATACCAGCAGGCACCAAAGTAGAAGGTATTTTGCACAGTCATTTTCATGGAAGAAATTCAATATTCTCCCCGCAGGATGTAATTTTTATGGCTCAGATTTTTTTGCAAGGCTATGCAAAAGACACTAATAATTTATATATCGGAATGACCGGGCACAATAATCTGTATCCCTATTTACTAAAAATAACCAATGCGTCAAAGTTCAGAAACTTTGCAAAAAAAATTGCCGGAGAAAATGGTGATGACAAGTACAAAATGGATCAATTTATTTCCAACTATGAAAGGCTTTTAAACTCACCCGTAGAAGAAAACAATACAAAAGCATTTTTGAAAATGATGCAGGAGATGGGAGTGGGCACCGGGCTATCTCTGTACAGGGGAAATGAAGATTGTAAGGAATGGACAAAAATAAATCTTGACAGTTTTGATGATATTATTCCAACAAATTGTTTTTAAAATATAGGATATGAGAAAAATATTTATAACTATAGTATTAATTAGTATAGTATACATCGGTAGATCTCAAAATGCATATACCAGATATGATACCTGCCATTTGCTTAGCCAGTATGAGGGGGAGTGGAGATATACAAATGGGCAGGATACCATAAGAATTTATTTAAGGTATCATAGAGATTATAGTGTGTCCTTTAATTCAATTTCAGATAATCTTTATGGATGGCTGGAATATAAAACAGGGAATACTGAAATTGAAACAACATACCCTTTTAAAAACATGATTTTGCCATATTACTATGATAACGACAGCATGACAGTGAATCAACGTTCATTAAGACTCAAGCTACAACAGTGTAACAATTCTTGCTCGGTTTTGACTGGAACAATTTTTGACCATTTGCAATCCAACGAAATACATATTGTCACAGCAACATTAAACAATAATAAAACTGAAATGCTGTGGAAACAAAGACACAGAGAAGGATATGGAATGGGAACAGGCGCCACAGGTATGACATTACCCCGTGAGTTTTTATTGATAAAGCAATAGCTTTAGTGTTCGTTTCATTTCGTAATTTAGTATTTATCATAAGTAGAATGGTTTTATGATGACTTTAAATATTCACTTCTTAATGAAACTGTTATTTATTGTCATATTTCTTTTTCCCGGATGTTATACGCTGCAAGCCCAACCCCCTGCACCCGGAAGCAATGTTACTAATAATTACATCAACAAGTTTGAGGGTACCTGGAAATGGATAAATGGAAGTGATACTTTAGTCTTGATTTTAATGAAAAAGAATGAATCGTTCACAAATTATTCAGCAGATGTCCTATTGGGAGTACATAAATATGTACAGAATGGCGTAACTATTCAAGATGTGTTATACAAGTTTGATAGCATTTCTTATAATTATAAAAATAGTTCGTTAATGTTATCATGGTATCAAAATATGGATACAACAAAAGTAAAAGGGGCGATTAAGGACTTGACAAAGAAAAAAACAAACAATCTCTATTTACAATACATCGATGGTACTCCGCCTACCTTAATCTGGCATCTGAAAACAGCAGAAGGGACATTTATTGATCCTAATTTTCAATACGGATTAACAATGCCGAAAGATTTGATATTGACGAAACAATAGATGTAAGACTCTCCCCCTTCATTATTTATCATTTCTTGTTCAGTATTTATTATAATTTCAACTCCCTTCATCATTCATTATTCCCTGTTTAAAATTCGTTAATCCCCCCCCCCTTTCATCATTCCCTGTTTAATATTTATTATTCCTTCTGGCATTATCAGTTTCTTAAATGCTTTTTTAACTTGCAACTAATTTAAACTTTAAACAGACTCAACAGTCCATACATCCAAACCAAATTTTTTACCTTAAACCATTTTTACTATGCGACTATTCAAATTTTTTTCTATTGCATTATTTATTGCAGGCTCCGCTTTCACTTCAGTTAATACCCACAAAGGCGACTGGTTTTTTCTGGGCGATAAAAATGTAGGGTTTGGCGTAGATCATGATGTTATCAATTTTGGAAACTGGAAAGATGATGTGCGTCAGATAAAGATTAAAGTAACCGATGGCCCGTTAAAAATGTATAATATGAAAGTGCATTTTGACAACGGTAGTGTACAAGATGTTGATCTTAGAAAACGCTTTGCACAGGGAAGCGAAAGCAGGGTAATTGATATGAATGGCGGATTGAGGCATTTAACTAAAATTGAATTTTGGTACGAAACCAAGGGTTTCCTCCGCGGAAAATCAAGAGTAGCTGTATGGGGAAGAAACTAAATAAATAATGGATATTAAAAAAATGCCTCCAACATCGGGGGCATTTTTATTTTCTCATTTCTTTATTATTCATTCGTAATACCTTTACCGCTCTTATGACATCGCTACTCGAAAATATTGATAAATCAAAACTGCCACGTCATATTGCTATCATTATGGATGGAAATGGGCGTTGGGCTAAGGAAAAAGGGGAAGACCGCCTCTACGGACACCTGCATGGTGTAGATAGTGTGAGAAATATTGTTGAAGGCTGCGCCGAATTGGGTATTGGGTATCTTACGCTTTATGCATTTAGTACCGAAAACTGGGACCGGCCAGCCAATGAAGTAATCGGATTAATGGAACTACTAGTAAGCACCATTCGCAAAGAAGTAGAAACATTAAACAAAAACAATATTCGCCTGCATGTTATAGGCGATATGAGTATGCTGCCACAGTCGGCCCAAGATGAATTAAATGAAGCACTGTCCATTACCGAAAAAAATAATGGACTACAATTAATCATGGCCTTGAGCTATAGCGGCCGATGGGAAATTTTGCAAATGGTAAAATATATTGCAGCAGCCGTAGAACAAAAAAATCTTTCAGCTAACGAAATTTCTCAGGAAACCATTCAACAATTTCTTAACACAAGCTCCTTCCCCGATCCCGAACTGATGATACGAACCAGTGGCGAATTTAGAATCAGTAATTTCCTGCTTTATCAACTCGCCTATGCCGAATTGTACTTTACTCCGGTAAGATGGCCCGACTTCAGAAAAGAAAATCTTTATGAAGCCATTTTGGACTATCAGAATAGGGAAAGGAGATTTGGAAAAACAAGTGAACAGCTAACTAATTGATAATCATTATATTAATTGATTGTTTTTATTGAAAACAAATATCTTAATATCTGATATTATCATAATCACGATTTTTAGAGTTTCAAAAATGCAATTACATAGTTTTCTTTAACAAAGACTTCAATTTTTTACCGTTATTTTGCCGCCTCAATCTGGGAAAAAGGCCTGTAATACAACGCCCCATAACTGCCGGATGAGAATATTTTTCAGCTGAATTTGAATCTTGCTTTTATGCAAAAAACTTTACTAAGGCTTTCTGTTATCCTGTTGACTTCAGTTTTTTCAACTGCTGCTTTTTCCCAACAAACCGATACGCTGCCGCCCACTTCTATTGATCCAAAGCTTATTGAATATCGAAATGCCCGTATCCCAAAAGAATATGTAATTGCAGGTATTCAGGTTTCCGGTATCAAGCATTTAGATACTTCAATTGTTTCTTCCATCTCCGGTTTATTGCCCGGCGATAAGTACATGCATCCGGGCGAAGACATATTTGCAAAAGCCATTACTGCGCTTTGGAAGCAAAAGCTTTTTTCTAATGTTCAGGTTTTTGTTACCAAAATAGAAGATAATAAAGTGTGGGTTGAGTTGAATGTTCAAGAAAGGGCAAGGTTGGGAAATTTCAAATTTTTTGGTATTAACAAGTCCGAAGAAGAAGACATTATGGCCAAAGTAAACCTGGCCAAGCAAACGATAGTAACTGAGAACACCATTCGTGAAACCAAAGAAAGAATCAATAAATTTTTTAGCGACAAAGGATATCTCAATGTAAGCGTGGATATTCAACAAAAGCCCGATACTACTTTTTCAAATTCCATAGCGATGGATATTTATATCAAAAAAGGGCAAAAAGTTCATATTGATGGTATTCATTTTTATGGCAACGATAACGTAGATGGATGGCGCTTGAAAAAGCAAATGAAAGGCACCAAAGAAATGAGTCGCATTACTCTGCATCCCGATCAGCGACTGAAACCCAGCCCATTTGGTTCAGAAAAAACATATTCTTTGAAAGAGTATGTAAAGGACTGGGGCTTTTTAACCATCAGTAAAACAAAAAAAGTAATTGATCCGTATTTCAGATTCAAGCTTAGCGGCAGCAAACTGGATCCTAAAAAATTTGAAGAAGACAGAGAGAAAATTATTGATTACTATAATTCATTAGGCTATCGTGATGCGCAAATAGTGGATACGGCAATGAGTTTAACTCAAAAGGGAAATCTGAATCTTGATTTTAAAGTTGAGGAAGGAAGGAAATATTATTTTGGAAACATTACCTGGAAGGGAAATTCAAAATACTCAGACTCCTTGCTCACCGCATGGCTGGGCATCAATAAAGGCGACACATATAACCTGAGCATTCTCAACAAAAAATTGGGAAAGGAAGCCAGCCAGGAAGGTGGCGACATCAGCAGCCAATATATGGATGATGGTTATTTGTTCTTTAGAGTGGAGCCGGTAGAAACTGCCGTTTACAACGACACGATTGACCACGAAATAAGAATTACCGAAGGACCGCAGGCAAGAATAAAAAATGTAACCATTGCCGGTAATGACAAAACCAAAGACCATGTAATACGTCGTGAGTTGAGAACCGTACCGGGCGATTTATTCAGCCGTTCCGAAATCACCCGTTCAATTCGTGAGTTGGCGAATCTTCAGTTTTTCAATCAGGAAAAAATAGAACCCGGCGTAGTACCCAATGCCGATGATGGTACGGTGGACATCAATTGGAAGTTGGAAGAAAAATCATCAGACCAGTTAGAGCTTTCTGCCGGATGGGGTGGAGGTATTGGCCTTACCGGTACGTTGGGCGTTACCTTCAACAATTTTTCAATAAGAAATATCTGGAAAAAATCGGCTTGGGATCCATTACCTATGGGCGATGGACAAAAACTAAGTTTACGTGTACAATCAAGCGGTAAAGCATATCAGTCTTATAGCTTCTCCTTTACCGAGCCCTGGCTGGGAGGTAAAAAAAGAAACTCTTTATCATTTTCACTTAATAAGAGTAATTATAAAAATGGACGATACGACCCCATCACCGGCAGATATGAGTTTGATGCCAGTACTTCTTTAAAAACATTTGGAGCTGGTATCTCTTTAGGAAAACAATTAAAGTGGCCCGACGATTATTTCAGTTTGGTTTATACACTGAACTATACACAGTATAAAAGGAAAAACTATAACATCTTTCCGGGTGCAGCCGCTACCGGAAATTCAAATAACCTGAGTTTGAAAATTGCATTGCAGCGATCTTCAGTTTTCAATCCTATTTATCCAACCAGTGGTTCCAATTTTGTAGCAAGTGTACAACTTACACCACCTTATTCACTATTGAAGAAGGACGTTGTAAATTCAGCCGACCCTTATAAAAATCCAGAGTATCATAAATGGAAATTTAATGCGGAATGGTATGTACCCGTTGGTAAAGCATTGGGTGCCGAAAAAAACCGACAGTTTGTTTTAAAAATAGCTGCCAAATATGGCTTTATGGGTAGATACAATGGCAAACTTGATTTTTCACCCTTTGAGCGTTTTCAGGTGGGCGATGCCGGCCTTACCAACAATTTTGGATTATTGGGTTATGATATCGTAGCACATCGTGGTTATCCCATTTATCAGTCATCTAATCCTACATTAAATCCTGATGTACAAAGCCAGGCCAACCAGTTTTTTACCATATTTAATAAATATACACTGGAAGCCAGATTTCCAATTGTTACCAACCCTAGCAGCACCATTTATGCGCTTTCATTTTTTGAAGCAGCCAATGGATGGTATAATTATAAAGATTACAATCCCTTTCGCCTGCGCAGAAGTGTGGGTGTAGGTATGCGTTTCTTTCTTCCTATGTTTGGATTGTTGGGTTTTGACTATGGCATAGGACTCGACAGACTAACACCGGGACAAAGTGGTTTAAAAGGCGCATCTCGCTTTACCTTTATGCTTGGATTTGAACCTGAATAAAAATTCACTCACACAGTAAAACCATAGATATGAAAAAAATATTTCTTCTTGCATTCATTTTATCTTTTGCAACCCTGGGGTTTTCGCAGAAGTATGCCATTATCGATACACGATATATATTGGATAAAATGCCGGAGTATAATTTGGCACAACATCGATTAGACAGCATAGCAGCCGGCTGGCAAAAAGATATTGATAACAAACAGGCCGAGTTGGACAATATGTACAAAGCCTATGATGCCGAGCAGGTAATGCTGAGTGATGAACTAAAGAAAAAAAGAGAAGACCAGCTTTTTAATAAAGAAAAAGAACTTCGTGATCTGCAACGCAAACGCTTTGGTTTTGAAGGCGACCTATTCAAAAAAAGACAAGAACTGGTAAAGCCTGTGCAGGATAAAGTTTATAACGCTGTACAACGTTTAGCTGTAAACAGAGGCTACGATTTTGTGCTCGACAAAAGTGAAGGGATTACCATTATATTTGCCGACCCAAAACTGGACAAAAGCGAAGATGTATTGAGGGAATTGGGCGTAAAATAATGAAGCTGTTAAAAGATTGATAAGTAAGCAACCAAATATTTTTTAAAACAATCTATACAAAACTAAAACCCGCACAAAGCGGAACAAGAAAATCAAAAAGAAATAACATGAAAAAATTGCATGTACTCATTATGGCACTTGGATTCATAGCTACTACAAGTGCATCTGCGCAAACAAAAATTGCTTATGTACGTATTGATGACATTGTAAGCGTAATGCCGGAACTGGCACCCGAAAAAGTGGACATGGATACCATTGGTGCAAAATTTATTCAGGATTCCATAATGCCAACTGTAAACTACAAACAAGAGCAATACAATCAGAAAATTAAGGATTATTCTGATACAACAAAGAAACTATCCGATCAGATAAAAAAACTGATGTTAAAAGAAATTCAGGATTTACAAACGGAGCTGGGCGGTGTAGATCAATATTTGCAACAGGTACAACAATCAAAACAGCAGGAGTTTTTAAGACCATACTATGCAAAAGCTAAGAAAGCAATTGAGCAAGTTGCGAAAGAAAAAAATTATACTCATGTGATGAATACAGATGTATTTCTGGTAGCGCCTGAGGCTGACGATATTTCATTTTTAGTATTGGCCAAGTTGGGAATTAAACTTCCACAGCAGGAGAAACCGGCAGCTACAAAGCCGGCAGTTAAAACCAACGGGAACTAATTCTATTAGTTTATTATACTTAACGCATCCCGTTCGGCAAATGCTGAACGGGATGCTTATTTTTGTATATGTCTGCATCAAATCCTATTGGTGTTTTTGATTCCGGTTTTGGAGGCCTTACCGTTTTAAAAGAAGTGGTAAGCAAATTGCCCCAGTACGATTATATTTATCTGGGTGATAATGCAAGAGCACCTTATGGCAACCGTTCATTTGATACGGTTTATCAATATACATTACAATGTGTAAAATGGTTTTTTGAAAAAGGATGTAAGTTGGTTATTCTGGCATGCAATACGGCTTCGGCAAAAGCGCTGCGCACCATACAACAAAATGATTTACCAAAACTGGCGCCCGATAGCAGAGTACTGGGCGTTATCAGACCTACAGCCGAAATCATTGGCAATTTTTCAGAAACAAAATCTGTAGGTATTTTGGCAACAAATGGCACCGTGGCCTCCGAATCTTATCCAATGGAAATAGCTAAATTTTTTCCGGAGCTGAAAGTACACCAGGAAGCTTGCCCTATGTGGGTACCACTGGCAGAAAACAATGAACACCAAAGCGATGGCGCTGATTATTTTGTAAAAAAGCATATTCAAAACATTTTTGAAAAAGACGAAAGCATTGATGTGGTTTTGCTAGGCTGTACGCACTATCCTTTACTTAGCAAAAAAATTGAGGAGTATTTACCCATTGGCGTAAAACTGATTGCACAAGGAGAAATAGTAGCAGAAAGCCTGGCTGATTATCTTGCCCGACACCCCGAAATAGAAAGATATTGTAGCAAGAATAATAAAAGAGAATTTTTTACAACCGATGCTACTATTGACTTTGACAATCATGCAAGATATTTTTATGGGGCTGAGATACAGTCAAAACATATTGATTTAGAAATAGATAGATAATATAATTCAGAAATACATGGGCATCATTTCTGATATTTTATTGCCATAAAACTGTATTCTTAAAGGCAATATCCCTTACCTTTGCCGTCCTTTCACAAGCCCTTGCAGATGTGGTGATCTGTGGGTAAACTGAAACCCGGGTTGTTCTCCCAGCCCAATTTAAAAAATGAATTCCGAAGAAAATTCTTTGGAAAAAAAGTTAAAAAATGAAACGTACATTTCAACCTCATCGCAAGCGTCGTAAAACTGTTCATGGTTTTCGTAAACGTATGGAAACAGCCAACGGACGTAAAGTATTGGCAAGCCGCCGTGCTAAAGGCCGTAAAAAATTGTCTGTTTCTGATGAGTCAAGATTAAAATAATTTCGTTTTTAAAAAGCGAATCACCAATTTGGTCCCGATTATTTATCGGGACTTTTTTGTTTAACTCACCCAAAGACATCAGGACAAACCCAATTGACGGTATCTATCCGCTATCAGCGAAGCAAGCTTTTCTTTGTTTACATTACTTACAAAACTTTTACCCAATACCTCCAGCATGGGCTGTTTACAATAGTAAAAGAGTTCCAAAGTATTATCTAAAACTTTTTTTGAAAGTCCACACCGATCAAAGGCAACTAAAAAATCTTCGTATTTTATTTTTCTTTTTTTTGCATTAAGTGTCAATGCCACTTCTTCAGTATCAGATGGGTTTACCAAAGCTGTAGGCACCAAATCATAAGCCGGAGCCAGCATCATACCTTCGTCTTCTTTTTCTAATAAAGAAAAATTTTTCAAATGCATATCAGCATTGCCGGTAAAAAAACTAAAAAGTACCTGCTCATAAAAATTGCTGACATCCAGCACGGGCGATGTTGAGTATTTCAATATCAGCCTGGCAACCTGCTCGTAGCTTCCTTTGTATTTATCTTCCGTTAATCTTTCGCTTAGCTGGCACATGTCTTCCATTCGCAATTTTCCTCTACGGGTTCTATCTACCCTTTTGGTTATGTAACAAAGTGTGCCATCCTGTAAATACATTAAACTGTGTGGCACTGTTTTTATACCACAAGTATGCGCTAGGTGCATGGTTACACTTTCCAATTCGGGTAACTCATTGTAATATGCCGATGGAGGTTTTAGTATGTAATCGCCATAAAGGCCTACTATCGTTAACTTCTTGGTTAAATTTTTGTCTTCTTTTCTAAACAAACTCAATGATATTTTAGCTTGCACACCGGTTACTGCCATTTGGCTTTGTATTACTTGTGTGGCCAATTCATTTAAATTGTTGAGGCTGTAGCCAAGCTGTGGCGTTTTTAATTGCCCATAGAATTTTTTATTACAGGCCTGATGTACATGCGTATCCGGCTCGTGAAGCGGTTCGTAGCAATGCAAACACCTTTGGCCATAAAAAGGAGTTTGTTCAGCAACTTTATTTACCGCTACATTTTTATTTTTAAGATATGTCTTTTTATAGTTCTTCATTTTCAATTACACTTACAGCACCTATACAATCTTTGCAGCAGGTGAGCAATAATCCCATCCTGTCTTTCTGATTTATTTTCCAGTTTTTTTCTGCGATATCTAATAGCCATCCTTCGGGTATCAAACCATCAAAAAAGGCAAACAAGGTTTTGTTTTGAAAAATGTTTTCTGTTAATGGTAAAGTTTCACTTATGGGAGTAGCTTCTTTTGATTGCAGATATTCTTTTTGGTAACTAAAAAAATATCCATCATCAGTTTCACTCACTATGCCACAAAAATTATTTTTATTATATACTTTACCGCTTCGTTGCATCTTCAATTAATTTTTCTCTGTCGATAGATACGGGTCCCAGCATTTCTCCAAATAGTCTGAGTACATCATTTACCTTATCCATGCGCAAGGTGGTTTTACCCTGCTCCATATCTCTAATAAACCGCAAGCCTACTCCTGCTTTTATCGCAAGCTCGGGCTGTGTTATCTTATGCAGTTTTCTTTTTGCTTTTATATATTTCCCTAAACTCATTCTTAATATTTTATACCCCATCTACTACGAATATACAATAATATTGATATTTTATACCCAATAAAGTATAAATTTTGATTTTTTTTAAATTTTATACCCTATATGATTTAATTTTGAATGTGTTATTTCAAATATGCTTAAAAAATGGCTCAATTTTTCCAAAGTTGGTTTTGTTTTCATCTCATTTATTTTAAAGAGTGAACAACCTGTTTATTTTGCTTTATTGCTTCATTTGTTCCTGGTTATTTTTGCTTGATGCCCGTTCAATTTACATTAGGAAAAAATGAAAGGCTTAAAAGCCGAAAGCTGATTGATAGGCTTTTCAAGGAAGGCAAACGAAGTACGGTTTCGCCATTTCGTATTCATTATATTATTTCGGAAGCGGCATCGGGGGATTTAAAATTTGGAGTGGGTGTAAGCAATAAAAATTTTAAACGAGCTGTTGATCGTAATCGTATTAAAAGGCTGACTCGTGAAACCTGGCGCTTGCAAAAGCAAGAGTTAATGATAAAATGTGGAAATGCCGTTTCACTTTCTGTTTTTTTAATTTTTACCGGAAAAGATTTGCCCGACTATCAACAAATAAAAGCAAGTGTACAAACTATAATTACTAAACTGATAAAAACAGTAGAAGCATATTGAAAACACTGCTACGTATATTAAGTTTACCATTTATTTTTTTGATAAAAATTTATCAATGGGTTATTTCTCCATTGATGGGGCCCACGTGCCGTTATACGCCTACCTGTTCGCATTATGCAGCTGAAGCTTTAAAAAAACACGGTGTTATAAAAGGCATGTGGTTGGCTATTCGTCGAATCAGCCGTTGTCATCCCTGGGGTGGTAGTGGCTATGACCCTGTGCCTTAAATTTTTATTTTTTAAAAAAAGTATTACCTTAAACTTCTTGAAATTTTCACTATGAATAAAAACTTTGTCTCTCTTATTTTTGCTGGTTACTTCATACTGGCATCCTGTGGCAAAGGTGCTTCTTTTGAAAAAGAAGTAAGAAGCCTTGCCGAACTAAGATGTAAAGAAATGCAACTCATGTCGAAAGAAGCAACAGATGCATCGGTACAAATAGACCTGAGGGCTATACAACAGCAAATAAAAGATAAGCTGGAAGCGATTAAGAAAAAGTATAAAGACTATGATGATGAAATGAATAAAAAAGGCAATGCTATTATGGAAGAAGTGATGATGAAATGTAAATAGAATAAATATGGACTAAATCAAAGCAAGATACAACTTACCAACTGGCAATCACGGTAACTCCGCTTTTGGGTTTGTCTCCAATTTTTACATTAATTTTTGTATCCAGCGGTAACAATAAATCTACACGAGAGCCAAACTTAATAAATCCCATTTCATCACCTTGCTTTACCTGCATACCGAGTTGTAAATAATTGCAAATTCGCTTGGCCAGTGCACCTGCTATTTGTTTTACCAAAATTTCTTTCCCGTTTTTATGATAAACTACCGAATGACGTTCATTTTCTGTAGAGGATTTGGGATGCCAGGCTACCAGATATTTGCCTTTATGATATTGGCTGTACTTTACTTCGCCGGAAATAGGATTGCGGTTTACATGCACATTTAACGGGCTCATAAAAATGGAAACCTGTATTCTGCGGTCGTTAAAATATTCATCAGCCTGTACTTCTTCAATGGTTACTACCTTACCATCTGCCGGCGCAATGATGGCATTTTCCTGTATGGTGAGTGTGCGTTTTGGAATTCTGAAAAAGGAAATAAGAAAAATTAATAAACCCAGTGTTGCTATAAAAATAACCCAGCTTAACCAGGGCGATTGATTGCTGAAAAAATAAAAAGACAAAAGATTTATTACTCCAAAAATAACAGTACCCAGTGCAATACTTTTATATCCTTCTTTATGAATCGTCATGCGGCAAATATAAGTAATGGTAATTGCTTGAGGGTAAGAAGTCTTTTGATTAAATTAACTGAGCATTATTTGAATATACAACCACACAGCGGGCACTGCAAAAAGCAGTGAATCAAACCGGTCTAAAAAACCGCCATGCCCCGGCAAAAAACTGCCGCTATCTTTTACACCAGCCATTCGTTTAAGCTTACTTTCAAATAAATCACCCATGGTGCCGGCAAGCGCTGCAATGGCAGGAATTACAAACCAATGATAGTTGTCCGAAATATTTTTCAATTCAAAAACATACAGATTGATAAAGCCCATAGCAACGATAGCCAATAACATACCTCCTAAAGTACCTTCCCAGGTTTTTTTAGGTGAAATTTTTGAAAGTGGTGTTTTCCCAATTAATGAACCCACAATATAGGCCATTGTATCATTGATCCAGATGCTGAATAAAATGATCATAGGTAACATTACCGAAGAATAAAACGCCGGACTTTCTGAAGTAAATCCAATGGGAGCTTCAAATAAATCAATGATAAGTCCGCAACTGAACGAAATATAAAAAACACCACCTAAAGCTGCAATATAGGCAAGCGGCTTCACTGTGTTTTGTAGATAAATGCCTATCAGCATGAACACAAAACCCGCAGTCGAAACCGGAATAGGCAGATTGTACTTGATGATATAACTATCAAAATGATATGGATAGCCACAATACCAAAGCAAAAAACTGAATCCCATGGTCATCAATCCTAGTTTGGTATAAAGATGAAATTTAGTGTGATGAATTTTTTCAATTAGCTTTAAAAACTCCCACCAGCATCCAAAATGAATAATGATGAACAGGAGTAAAAAGCTCCATGCATTCCACCAAAATCCCAATAACATAGTTGCTGCAAAAAGCAATGCAGTTATCGTTCTGGTTTTAAATACTGAGACATTTAATGCCATGTAATTGTTCTTTACTGTTTTTATTCGGGAACATTTTCGTCAAAATCAAATGGATGATTTTTAGATTTTAAATCTTCTTCATACCAATTTTGATAGCTGGACTTAGATTTTTTTATCATCCACATGGTTAAGAAAAAAGTTGCTGTCAAGCTTACAATGGCAGGAATCAATAGTTCCTGCGGCTTTGCATTTGCAACAGTTTCGTTAGCCATCTCCGGTTTGAAATAAATTAGTGTAATCAGTAATGCATCATATACAAAATGTGCAGCCATCGCTACCCATAGGCTGCCGCTGTACCAATAAATAACGCCCAATAAAATTCCTAACGCAAAACGAGGCAGAAAACCATAAAACTGCATGTGAATGGCTGAAAAAAGTATAGCAGTTACAATGATTCCGGCCCAGTGATTTTTAAACATCTTAATCAATAACCTTTGCGCCATTCCACGAAATAATAATTCTTCTCCAACAGCTGCCAATCCTGCAATGCAAAAGATATTTAAGAAAAGGTCTTTTAATGTATGTTGGCTAACTAATAGATTGATGGTTCTTTGCGCTTCTGCTTCCGATTTGGCAATCCATTGTTCAATACTATCCGGTAAAGGAATATTGCGGTTTATCAATCCCAGATAATTGGTAACCGGTATGGCCGCTATCAATGCCGCACATCCGGCCAGATAATACAGATTACGATCCGGCTTTTTTAATCCCAGATATTTTTTCGAATCATTACTAAACAGTCTTGAGCTAATAAAAACAGGAACAACAAATAATGCAACAAACTGTACAATCTGCATTCCCCTGATTAATGTAATGGTTGCCGGATTGTTGTTATCCCATTTTGATGAATCAGAAATTGTATCTAAGCTAATTCCTGTAATTGCCGAAATTAATAAAGTGCCAAAAAAACCAATAATAAACAGCCCGGCTAATGAAATGGAAATAAATAGGATGAACTGTGAAAGGGGAGATCTTGATTTTAACATGCCTGTCATTATGTAACTCAGATTTTGAATTGTAAATTTGCCTCTTATTCCCCAAAAGCGATTTATTAAAGGTGGTAAAGATAGGTAACATAGAAATTCCTGACCCATTGGGTATCAACTTCCCGCTATTGCTGGCTCCTATGGAAGATGTAAGCGATCCGCCTTTTCGTGCCGTATGCAAAGACAATGGTGCCGATTTGATGTACACCGAGTTTATTTCTTCCGAAGGATTGATAAGAGATGCCATTAAAAGCAAAAAAAAACTGGACATTTTTGATTATGAAAGACCGGTAGGCATTCAAATTTTTGGTGGCGATGAAGAAAGTCTTTCGCTTGCCGCTAAAATTGTGGAAGTAACCAATCCCGATTTGCTGGATATTAATTTCGGCTGTCCGGTAAAAAAAGTTGCTCTCAAGGGCGCCGGCGCAGGTGTGCTTCGCGATGTAGATTTGATGGTAAGACTTACAGAAGCTGTTGTAAAATCAACATCATTGCCTGTAACCGTAAAAACCAGACTGGGATGGGATGATAAAACCAAAAATATTGAAGAAGTAGCAGAACGATTGCAAGACGTAGGCATTAAAGCCTTAGCAATACATGGTCGCACCCGCACACAAATGTATAAAGGTGAAGCAGATTGGACACTGATTGGAAAAATAAAAAATAATTCACGCATTCATATTCCCATTTTTGGAAATGGCGATATTGATAGCCCCGAAAAAGCATTGGAATACAAAAACAGATATGGTGTGGATGGTGTGATGATTGGCCGTGCGGCCATTGGTTATCCCTGGATTTTTAATGAGATAAAACATTTTATTAAAACAGGAGAACACCTGAAGCCTCCTTCAATTGAAGACCGGCTGATGGTGTGTCGCAAACATTTACAAAAATCCATTGAATGGAAAGGGCCGGTGGTGGGCATCAATGAAATGAGAAGACACTATGCCAATTATTTAAAAGGACTACCCAACATAAGAGAGTTTCGTTACAAGTTAGTTACACTTAAAACGGAAGCAGAAATTAACGAAGTGTTTGATGATATTGCCCGCACTTATTCCGGATTTCAGTTTGAGAAAACAGCAATCGAACTGATAAATTATCATGAAAAATGCCCAATATCTTAACCACTTCTTTCTACCTTTTTTTTGCAGCAAATAATCCAAAAACGGAAACCAAAAACCAGGTACCTTCCAGTATAACAAAGGGCCAATAGCGTATGATATATGAAGCATAACAAGCAAGTGCAGAGCCAAAGAGATTAAGCAAAATAAATTGCTTGTCACTGCTCGAAAGCTTTCCTGCTATATTGCAGAAGTAAGCTATCAAAATTAAACCCACTCCCAGCGTGCCTATGATATCTGCCTGTGTCATAAATTATGAATTAGCGATAAATTTACCATGAAATAATATTGAAGATGACAAAAGTTGAAAAAAGAAAAACAACAACAAAAAGAAAAATCTGGGCAGAAAAAATGTTGCCCGATAAAGTAGCCGTGGTAAAAAGAATTGATGCCGATTTTGCAGATATACCTGCAGGCAGCACCATGTTGATAGCAACACCTGCAATTGTTGATGAATATATAAGACAAATTCCCAAAGGCCACTTTACCGATTTAAAACAAATGAGAAAAGACCTGGCCGATACACATAATGCCGAATATTGCTGCCCCGTTACTGCCGGTATCTTTCTTCGCATTGTTTCCGAAAATGCTCATGAGGAATTAGAAAAAGGAAAATCTATAAATAAAATAACACCCTTTTGGAGAGTGATGAGTGTGAAATCTCCGGCAGCAAAAAAATTAAGCTTTGGAACTGATATATTGATTCAGCAGCAAAAAAAAGAAGGCATTATCAAGTAGTCATTTTGTAAAATGATTCCAGTCCTTTTAAGTATTTATCTGCCCGCTTCCAGGTAAGGTAGCCTATAAAAATAATGAATGCCGACATGATCGTAAGTGTAAGTCCCATCCCTTTCCGGAAAAATGAAAACCGGCAGGTGTCGCCTTCACAAACAATATAAAAACGAAAAAATAAGGCCATGCCAAAGAGGGCAAGTAATATGAATAACCAGCGATATGATTTGAGTTTTTTCATCAATAATTTCATTCTGGGTAGCTCCTCATCTCTCAACTCAGCCGGATACATATCGTAGGCATACACATTTCTTTTTCGGCGGGCATCGCTTCGGCTGTAGGCGATATAGCCAACGGCAAATAAAACACAACCCATAATTGCAGGCGGAAGTGCGGCGCCATAATAATAAGATGATGCGCCTGCAAAAAACAATACCACCCCGGCAATAAATGACAACAAGCCTGTTATCATTTTCCATTTGCCGCCTTCTTTTTCGTTTACAAAATATTGTTCAATATCAGCTTTAGTAAACATTATATTATTTTTTTATTGCATTGATCAATACTTCGTCGGTAGGAGCAACTGCAGATCCAAAGTAATCTATTAACACACCGTTTTCATCAACTAAATATTTTGAAAAATTCCAGGATGGTGCTTTATTATTCCATCCGTTTTTTGACGCATCGGTCAGCCATTGATATACCGGATTTTGATTTGCCTGAGGCAGCACTACCGACTTTTGCATCAACGGGAAGCTAATGCCAAAGTTTTGCTTACAAAATGCAGCAATTTCTGCATCGGTTCCGCTTTCCTGATTTTTAAAATCATTGGCAGGAAATCCCAAAATTATGAATCGGTCTTTATGGGATTGATAAAGTGATTCTAGTGCAGCATACTGATTGGTAAACCCACAGTTGCTGGCCGTATTTACAAGCAATACTTTTTTCCCTTTTAAATTTTCAAACTGAAATGTATCTCCATTATTGAGTAATGCATTCAACGAATAAAAAGAAGTAAGAGGCTGTTTTTCTTTATTTGTAATTACCTGAGAGCGGTTGCCACTCTTTTTGGACCACCACATAAAGGCCGGATATACAGTTCTTAAAATTTTTTGCCTGAAAGTCATATTCTTTACATTTCTATTTGCAACCCAAACGTAACCGGTAAATGCAAGTAGTAAAACAAAAATAACTAAGAGTAATCTTTTTAATAGTTTCATTTTATGATTCGTTTAAACAATTTTAATCTTCCTTTTAATGGAGGATATTTGATGGATGGGTCGAACCAGGTAGGCGTTTGCATCACTGCTTTTTTATGGCTAAATGTTTCAAAAGAATATTTGCCATGATAATTTCCGGTGCCGCTAAATCCTCTGCCTCCAAAAGGTAAATGATGATTGGTTAAATGCCAGCTTGAGTTATTAATACAGGCACCACCGGCCGGAATATTTTGAAGCCATGATTTTGCATTTGCAGTACTGGCCGTATAAATATAAAAGGCCAGCGGGTTAGGATGTTTATTGATAATTGATTTTGCTTCTTTCATATCTGCAAATGTGAGGATGGGTAAAACCGGACCGAAAATTTCATCCTGCATCACTGCAGCATCAGGTGCTATATTGTCCAATAAACTTGGTTCTATAAAAAGCTTCGCACGGTCTATTCTACCGCCCTTAATGATGTTTCCTTCCGAAAGATATTTTACGACACGGTCAAATTGTTTTTCACTTATCATTTTTCCGTAGTTGTAATTTTCTTCAGGCTTATCGCCAAAAAATTGGTGTATGGTTTCCTGCATAGCATCCACAAATGGTTGCTTTACCGATTGATGTACCAATACATAATCCGGCGCTACACACATTTGCCCTGCGTTGGAAAATTTTGTCATCGCAATTCGTCTGGCTGCTACTTTTAAATTTGCATCGGCATCTACCACACAGGGGCTTTTGCCACCCAGCTCCAGCGTTACAGGTACTACTTTTTCTGCTGCCATTTTATAAATAATCTTTCCTACAGCTGTGCTTCCGGTATAAAATACATGGTCAAATCTAAAAGCATTCATCATCTGTGGTATTACCTGTTGTCCTTCGCCTTGTACATATAAAATATATTCCTTGGGAAAAACGGATTCAATTATTTTTTTCATCACCACATCTGTTGCCGGTGCAAATTCGCTAGGCTTTAGCACTACACAGTTTCCTGCTGCAATGGCGCCAATAAGCGGATTGATTAATAGCTGAAAAGGATAATTCCACGGACCAATGATGAGTAGTACACCCAATGGCTCACGTAAGATGCGGCTGCTGGAAGGAAGGTTGAGCAGATTGGTTCTCACTTTTTCAGGCCGCATCCATGATTTTATTTTTCGCAGTGCTGTATTTAGCTCAGAAATAACCATACCTGTTTCCGTAACCCAGGTTTCTTCTTTATTTTTTTTCAAATCGGTGTATAAAGCCTGGTACAATTCATATTCGTACTCGAGAATAGATTGTTTTAGTTTTTTTAATTGTTCAATTCGAAAGTCTGCCGAAAGGGTAGCGCCTCTTTCAAAATAATTTCGCAGATTTTCCAGTTCATTTATCAATGACATTTGGGTAAATTTGATACAAGATAAGTAATTATGACAGACGCTTATTTTATGACGCAGGCACTGAAGGAAGCCCGAAAAGCTTTTGAGGAAGATGAAATTCCGGTAGGTGCCATAGTAGTAGTGCAGGAAAAAATAATTGCCCGAGGTCATAATATGGTGGAACGATTAAATGACCCAACGGCTCATGCCGAAATTATCGCACTTACTTCTGCTTTTAATGCATTGGGTTCAAAATATTTGCCCGAGGCAACCCTTTATGTAACACTGGAACCCTGCCTGATGTGTGCCGGAGCTATTTATTGGAGCAAGTTGGGTAGAATTGTTTATGGCGCCGATGATGAAAAAAACGGGTATAAGAAAACAACTACAACCAACTGGCCCTTTCATCCAAAAACAGAACTGGTAAGAGGTGTTTTGCAGGATGAATGTGCGCAATTGATGAAAGATTTCTTTTTAAACAAAAGGTAAAATGAATCAAAAAGAATCGATTAAGAAAACAGAAATTACACATCCTGTTAGCGGCACTGTGATGATGATTGATACAGCTATTTATAAGCCTTTTAAAGCCGCAATTATTCAGTGCCTGAAGAAAACAAAAGGTAAAACTTTTACTGAATTGGTTGCCGATGTCAAAAAGATTATCAAGAAAACATATCCTGCTTTTAAAGGCTCAGTATCCTGGTACACGATTTCAGTTTTGCATAATTTGCAAACAGAAGGCATTGCCATTTATTATAAAGAAAAAGGTAAAAAATACAATTGCCTAGCCTGATATGTTGCGAGAGGCGGAATAAATCTGTTTGCTCAATTTTTCAATCGTTAGTCTTTGTAGTTTTATCTTGAATTATAATTATTGTTTTTGACTAAGCGGTACTACCGGAATATTTTTCAGTCATCTTTTGTATATATGATGAATGAAAAATTTAATGTACGTTTGTAACCCTTTCAGTAAATATTAATATCTCAATAACGATTAAATTTTTTTTATGTCTTTTACATTACCTGCACTCCCTTATGCACACGATGCATTGGAGCCTCATATCGACACTTTGACCATGCAAATACATCATGGAAAACATCATCAGGCTTATGTTGATAATCTCAATAAAGCTATTACCGGAACGGAATATGAGCAAAAATCTCTGGAGCAATTGGTTGCTCATGCCGGAGCTATCAGTGCCGCTGTGCGCAATAATGGCGGCGGTCATTGGAATCATAGTTTTTTCTGGGAAAGTCTTTCTCCAAATGGTGGTGGTGCGCCAGCAGGCAAACTGGCTGATGCGATCAATCATGCTTTTGGTTCATTTGATGAGTTTAAAACAAAATTCGCCGCTGCCGGCGCAGGTCGCTTTGGCAGTGGATGGGCATGGCTCATTGTACATGAAGGAAAACTTACCATTACTTCCACACCCAATCAGGATAATCCGTTGATGGATGTTGCAGAAACAAAAGGCACACCTGTTTTCGGTGTCGATGTTTGGGAACATGCATATTATTTGAAATATCAGAACAAGCGTGCCGATTATCTTTCAGCCATCTGGAATGTTACCGACTGGAACAAAGTAGCTGAAAGATTTGAAAAATTATAACTAAAGTTCTAATAGAACTCTGGAAAAAGTATAAACGACTCCTTCCTGACGACAAATGATAAATTGTATTCAGGAAGGATTTTTTTTGAAATACGGTGGTGAAAAATCAGATTAAAAGACTTTCACCAATTCTTCTAACGAAAAAACTGTGTAAGTTGGTTTTTTGCCATTTACAATTCCGGTTTCGGCATTCAGATGATTTACATGAACAGAATCAATACCTGCATTCATAGCGCCCAAAATATCAACCTCTAGTGTATCACCTATCATGATACTTTGTGCTGCCGCTGCACCTGTCTTTTGAAAAGCAAATTCAAATATTTCCTTATGTGGTTTCAGGCTATTGCTGCCTTCGGAAGTAATTACCTGTTGAAAATATTTATCTATTCCAGAATTTTTTAATTTACTGTGTTGTGTGCTTTCAAAGCCATTGGTTATCAAATGAAGCTGATACCCTTTATCGGTAAGATACTCCAGCAACTCAATTGTAAACGGAAATAATGTTTTTCGACCGGGAAGTAAGTCCAAAAAGCGCTGTCCCATTTCCCGGGCAAGGGGTTCATTGGCAATTTTGAAATCAAGCAGCGTAAGCCACATACGTTTCCAGCGCAGTTCATCTACTTTTACATAACCATTGCGATAGCGATCCCATAGTTTATCATTATGAACCAGATAGTTTTTATGAAAAAGGTCAAAATCATCTACGCCCTTTTCTTTTAATTGCATGGTTTGAAATAATTCTTCCAGCGTTTGACGGCTATTGGTATCAAAATCCCAAAGGGTGTGATCAAGATCAAAAAAGAGATGTCGGTATTTAATTTCTGTTTTCAGATTTCCAATTTTAGTTTTGTAATCTTGCGAAGATAAATTCTATTTAAATTGAAGCGTATGAAAGTTTTGATAACAGGAGCATCCAGAGGTATAGGAAAAGCATTGGCAGAAATTTTTGCAGCCAACGGGCATTCGCTATTACTGATTTCAAAAAATGAAGTTTCACTCTACAAAGCAATGGAGGAGCTGTGTGCAAGATTTTCTGAAACAACCATCAGTGCAAAAGCATTTGATCTGTCAATAAAAGAAGAAGCTATAAAGGCCGGCAACTGGGCACTTGAAAAATTTGATGCCCCGGAAATTATCATAAATAATGCTGGCGTATTTGCACCGGGCAATGTGACTGATGAGCCTGATGGAAATCTTGAAATGCAAATGGCAACAAATCTATACAGTGCTTATCATATAACCCGAACTGTACTGCCCGCCATGATAAAGCAGGATAAAACGATAAATCGTCATATTTTCAACATCTGCTCCATTGCTTCACTTAGAGCTTACAATAATGGTGGCGCATACAGCATTAGCAAATTTGCATTGCATGGCTTTAGTAAAAATCTGCGTGAAGAACTGAAACTTCATCATATCAAGGTTACCTCTGTTTTTCCCGGTGCTGTATTGACGGATAGCTGGTCGGGATTTGATAACCGCAACAAAAGAATTATGGAAGCGGAGGATGTGGCAAAAATGATTTATGCAGCTACACAATTATCGCCCGCCGCCTGTATAGAAGATATAGTAATGCGACCGGTGTTGGGTGATTTATAATGTAAAAATTTCGGAATGAACGGATGATGACAGTTCATTTAACAGATCCATCCTTTCATCATATTTTTATTTAAGCACATAGTTTTTCAGTTTATTTTCGAAAATGAAACAGACCTTATTTCTGTTTGTAGCTTTTGTAATCCATCTGGCCACATTGTCGCAGGTCAGTTTTTCTACCATTGTTTCTAAACAAACAGTTGTAAAGGGAGAGGCGTTTCAGATACAGTACACAGTTGCCAATGCAAATAACGAATTGAGATTTTTGCCGCCTTCATTTACTTCTTTTCGGGTTATTAATGGCCCCGAGGTTTATTCGGGCACACAAACATCTAAAAGTGGTGCGGTTGCTATAAAAAATTATGTATATACACTGGAGGCATTGCAGGTAGGCCGATTTACCATTCCGGCGGCAGCTATAGTTATGAATGGCAGGCAATGGCAAAGCAATATGGTAGCATTGAATGTAATTTCAAATAATGCAACACAACAAAATGAAACAAGTATCAGCGATCAGCAACTATTGCTGGGAGAAGACCCTTATAAAAAGCTGAATCAAAACCTTTTTTTAAAACTGCTGGTAAACCGAACCAGTTGTTTTATTGGCGAACCGGTGCTGGCAACTTTCAAACTATACTCACGCCTTTCTTCAAAATCTGATATTGTAAAGAATCCGGGGTTTTATGGATTTACTGTTTTTGATGTCATTAATCTGGCTGATAATAAATCAACAACAGAGCAGATAAACGGAAAATGGTTTGATGTGCATACTGTACGCCAAGTGCAATTGTATCCGCTGCGAGCCGGTGTTTTTTCAATCGACCCAATGGAAGTACAGAATGAAGTAGCATTTACCAAAAGCAGTGTAAATAATAAACCCGAACAGGAGATAACTGAAGGACTTCCTTTTGAAAAGGCAAAAGGAGAAAATAGTTATGAAAACACCATCAGTACAAAAGCCGTAATGATTATGGTGAAAGCACTTCCTGAGCATAATAAACCGGAAGATTTTGCAGGAGCGACTGGAAAATTCAACATCAGCTCCAGGCTTGTAAAAAATGAAATTGCTAAAAATGAAGAAGGTTTTTTTGAAGTAATGGTAAGCGGCAAAGGAAATTTTACACAGCTTGCTGCTCCCGAAATAAAATGGCCTGATGGTATTGAAGGATTTGCACCCATAATAAAAGATTCAATGGATAAAATGAAATTTCCACTCGAGGGTTTTCGCATATTTCGTTATCCTTTTATAGCAGCTAAACCGGGCACATACATACTGCCTGCTATCCGGTTTAGTTTTTTTGATACTGAGGCAAAGCAATATAAATCCGTTGCTGCTGATGCGCAGCAGATTTCTGTAAGCCATGAAATGTTAACGGCAGCTGCCCCCAAACATCAAAAACCAGATATTGGGAAAGAAAATGCCAGAGCGAGTCGGCTGGCGTTTATTATTATTCTCACTTTTATGGCTTCTGGTTTAACTTATTGGATTTTTTCAAAAAGAAAATCAAATGAAACTGTATTGACAGTTGAGCCATCAAGAAATGAAACAATAGATGATATTTTGTTGCCGGTAAGAAATGCAATAGATTCAAATGATGCTGAATTTTTAAACCAGTTATATACAACAGTACGTCGCTATCTGGTTACTGCACTATCGCTGGAGCAGGGTTTGGCAACGAAAGAAAAAATTCTAAAATCGCTGCAGCTAAAAGGAATGGCCCATGAAGAAATTGTAAAATTGGATCAGCTGTTTTCAACCTGCGAAGCCGGCATGTTTACAGCCGTACACCTGGACATTGATAAAGCCGAACTGCTTCAAGAAGCCGAGTACATATTAAATACAATAAAGTCAATCACCGAAAAAGTTTAAAAACGATTTCTGATGTGTTGTATAAATTTTTCTACCGCTCTTCTTACCTCAGTAGCTGATGTGTGATGATTGTTGACCAATGTGGAAAAAATAAACAGCTTGTTTTTCTTGGTATATAAATAACCACTAAAAGCAACCACGCCGGAGAGTGTTCCTGTTTTTCCAAAAATAAAGCCACTATCTGACTGGTAATAATTACGAATGGTACCCGCTCCGCCCGTTGGCAATATTTCTTGCATACGCTTCATGCCAAACTCAGTTTTCATTTTGTTGAGGATGGCAATAAAATCTTGCGGCGTAAATAAATTGTAACGGCTCAGCCCGCTGCCATCGGCCCAGCGGGGTGGTTGCGGCAGTTCTTTAAAGTCTGATTTCAGTAAAGTGTCTATCAGTTTTTTATCATTCATATAGCCAAGCAATAGATTGCTTACCATTAATAAAGATTGCTCAGCAAAAAAATTGTCGCTGCGATGCATCATTATTTTCAGAAACGAATCTGTAGGTTGTGAATATACTTTTTGATAACCGGAGAAAGAATTGGAAAAACCGAGGATGATGTCGTCCGGTATTTTTCTATGTAAAGTATCGGCAAGAAATTTGAGCCCAGTCATTACTCCAAGTGTTTTAAATGGTATTTCCTGCTTTTGAAACACAGCATTATCCTTTATAAAGCTGAATTTGTTTTCATCTTTACTACGGGTTACTTTAAATTTTTCTCCCAATCCCATCAACTGTATTAAAGGCTCATTAAAGAAAGGTTGTTTTAAGATGGGAGGCCTTGCAGTAATTGAATTTTTGTTTCTTTCAAAACGTATCAAATTGCCGTAAATGGGTAGTGCAGCTCTTTCGGCCAGATATGGTTCTTCATAATCATCCCACGACCAGCCGCTGCCATATTCTGAGAATTTATCATTGGAATGAAACTGTACTACTAATTTTTTATTTATGCTTTGTAAGTGATGGAAGGGTTGTTGGTTTTTAAAATCGGGGTGCAAAAAACCGGGATCACCCATTGGTCTGATGATTACTTCATCTGCAGTGTCTTTTATTAAATATGCTACGAGGGTATCGCCCAGATATTTCATAGCTGCATAGCAAGTAGGCAGTTTGGTGTTGCTGGCCGGAACAAAATATTTATCACCCTGATAATTGTATAAATATTTTTGCGAAGCAGGATCATATATGCTGATTCCAATATGTGCCTTTTGTAATTCTTTATTCTGTAAAATATTTTCTTGAGCCGATCGGGATATTTGCTTTTGCACCGAACATGAGGCAAGTACAAAAACAAAAATGATAAAACAGAAATAAAAGACCGGAGCTCTAAATAAACAATATTTTCTGATTATTTGCTTTCTCATTTTCAGATAAACATAAAATTTCGCAGATCTTACAATTTCTTCCACACGGAATCTTCTACCTTTCTCATCATCCTCTTTCCTGTGCTCTCAGCCATCTTTCAGGTATTTCATTGCTGCTGGCAAGCAGATAATCTTTATAACTGCAGGCAATAAATTTTTTATCGGGAAGCTGCATCCACCATCTGCCTGTTTTTTTACTTTGCAAGAAAGTGGTTTCTACTTCTGCAAAAGCGGTATGATATTCATTGAAGGAATCTCTTTCATCCAGCTGTGCTTCCCTACGGGCACGGCTGCGCCCATCCAGCACATACCATAGCATGTGACTGATTTGTTTGGCCGTCAGTTCATCTTTATCGTGCTGCACATCATAGCCATAAATGCCAATGCTGTTGATATTAGGACTCATACCTGCATAGCGCATCAATACGCAAGCTTCTTCGCCATTAAAACCATTGGGTGATGCTGTAGTAGCAGGTGCATAAGCATGAGCTACTGCCGTCATATCAAAACTCAATAAATGACTATTGCGAATAACGGGCTCCATTTCTTCCATATTTTCTTTTACGCTCCCTACACGGTAACAGTCGAAATGCAGCTTGTCCATAGTTTCCAACATTCGAGGATGTACATAGTAGCTTTGAAACCCGATATGATTATAATGCCGAATAAAATTGGGTTCGCCGGTTAGCATTTCCATCAAAAAATTTTCGTGACGAAAAGGAGATTCCAAATCAATATCAACCTGCGCATCCACACAACTTGCTTCTATCAGCCTTTTACCATTTGCATAGGCCTGGTATTGCGATAAAGTAAGATCGTGTGAACCACCCAGAATGATTACCGTTTTTCCATCTTGCATTAATTCGCCTACAACCGTTTTTAATGCAGCATAAGAATCAGTGTATAATGAACCGGGTTTTATATTTCCTACATCGGCAATTTTAATATCGGGATGCCAGTAATACAATGAATAAAAATGACGACGTATAATATCGGGTGCCTGACTGTGACCATGTATCAGCCCACTGCCTCTTTGCTCGCCACATCCTACCAGTACTATTTGAGCTTCGTCCAGTTCGGGAAATGTTTCATTGTAAATGTCAATTACTTTGCCCAGTTGCCCGTCTTTATAACCCTCATCGTGAGAAATAAGATGAAGATCAACCGGGTCTAAAAAGTCGGAAACATTCAGATGGTCCATAAATACAAAACTAAGTGTTTCAGAGAGTAAAAAACCGGCCTTGATTACCGACATTATCTAACTGCAATTTTTTTTGGCCATAGCTTATCTTTGCCGCCTTATGGAACAATTGCTGAATCAGATAGCCGCTTATAAAAGCGAAATAGAAGCCACCCATATTTCGGATGCAAAGCAGGCCGAGGAGTTTCGCATTAAATGGCTGGGTACTAAGGGGATTGTAAAAGCGGTGATGGGTGAAATGAAAAATGTAGCACCGGAGAAGAAAAAGGAAGCAGGCCAGGTGTTGAATGAATTCAAACTTTTTGTAGAAGGAAAATTTGAAACCTTCAAATCAGCAACTGAGCAGCAGCAAAACGGCAATGCAAACAGAATAGATTTAAGCCTTCCGGGCGATGAAGTAATAACAGGTTCAAGGCATCCGGTTACTTTAATGCGTAACAGGATCGTTTCTATTTTTCAGCGACTGGGCTTTGCAGTAGCCGAAGGGCCGGAAATAGAAGATGACTGGCACAATTTCGGAGCACTCAATTTACCGGAGCATCATCCGGCCCGTGATATGCAGGATACCTTTTATGTACAACAAAATCCGGATTGGGTATTGCGTACACATACCAGCAGTGTGCAGATACGAGAAATGGAAAAAGGTAAATTGCCGATACGCATGTTGATGCCCGGTCGTGTTTACAGAAATGAAACAGTAAGTGCACGCAGCCATTGTTTTTTTCATCAAGTAGAAGGATTGTATATTGATGAAAATGTTTCTTTCGCTGATTTAAAGCAAACACTTTATTTCTTTGTGAAGGAAATGTATGGCAAGGATGTAAAAGTTCGCTTCCGTCCTTCTTATTTCCCCTTTACCGAGCCAAGTGCTGAGATGGATGTTTCCTGTTTTATTTGCGGAGGCAGTGGTTGCAACATTTGTAAAAAAACGGGCTGGGTAGAAATTTTGGGTTGCGGCATGGTGCATCCCAATGTGTTGAGCAATTGTAAAATTGATCCCAATAAATACACCGGCTTTGCATTTGGAATGGGAATAGAAAGACCCGCTATGCTGAAGTATGGCATCAAAGATATTCGACTATTCAGCGAGAATGATGTACGGTTTTTAAAACAGTTTAGTTCGTCGATTTAAGCAGCCATTTTATCCCGGTTTCTATACTGGTGTATTTAAAATCATTCAGACCTTGTTGTAAGCACAACAGAAATATGATTTTATTTATTTTTTTTTCGGCATTGAAGCGAAATACAATTGGCTTGTCTCCGCTTTTGGCCTCATAGCCAAGATAGCCCGCAAAATAGGGTTGTAGTTTCCAATTGTTATTATTCCATTCAAATCCACTGCCAAAAAGAAAAGCATCGTTTTGACGCAGATCACCTTTATCCATTTGCCAAACATAAAGGCCGGCCATGCTCATCCATTTTAACCTTTGGTTAATCATTTTTCCCAGCGATACATCAACCCAATAGCTGGTAGCATCAATAAAACGGGCAGCGGCTACTCCTTTGCTTGATGAAGAAGGAAGTCGAACGCCTACTCTTAATGCGAGTTGTGTTTTATTTCTCCATTTGTTCAGCAGGTTTATGTTGGTACTAAATAATACATCGCCTTTTGCCTGTTTATCAAAGTAGTTTTGATAGTAAACGTGCCGTTCCCTTTTTATGGTATCGCTCATTTTGAAAAACTCAATCGGGATCCAGTTTACATTTACAGAAACCCTGTTTCGGGCTAGGCAAAAGTTGCCATACAAATTAAAGTTTTGTGTTTTATCGCCTTTGGCAAAATGCAATTGACCCGACAGGCCGATTGCATTTACACTGTCTATGCTTCCGGTTGTAATGGCAGGAATCGTTAGCGCATTGGGTCCCATGTGGCCGGCATTAAAAATGATATATTTAGAATAATGCGATACACCATCCCACCCCACTAACTGTGCCCACTGCTGTTGTGTTTGTGTATGAGCAATATTTTGAGCGGCTATAAAAAGAAGGAATAAATATTTTTTCATATTAAGCTTACACAATAAAAATAATTGTTTGTTTATAAATCACAAAAGCCCACCAAGAGGCAGGCTTTTGTAAAAGTAAGTTTTCAATTATTAGTCTTTGGGGTTGTAAGCAATTGCGGCTACTGCAGCAGCAATAGAAAGCCACATGCCAATTCCATATCCTTTTCCCAATGCTTTAAAAACATCACCAATTGACTGACCATCTATTACAGGAGCTCCAATAAAAAGGAAAAGAATAGTGAGCAATGGTAAAGCGGTCCACAGCCCCCTGCCAAGTGGATAATTACCGTTGTTTACTCCGCCTACCAGCAACATTAAACCGGAAAGAGGAATCAGGAATAAAAGGTACTGTTTCCAGTCGCCACCTTCGGCAGTTGCCATTTTTAGTCCGCTTACATTCATTCCAAAAAAGGAAAAATAAGGTAGAAAAAACCCGATTAATAAGATTGCACCTAAAATGATGCTGTACATTTTTCTGTTCATAATGGTTGATTTTGTCCGAAGTTTTGCTTCGGTGGTGATTAAAATATGTAATACAAATTATAAATTGTTTTTTTCTGACTGCATTCGCTTATAGCAAAAGAATGCTGCTGCCAAAAACGCTGCTACTGCTAAATAAAACCACATGGTAAATCCCAATTCCAGCTTTGCGTTATTCAATGTATTTCCAATTTTATCAAAACCCTCCGAAACATCTCCTACTTTATCTAAAGCATCTAACTTGAGTGCCTTAGCAAAATTTGATTTTTGATCAATCATTAAGGCTATTGAGGCGCCTGCTGCAAGCACACCCGAAACCAAACCGCCTGTATGTGCAGATTTATGGGCTCCCATACATAACAACAATCCCAGCACACCCAATCCTATAGCAGCTATTGCAAGTATTTGTGTATTGCCCTTTTTCTCTTTACTGAAATCGCTTGATTGATCTTTTTTAGTTTCACTTCCAAACATACCGGATGAAACTACTTTCCATTCCTTACCCATGGCATAGGTAATTCCGGATTTACTTGCAATTTTTTGTCCTGCACATTTTAGTTCGGATAGTGGAAGAAGATAAAGTAAAACACCAACTCCAAAGGCAATCGTTGCAGGTACCTTTGTACCAAAGATGCCCGGCATGGTTGATTTAGGATTCACTGGTGTAGAAGTTGCAGCTTGGTTGTTGTCCATTCAAAAAATTTTACGTTAAAATAAGTCAATCTGCTGACATTTGTTCAATAAGATTCAGAAATCTGATTATCCTGTGTACAACCATTAATTTTACCACAATAATTATTGTAATATGACCAAGATCATAGTTTGTGTGTGTGGCGCAGGTACCATGGGCAGCGGTATAGCTCAAGCTGCTGCGCAAGCCGGATTTTATACTTTGTTATACGAACCCGTTTCCCAGGTATTGGGCAACGCAAAAAACCGCATTGAAAATAATTTGAAACGGCTTGTTGAAAAAAATAAGATTGATGAAAGTGAAAAAGAAACCATTCTGCAACGTATTCAGTTTTTTGATGATATTCAGTTTTGCCAGGCCGATGTTTTTATAGAAGCCATTGTGGAAAAAGCAGATATCAAAATCAACCTGTTTAACCAACTGGCAGAACTCAATCATAGCGAATGTGTTTTTGCAACCAATACTTCATCACTTTCGGTAACTGCCATTGCCGAAAAAATTCAGAAACCCGAAAGAGTTATTGGTATGCATTTTTTTAATCCGGCTACCATTATGAAGCTGGTAGAAGTGGTAAATACTCCTTTTACAAATACACAAACAACAAAAACAATTATAGAGCTGGCAAAGGCTATGGGCAAAACGCCTGTACTTTGTAAAGATGCACCCGGATTTATAGTAAACCATGTAGCCCGTCCTTACTACATTGAATCATTGCGACTGGCAGAAGAAAGGATTTCAAACTTTGAAACCATTGATAAACTGCTGGAAGCAACCGGATTTAAAATGGGCCCTTTTCATTTGATGGATTTAATTGGCAATGATGTGAACTATGCAGTTAGTTGTTCGGTATATGAACAAATGGGAAAGCCTGAAAGGTTAAAACCCTCTTTTATTCAGGAAGCAAAAGTGAAAGATGGAAAATTGGGTAAGAAAAGCGGTGAAGGATATTTTGTATATCAATCATAATTTCAAAATTTAATTTATAAATGATATTAGTAACAGGCGGCACCGGTTTTTTAGGATCTTATATTATAAAACTTCTGGTTGAAAAAGGATATCGGGTAAGAGCGATACGCCGTAGCAGCAAACTGCCCACATGGATGGATGAATCCGTTTTTAAAAACGTAGAATGGGTGGAGGGCGATGTGCTGGATGTGGTAGCACTGGAAGAAGCAATGGAAGGAGTGGAGGCTGTTATTCATTCGGCAGCGGTGGTTTCTTTTTTAAAGAAGGAAAGAAAGACCATGTATCAAGTAAATATTGATGGTACGACTAATGTTGTAAATGTAATGTTGGAAAAAAACATCAATCGGTTGGTGTACATCAGCTCGGTAGCAGCACTGGGACGCACAGCCGGTGGCGGTCATGTAAATGAAGAAAGAAAATGGGAAGACAGTAAAATCAATACACATTATTCCATTACAAAGCATAAAGCAGAAATGGAAGTATGGCGTGGTATTTCGGAAGGCTTGAATGCTGTGATATTAAATCCCAGCACCATCTTGGGCTTTGGCGACTGGACAACCGGCAGTTGCGCCATTTTTAAAAATATACAGAAAGGCATCAGTTGGTTTACGCCGGGTATAAATGGATTTGTAGATGTAGAAGACGTAGCAAAAGCTACCATGCAAATACTGGAAAGCGAAATCACGGAACAAAGATTTATTGTAAACGGACATACATGGCCTTTTAAAAAATTGCAAGAAACCATAGCAGAAAATTTTGGCAAGAAAAAACCCACCCGTGCTGCCAATCCATTTTTATTGGGCATAGCTTGGAGAATAGAAAAAATAAAATCTTTATTAACCGGCCAAAAACCTTTGCTTACAAAAGAAAGTGCCAAAGTAGCTTGCAGCCAAACCTGGTTTGAAAACGAAAAATTACTAAATGCACTTCCGGGATTCACCTACAGGCCCTTAGAAGAAACCATAAAGAAAGCCTGCGATCAATACAAACAAATAGCTTCGTAATAATAATGCAGGCAGGATATTTGTTAATCAAATAGTACAACCAATTACAAGAGGAACTTATCTTTAACGAACAATTTTCAGAAATGCAGAAATTTATTTTATCACTGATATTTATTTTTTGTGGTTATATTTTACATGCGCAAATAGTAGTCAGCGGGGTTATTCTTGACTCAGCTACCAAAGAGCCGCTGGTATCTGCATCTGTATTTTGCCAAAACACAACATCAGGAACTTATAGCAACAAGCAGGGAGAATTTTCACTTTCTTTAAAATCCGGCGGTTACGATTTGATAGTGTCTTATACCGGATATCAGACACAAACCATAAGATTGGGCGATAGTACAAAACTGCAAGTGCTGATGGCCAAGGAAGATAAAAGCATGGGCGAAGTAATCATAAAATCAAGCAGCGAAGTACCCGACGGATGGAATAAGTATGGTGAATTTTTTAGCCAAAATTTTTTGGGTTCAACACTCAATGCATCAAAATCTACCATTTTAAATCCGCAAACACTGAAGTTCTATTTTTCAAAGAGAAATAACCGCCTCAAAGTACTGGCCGATAGTGTGCTGCTAATTGAAAATAGGGCATTGGGTTATCACGTTCGTTATCAAATGGATTCCTTTGTGTATTATTATAATACAGAAAATAGCAGCTATCGTGGTTATAGTCTTTATACAGAAATGGAAGGCAATGACAGTTTGAAAAATGTATGGAGCCTTGCCCGAAAAAAAACATACGAAGGGTCTAAATTGCAGTTTATGCGCAGCTATTACGATAGCACCCTACAACAAGATGGCTGGATTATAGATATGCTGGATGAAAACAATGCGAAGAAATTTAATAAGGTAAAAAATGTTTATGATTCCGGCTTTTATAATCTGGTAGCCATTACAAAAGATAGTTTGGGATTAGATAGCATGATGTACCAGGTGCCCACCGGAAATTTTGAAATAGAAATTTATTATCCCAGAAAAATCAGTGTTACCTATACAAAAAAATGGCCCGAGAAAGAGTATTTGAAAAAAATGAATCTGCCTAAAAATATTCCCTACCAGATATCATATATAGATATAAAAGACTGGATATCTATTACAGAGAATGGGTTTTACTACGAGCAAAGAAACTGGATAAACCAGGGGTATTGGAGTTGGAAAAATCTTGCAGATCAATTGCCGTATGATTATGAGCCGGAGTAAAGCTTGTTATTTCTTTCCCATTACCTTTTCCCAAAGAACAGGAATACGCTTCACCCATACAAACTCTTTCATTTTCTCTCTGGCATCTTCAACCGGTGAGCCAAAATATACTTTGCCTCCTTCAATAGAATCTTTTACACCGCTTTGCGCATAAACAACGGCATCCTTACCAATGGTGAGGGTTTTGCTTACACCTACCTGTCCCCAAAGTATTACATTGTCTTCTATGGTAGTAGCGCCTGCAATACCCACCTGGGCAGCAAACAAGCAATTTTTTCCAACCACTGTATCATGGCCAATATGAATCAGGTTGTCCATTTTTGTTCCGGCACCTATTACGGTATCGCCACTTACGCCACGATCTATAGTGCAGTTGGCGCCTATTTCCACTGCATCTTCAATAAGCACTCTGCCACAGCTTGTCATTTTTTTATAATGAACATCACGATTCGTTTTTTTATTGTAATAAAAAGCATCGCTTCCTATTATCGTGCCCGATTGAATGATGACATGGTCACCTATTTCGCAATAATCCAATATGGTAACATGTGGATGAATAATGCAATTTTTTCCAATCTTAACATGATTGCCAAGATAAACATTGGGCATCAGGATAGTGCCTTCACACACTATGGCTGATTCACTTTTCAATTGCAAAGAAGGATGGAAGGGACGATAAAAATTTACAATCTTAAGATAAGCCTCAAATGGATCGGCAACAATCAGCAATGCTTTCCCCTCCGGAAATGAGGTTTCTTTATTGATAATAATAAATGTAGCAGCCGATTGAATACAGGCATCATAATACTTTGGATGATCTACAAAGGCCAAATCACCCGGCGAAACCAGGTGCAATTCATTGATGCCGGTTACCATTCCTTCAATATTTCCTTTCAATTCTGCACCTATCATAGCTGCAATAGTGGCTACCGGAACTGGAGTTTCAAAACGCATACAAAATATTTTGTCAAAGGTAATGACCTGTACAATGATAAGTAAAACGGTTATTGTTTTTTTGTTTTTTATAATCAGTACCAAATGATTCAATCTTATGAATTTCTCCAATGAAAAACCCGTTTCGGTTTTGTAATTTTTTTGCTTCAGCTTCTTTACATATTTTTTTATTTTGATTTTTTTTTTGAAATGAACATCATAAAATTTTTAAAACACACGGTGTTTAATTTTTTTCTTTAAAAAAATGGATGAACATTCGTTAGGGTTTATCCACAACGCATTTTAAAATGTTAATAAAATAAATGTCAAATATTTTTTGGTTGAATGAAATAATTTATAATATTGTGGTGGGAAATTTAATTTCCCGTACTTACTAACCCATCCATATAAATGATCCCTTCGGTTTTCCGAGGGGATTTTTTATTGTAATTGTTTTTTTATTAGCATCAATAAAACGGGAATAAAGAAATTGTATTCACTTGATTGAATTAAAATACCTTTATCAAAATCTAATAAGTATTACATGCTTAAATCAATGACCGGTTTCGGCAGGGCCGAACAAAATGCAGGCGAAAAGACTTTTTTGGTTGACTTAAAATCGCTCAACGGAAAACAGTTTGAACTACAATTGAAAATGCCCGCCATTCTAAAACCATTTGAATTCGATATCCGTCGCATTATTGCAGAAAAATTGCTTAGAGGTTCAGTCGATTGTTCCATTAGCCTCAAGGATACCGGACAGGCAAAGCCGGTTACTATTAATACAAGTCTTGCAAAAGCGTATTATCAGCCATTAGCAGAATTGAGCAATGATTTAAAACTGGATCCTTCGCATATTCTAAGTACATTGGTAAAAATGCCGGAGGTAATCACACCCAGCAGCGAAACATTGAGCGATGAAGAATGGAAATCGTTTCAATCCATATTACAAACAGCCATTAATAATATTAATAATCACCGGCTGAATGAAGGCGCAGTACTTGAACAAGATTTGCTGTTACGTATCAATAATATTCTTGTTTTGCAAGATGAGGTAGCTGCACTGGAGCCACAAAGGCAACAAAAACTGCGAGATGGATTGGTAAAGCTTTTGGAAGAAAAAGTTGGTAAGGAAAACTACGACAATAATCGACTGGAGCAGGAATTGATTTATTATTTTGAAAAAATTGATATCAGTGAAGAGCAGGTAAGATTAAAAAACCATTGCGAATATTTTAAATCGCTGCTGAACGAAAAGGATGAAAGCAAGGGTAAAAAGCTATCCTTTGTGTTGCAGGAAATTGGCCGCGAAATCAATACAACCGGATCAAAAGCCTATGATGCCTCTATTCAAAAATGTGTAGTATTGATGAAAGACGAATTGGAAAAAGCCAAAGAACAAATATTAAATGTATTATAACCCTTAGTTATAAATGCCCTAAGTAATGCAGCATTATATTTGCCTTATGAAAAATATTTCCCGGAATTTTCTATTGTCGCTTACTTGTATGCTGAGTTTGTTTTCCTGCACTCAGATTGATCTTTATGAAAAAACGGTAACCATTCCGGGACATGCCTGGCAAAGCAGTTTTAAGCCTTCATTTACATTTACTATAAAAGATACAACAGCACTTTACCAGCCTTTTGTTGTACTTAGGCATAATGATAAATACAATTTCAATAATCTGTACATCAACTTGTATGTACAATTGCCCAATGGGGATACAGTGAAACGGATGCAACAGGATCTTACACTGGCCGACGATATAAATGGCTGGAAAGCTAGTGGTATGGATGATATTTATGAACACCGCATTGCGCTGGGCGGGCCTGAGCCTTTTAAAAAAGGCGATTATAAATTTACACTGGAGCAAGTAATGCGTGAAGTCCCGTTGAAAAATGTATTGGATGCCGGCATCAGAATTGAAAAGGTGAAGTAATATTCTGCCATCTTTGCATCATGCAATCAAAACGCATATTTCGTACAACTTTAATTTACTGGGCCTTACTGGCATATATCGTTGCTGCATTGGTATGGTGGTTTATTTCGCTCAATAGGCAAAATGCAGAAATGCGTGATTTTAAAAAGGCCGAACTACATTTTACAGTAGATAGTGCTGTAAACCCCGGTCTTTATCAATCTCATCTCCAAAAAATTAAAATTGCTCACAAAAGGGAGCAATCTAAATACATAGGTGAGGGTAGTATTTTCTTTATTGTAATTCTTATTGGTGCCTGGTTTGTTTACCGGTCGGTACGCCGCCAGCTGAAGCTGCAACAGCAACAACAAAATTTTATGATGGCGGTTACACATGAACTGAAAACTCCGATTGCGGTTGCAAAACTGAGCCTGGAAACTATGCAGAAGCATAAACTGGAAGCTGATAAGCAACAAAAACTAATTCAAAAAACCCTAGACGAAGTAGGGAGATTAAATTTTTTGACCAATAATATTTTGGTATCCTCACAGTTGGAAGGCGGTCAATATAAAGCAGATAATGAAGAACTTGACCTGAGCCTGCTACTAAAAGACCGACTTCAGGATTTTAGAAACAGGTTTCCCGACAGAAAAATTGAAGAAACAATTGAAGCAGATGCAGATATTAAGGGAGACCCACTATTGTTGCAAATGATGATTAATAATCTGCTCGGAAATGCTTTGAAATACTCACCCAAAACCGGAATGGTTACTGCCGGTTTAAAAAAATACAGATCAGGCATTGAATTGCAAATAGCTGATGAAGGTTCGGGCATTGCCGATGAAGAAAAGCTGAAAGTGTTTAGTAAGTTTTACCGGATAGGCAATGAGGCTACCCGCAAAACGCAAGGCACCGGCCTCGGCTTATATCTCTGCCGCAAAATTGCACAGAGCCACAATGCAGACATTTCGGTGACGGATAATCAGCCACAGTGTAGTATTTTTACAATAGTTTTCTAGACCTATTTTTTTTGTTTCGCAAATTTTTATTGAATGAATGAACAAAATCCATCTGTATTGTTGGTAGAAGATGAAGAAAACCTGCATGATGCTTTAAAGCTAAATCTTGAGTTGGAAGGCTACAGCGTAACATCGGTAATGGATGGTGCGGCAGCCTTGAAAGCTGTTGAAAACGAATATTTCGATTTAATAATTATGGATGTGATGCTGCCTGAACTGGATGGGGTAAGTGTAACCGAAACCATTCGCATCAGCAATAATGATGTACCTATTCTAATGCTAAGTGCAAAAAACAGCAGTGCAGACCGGGTGCTGGGTTTAAAAAAGGGTGCAGATGATTACCTGACCAAGCCTTTTAATCTCGAAGAATTATTGCTAAGGGTTCATAAACTGATTAATAAGAATAAGAAACTTCAGGACAAAACTACCCTGGGCGATTCCTATAGCTTTGGTGGAGGTGCTATTGATTTCAAAGCTCAGGAAGCTACAGATAACAAAGGTCAAAAAATTCAACTCAGCAAAAAAGAAACAATGCTGCTGAAATTATTGATTGAAAATAAAAACGAAGTAGTGCCTCGTGAAAAAATTTTGCAATCAGTATGGGGTTACAACGTGTATCCTACCACTCGCACTATCGACAACTTCATTCTAAACTTCAGAAAGTATTTTGAAGAAGACAGTCGCAATCCCCGATATTTTCATTCGGTAAGGGGCGTTGGCTATAAGTATGCAGAAATTGTGGATGAATAAATTATTTTCAAAAATCAGCATTTATCTGCCAAACATTTTTTCTAACTGTTCATTTTTAAATTCCAGATAAGTAGGATTTCCTTCAGGTGAAATATTAGGTTGTTTGCATTGAAACAGCGCTTCTATCAGATGTTTCATTTCTTTATCACTGAGTGCCGTGCCGGTTTTTATGGCTTGTTGTCTGGCTAGTGACCGTATCAGTTTTTCTCTTTTTGAAAAACTAACATCGGGACTAAAGTGTTTGTATTGTTCTAATAAAATATCAATTACATATTTTTCATTGCCCGCAGGTACATCAGCCGGAATACCCTGAATAACGAAAGCATTTTTTCCGAAGGGTTCAATTACATAACCGAGGTCATGCAGGTCGGGAATAATCTCCTGCATAATGGCAGTATCGGCGGGAGTAAGTTCCAGTGTTGCAGGAAACAAACTTCGCTGAGTGGCTACCGGAGCATCTTTACTGGCTTTTGCTAAAGCTTCGTATAGTATTCTTTCATGCGCTGATTGCTGGTGTATAAGCAGCAAGTCATTGCCTGCTGATGTGGTAATGATATAGGTATTTAATAACTGGCTAGGCGTATGCGATACTGATGTATTAAAAATGGCAGCTTGTACATCTGAAGTACCCGGCTCTAACTTATCCTTTGCTTCAGGCATTTCTGTTTTTGCAGGCTCATAAAAAGTATTCCAGTGTTTTAATTCTGATTTTTCATTGCGCTCTATAAAATGTGCCTGATGTTTTTGAGTAAATCCTTTGAAAAGTGAAGAACCCGCCGCCCGGTCCTGTTTGTCTTGGGTAAAAGGCTGCTGTATGGATGAAAGATTTTGAATAGAAGCATCTAAATCAAAATCTAATGTAGGTGTAATGCTAAACTGTGCCAGTGCATGTTTGACAGCCGCCTGTACAAAAGCATAAACAATTTTTTCGTCTTCAAATTTTATTTCCTGTTTGGTAGGGTGCACATTTACATCTACCACTGTAGGGTCCAGCTCTATAAACAACACATACATTGGAAAACTGTCAGCCGCTATCATTTGCTGGTAAGCACTCATCACTGCATGATTGAGGTAGGGACTTTTAATAAAACGATTGTTGACAAAAAAATATTGGTCGCCTCTGGTTTTTTTGGCAGCTTCCGGCTTACCCACAAAACCATAAATGTTCATATAATCCGTTTCCTCCTTTACCGAAACCAGTTTGGCATTGTAATGAGTTCCAAGCAGCTGTACAATACGCTGCTTTAAGCTACCGGCTTCCAAATGAAACAATTGTTGATGATTGGCTGTAAGCGTAAAAAGAATTTCGGGAAATGACATGGCCACCCGGGTAAACTCATCTACAATATGCCGCATTTCAGCCGCATTACTTTTTAAAAAATTTCTCCGTGCAGGCACATTGAAAAAAAGATTTTTCATGGCAATGCTGGTACCATCAGGTACGGCTACAGGCTCCTGTTTTTTTACCACACTGTTTTCTACTTCAATATAAATGCCGGTTTCCTGTTCCTTTTTTTTGGTTTTTAGTTCTACCTGTGCTACCGCAGCAATAGAAGCCAGTGCCTCACCTCTGAAGCCCATTGTGCGAATATGAAATAAATCTTCAATGGATTGAATTTTTGAAGTAGCATGACGTTCAAAACTCATGCGAGCATCTGTTTCGCTCATGCCACTGCCATTGTCAATTACCTGAATCAGCGATTTTCCGGCATCGTTTATAATCAGGTTAATTGTTGTAGCACCGGCGTCCACCGCATTTTCCAATAATTCTTTTACTGCGCTGGCCGGTCTTTGTATTACCTCGCCTGCGGCTATCTGGTTGGCAATATTATCTGGTAGCAATAAAATTTTGTCCGGCACAATTCAGGTTTAGCCGCCAAAAATACGAATTTTAAAAGCAGTGATTTTCAAAAATCGTTCTTTATGAAATATCAATACCCAATCTTGCCCTTTAGCCATTTACTTTTTGTACAGTCGGTTTGCCAATAGGCACACCATCTGCATTTACTTTATACTTAATTACCACCAAAGGACAGTTGTCGACTTTTATAAGCATAGTTACCCATCCTGTATTTGGATTAAACAACATGGTAGTTTTGCCTTTTATTTTACCGCAATCTCTTAGCTCGGTTTCCCCTTCCCATGAAATCAGTCTAACGCCTTCAGCTTCCAGTAAGGCATCAAGTCCACCGCTTGCCAGTTCATTCATTCGGTTGCCTGTAAATTCATCACCCAATAGTTTCGGAAAAATTTCGCCACCTATCACATTAAAAAGATTTTTGCCCAATTCCTCAGTAAAATTTTCACCACCATAAATAGCGCTGCCTAATGCTTTTAGTGCTCCTATTCCCAACTTGGCACCCAGTGATAAACCGGGCAATGCTTCAATGGGAGCAAATGCAATCCCTATAGCTAATCCGCCGAGTACATCGCCGGGGGCGGAATTGGTATTATTAGCCAGGGCAATAGCTTTCGTTTCACAATCGCAGGGTCCCTTTTCTATTTGCATATCTCTAAACAATCCTCTCAACATGCCCAATGCAAATAGTTTCAATTGCTTGTCCTGTGGATTGATGGGTTTTGTAAGCCGAGGTTGTGGTGTAGGTGTATTTCGTTTTGCTTCTTCTTCTTCCTGTTGTTTACGTTTTTTTGCTCTCTCTTCTTCTAATTGTTTTTCACGGTCTGCCTGTAGTTTATCTGCTGCTGCTTGTGCTTTTTTTAATGCATCTTCCTGTTTATTTTTTTCTGCATTAGCTGCATCCAGTTGCGCTTTAGTTGCAGCTGCTGAAGCGGCCGTTGCTTCGGCTTCATTTTTTAAATCTGTTTCTTTTTGTTTTTTCTTTTTGATAATATCATTCAATTGATCAATATACGCTTCGGCTTCTAAGGGTGTTTTGGGCGAACCGGAAGGCACAGGATTAAAATTGCAAACACCGGGATGCTCTTTGCACCATTTTTGAAGTGCATCCATTAATGCGGCAATCTGTCTGCATAGTTCATCTATTTGCGTTTCTAAAGCATCGAGCATAGATCCTTTCTTTTCTGCCTCTGCTGCTTTTTCTTTTTCTTTTTGCAGTTTGTCACACTCTTCCTGTGCTTTTGCAATTTCTGCATTCAAGTCTTTAACTCTTTTTTTTGCTGCATTTTGAGGCTTTCTCAGGCCTCTCAATTTGTTGGAAAGTTTGTTTGATTCACCCCAAATATTTGTGTTTGAGTTTTCGTCACCTACATATCCAAACCAAAATCCACCATCAGCATGATAGCCATGACCGCCCACCCAGTTGTTGCCTAAATGAAGCTGGTCCATTTGATTTAGCAAGTCATCAATCTCTTTATTCAAATCATCAAGTTCTTTTTGTGCTGCTTCTTTTTCCTGTTTCAATTTGTTTAACCTATCTGCACAATCTTTTTCTCTTTGTGCTGCATCTTCAGCGGCTTTTTTTAATGCTTCATTATCGGGCTTACCATTTAGATCGGCTTTTAACTTTGAAAGTGAGTCGGTTAGTTTTTTAAGTGAGTCGCTAAAAAGGCCGGGTATTTTGTCAATTACTTTGTCTATAGTCGTTAGTTCTTCGGCCATTGTGTTTTTTCTTTCCCACTCATTCATCAACATTTCAAGTTTTCTTCTCAATTCAGCAATTCGTTCTTTCAATCCTCTCAGGCTTTCTTCTTTTTGCTGCACATCTTGATTGGCTTGATTGACTTGAGCATCCGTAACGCTTAAAAATATTTTTTCAACTGACAATGGCTTACTGGCTTCAGGTGTCAGCTGCAAATTTGTTCTGGTGTATGTTTCTGATATATTATTGTTTTTGCCGGCAACGCTTGCTCTGATGATGTATTCCCCATCAAATCCCAGTGGGGGTGTCCAGTTTGCCGTCCAGTTATTTCCATTTTGATTGGCTTTTTCAATAGCCTGCCAGTTATTTGAACCAAATGGCTTTATTGAAAAAACTACTGCTGCAATATCATCTGAGAAAGATTGCAGTTGCAAAGGAATATGAAGGCTGGTTTTCGTATTAAACACTCCGGGCAACTTTAAATTGACTATGGGCTCTTGTATTGAAGAGAATGAATCTATAACTGCATCAGGAGCAAACGTAGGCGGTTGTGTACTGCCTCCAAGCTCTATACACATTTGTAATGGTATCAAACAGGATTGCTCCAGTAAATAGCAGTTGCATAAAGATGCAGATCCGGTTGTAATTTTTTCTGGTTCAGGTAAATCGAGATTAACGGTAACTGAAAAACTTCCTGTTTTGATACTTTGAATATCAAATCGTTTATTGTATGTGTTGTCGGGATGATTATCGGGAGAAATATTGATTGACTGGTGTTCTCCTCCCTGCATGGCTACTACACCCGTAGTCATATTGGTAACTGTTAAGTTTGCTGAAGCGGGAAGGTTTTGAATTCCTGAAACGAGTACATCAACATAGGTTTTTTCGCCTTTTTGCAATTCGAGCCTGCCGGCGCTTACATTCATATTAACGGCATATATTGACTTTTGAATTTCCTTTCCATTTTCTAATATAGAAACAACATGCGGTTTGCTTTCTGCCACTGGCATCAGCATTATGCACTGTCTTGGCGATTCGGCCAGTATTTCTATTTCTGTTCCATTTATCCGGCACTGTGTATTTGAAGTATTGCCATCAAATGGTCCATGTATTCGGAATGGCGATTGTGTAAGCACATGAGAAGGAAATACAAAAGAAGATATTTTATAATCCTCTTTTTGAACGGGAATGCTATAATTTGAAATCAATTTATTGCCATCATTGACATGAATGGTTGCATTATTTTGGTTGATCAATATAGTAAAATGTGTTGAAAGTGATTTGACGCTTCCATTAGCTTCAGTATAACTAAGCGCATATTTTTGTAAAGCCGCTTTATTTCGATTTTTTATTTTTTCCGTTGAACCTTCCGGTTCTAACACAACAGTACCCGAAATTGTTTCACCAGACCTGATGTCATCGGGCAAATAAATTTTCATTTTTCCTTCTTTTAAATTAATCTCCTTCAGGTTAATTCCTTTTTGTGCAGTAGCGGGAGTCAAATAAAGAATGAAAAAAAATACAATTAATGAGTGAAGGTGTGGCAGAAAAGAAAAACTTGGTCTCATGGTCGTAAGTTTTAAATGAACAAAACAAACTGTTTCAGAGACTTTCAGGGGGAGCGGGAGTGAGATTAAAACTACGAAAATTCATATCATATTTCCATGAGAAAGAATTAATTTTAGCGGTCAGGTAAATAATCCATTATGAAGCAATTGCAACTCTTTGTCTTTCTGATAGTTCTTACTTCCTCAACCTCACAAGCCCAGTACAAAAGCAAACTCAATAAGCAGCAGTGGGTGGATAGTGTTTTCAATTCTTTGACCGATGACCAGCGTATCGCACAGCTGATGGTAGTAAGAGCACACTCCAATCTGGGTGCCGACCATGTAGCCAAAGTAGTGAGTGATATTAAAAAATACGATATTGGTGCACTTTGTTTTTTTCAGGGTGGTCCGGTGCGGCAGGCCAATCTAACTAACTATTATCAAAGCATAGCACAAACGCCATTGATGGTTACTATTGATGGTGAATGGGGACTGGGCATGCGCCTCGATAGTGTTACAAAATTTCCATATCAACTTACACTCGGCGCTATGAGTGATAAAAATCTGGTGTATCGTATGGGGCTTGCAGTAGGCGAACAATGCAAAAGATTGGGCGTGCATGTAAACTATGCGCCGGTTGTTGATATCAATAATAATCCCAATAATCCGGTAATTGGATTTCGTTCATTTGGCGAAGACAAAGAAAAGGTTGCTGCATTTGGCGTAGCCTATATGAAAGGGATGCAGGATGCAGGTATTATGGCTTGTGCCAAACATTTTCCCGGACATGGGGATGTGGATGTGGACTCGCACTACGACCTGCCTGTAATCAATAAGTCAAAAGAAGCGCTTGATACAATGGAGTTGGTTCCCTTCAAAGCTATATTTGATGCAGGTGTGGGCAGCGTTATGATTGCACATCTTTATATTCCCGCTATTGATAATACAGCCAACAGAGCTACTTCTATTTCAAAAAATAATGTAACAGACTTGCTTCGCAATAAAATGGGCTATAAGGGCCTCACATTTACCGATGCGCTGGAAATGAAAGGCGTGGCCAAATATTTTCCACAAGGTACTATTGCCGTTGAGGCCATCATTGCAGGAAATGATATGCTTTGCCTGCCGGCTGATGTAGGAGAAACCATTGATGCTATTAGAAATGCTATCAAAGCAAAAAGAATTTCTTGGGATGATATTTACAGTAAAACAAAAAAAGTACTGGAATCAAAATATCAATTAGGATTAAACCAATGGAAGCCCATTGAAACCAATAATTTGTTAGCTGAATTAAATGCAAAAACCGATGACATCTGTCGTGAGGTTGCAACTAAATCTATCACATTACTTAATAAAGCAGCTTTTACAGCTTCCAGAAATGATTATGCCGATATACCATTGAAGATAGGGCAGAAGATAGCCTACGTGGGTATTGGTACTTCCAAACTAAATGAATTTGGAAGAAAGATGATGAATGAATTTGATGCAGATGTTTACACTTTTTCTTACAATGATAGCAATGCAAAAGCCGAACAAATTCTGAAGGCTGTTCCCAAAGATGGAAAATATGATGCCATTATTGTGGGCATTCACAATTTCAGCAACCGGCCGGCCAATAATTATGGCATATCTCCGGCTGCGATTGATTTATGGAAGAAATTGAATTTCATCAAAACAGAAACATTTGTTTTTGGAAATGTGCTGGCTACCAAAAATTTTTGTGATGCATGGACACTTGTTGCCTGCCATCAGGATGATGATATAACACAGCAAGTAGCTGCCGATTATTTGAAAGGAAAATTTGAAGCTTCCGGAACATTGCCGGTACGTGTATGCAGATTCAATAACGGTGATGGTATTGTCAAAGCAAAATTGAAACCCGTTCAGCATCTCAGCAAGCTCAATGAGATTGATTCCATTGTTGCCGATGGCATTGCCCAAAAAGCATTTCCCGGCTGTGTAGTACTGGCTGTTCATAATGGAAATATTATTTATCATAAAGCATTTGGGCATTATAAGTATGAGGCATCGCCGGCCACTACATTTGAAAGTATTTTTGATTTGGCTTCCGTAACCAAAATTTCTGCCACCACTGTTTCTGTAATGAAATTGTACGAAGAAGGGAAATTGGATTTAAAAAAAACTTTGGGCGATTATTTACCTTGGGTGAGGGGGATAGACAAAGCAGCGCTAAAACTGGATGATATTATTCTGCATCAGGCAGGATTAGTTCCTTATATCGCATTTTATAAAGAAACCATTGATCCTGAAACAGGAAAACCTAATCCGGCAATTTTTAGCGAAAAACCCAAACCCGGATTTACGGTACGTGTAGCAGAAAATATTTATATGCGCAACGACTGGCAGGATACTATGTACAGTCGAATACTGAACAGCAAACTTTCTACCCACGGCAAATATGTATATAGTGATAATGATTTTATTTTTCTGGGGAAAATAGTGGAACAGATAACAGGTATGCCACTTAATGAATATGCTGTCCAAACTTTTTACCGGCCTATCGGAATGACCACAACCGGCTTTAAGCCAAGAGAAAAATTTGCAGTGAATAAAATGGTACCTACCGAAACCGAAAATCATTTTCGTATGCAAACCACACAGGGCGATGTGCATGATGAAGGCGCTTCCATGTTCGGCGGTGTTTCGGGCCATGCCGGTTTATTCTCCGATGCTTACGATCTGGCCATGTTGTATCAAATGCTGCTCAACGGAGGTGTTTTTAACGGTAAACGTTACTTAAAAAAAGAAACGATCAATCTTTTTACGGCTTATCATAGCGATGTAAGCAGGCGTGGCTATGGATTTGATAAACCTGAAAAAGATAATGCACTTCGAAAAGAGCCTTACCCTTCTGCTTTATGTTCGCCAGAAACGTATGGCCACACAGGATTTACGGGCACCTGCGTGTGGGTAGATCCTAAAGTGAATCTGGTCTATATATTTTTGTCAAACAGAGTCTATCCTACAAGAGATGGTAATTTGCTGGGTCGTATGAACATACGCAGCAAAATACAAGACACCATTTATCGAGCATTGGGTGAAGATGAATAAATACATTCATTTTGCTGATAGATATACATACACATTCAATTTCTGCAACGGGTAAAAAATCTATCCAAAACTTATATAAAGATTTTCAATCAATAGAAATTGGTAGATTTTATTCTATCGGCATTCATCCCTGGTATTTTGATGAAGATTTTGAATCTCAGATAGAAAACTTGATTAGCTATGCAAATCATGTTTCAGTTTTGGCAATAGGCGAAGCCGGATTGGATAAAATATGCAAGACAGATTTCGAACTGCAACAAATTATTTTTTCAAAACAAATACAACTGGCAAATGAATTGCGAAAGCCACTTATCATTCATTGTGTAAAAGCATGGGCCGAAGTATTTTCGCTGCTTGAAAAAGGCAAAGTAAATGTACCGGTTATATTTCATGGATTTAATAAAAGCAAATCTCTTGCACATGAAATAGTTGAGCAGGGTTATTACTTATCCTTTGGCAAAGCATTGAAAAAAGAAAGCATAAAAGAAGTAGTAAGGGAAATTGCAATAAACAGATTTTTTTTGGAAACGGATGATGCAGACGTAAAAATTGAAGAAATCTATAAGTTGGCAGCCAATGCTTTATCTATTGATTTGAATTCACTTAGTTTGCAAATTCAAAAAAATGCAATAGATATTTTTGGTACATCATTTTTAATATGACAAAAGATATTTCATGGCTTGCCCGCACCGAGCTTTTAATAGGCAAAGATGCTTTATTAAAACTTACTGCTTCACATGTAGTGGTAGTGGGGCTGGGCGGCGTAGGTTCTTACGCCGCTGAGTTTATAGCACGCAGCGGCGTAGGCCGCATGACCATTATTGACGGCGATGTGGTGGATCCTACCAATCGTAACAGGCAATTGCCGGCACTGGCTACCAATCATGGCATGTCAAAAGCTATGATAATGGAGGAAAGACTCAAAGCCATTAATCCTGAAATTTCGCTGACGGTGGTAAAAGAATTTATAAATCCTGAAATGGTAAGGCAGCAACTGAATGAAAAACCCGATTATATTATTGATGCCATAGACAGCATTACCCCGAAAATTACATTTATACAAATGGCTTACGAAAGTAAATTACCATTGGTAAGCAGTATGGGAGCAGGTGCCAAGCTGGATCCTACACAATTAAAAGTGGTAGATATTTCAAAAACCTGGAACTGCCCCTTTGCGCAGCAGATAAGAAAAAATTTGAAGAAGCTGGGAATAGCCAAAGGAATCAAAGTTGTTTTCTCTCCCGAAAATCCAAACAAAGAAAGCCTGATGCTTACCGATGGTAAAAACTTTAAGAAATCTGCTTACGGAACTATTTCCTATTTGCCGGCTGTATTTGGCGCTGTTGCTGCTTCGGTTGCTATCAGGGATTTGATAGGGGAATAAACGATTTAAAATTTTTTTATAGCAAGAAGCCTTGACTTATTATCACACAAATTGTGTCACACATTTTGTGTGATTTTTTTAAACCTACCCGTTTGGCGTATTGGGCTGGTTGGGCTTTTGTTGATTTCTGTTGGGCTGGTTTGGCCTTTGCTGATTTCTGTTTTGCTGGTTGGGGCGTTGTTGTTGCCATCCGCCTTGTTTCTTTTGTGGTCTTTGTTGTTGGCCTCCCGGTTGGCGTTGTTGATTTTGTTGCCCGCCTCCCTGTTGTCTTTGTTGTGGCCGCTGATTTTTTTGTTGCTGTTGTTGTTTTTTCTTTTTCTCAGCTTTCTCAAGTGTACGTAAACTGATCTGGCCTACCAGTTCCACATTTTCGGGCTCCATTTCTCTGGGCTTACTGCTTACTACTTCTACCGGCTCCAGGTCATCAGGCCTTATGCCTTGCTGGTTAAGCGATTTTATTTTTATTACACGATCCAGACTCAGCGGATATTGTTTGTTACTATCGGGCAAGGTGTACCACATCAGGTTTTTAAAAATGTCTTTCTTTATCAAAAAAGCATTGCCTTTAGCTACCTGCAGCACATCACAGTTGTCCGGAAAATGTTGCAACGCATCAAGATAAGTATCCAGTTCATAATTCAAACAACATTTCAAACGACCACACTGTCCGCTTAGCTTCGTTTGATTGATAGAAAGATTTTGATAGCGTGCTGCCGCAGTGTTTACCGATTTAAAATCAGTAAGCCATGTACTGCAACAAAGCTCACGACCACAGCTGCCTATGCCACCTACCTTACCCGCTTCCTGCCTTGCACCTATTTGCCTCATTTCTACCTTTACTTTAAACTCCGATGCATAAACTTTTATCAACTCTCTAAAATCAACACGGCCGTCGGCAATGTAAAAGAAAGTAGCTTTTCTACCATCGGCCTGCATTTCCACTTGGCTTATTTTCATATCCAGTTTCAACTGGCGGGCTATGGCCCGGCTTCTGATCACTGCCTCAGGCTCACGGGCTTTATTTTGATTTCTCAGTTCAATATCACGATCGGTAGCCAGGCGCAGCACTTTTTTCATTTCGGGATTGTCTTCTTTTACACCCCTTTTTTTCATTTGCAGTCTTACAATTTCGCCGGTCAGCGATACTTCACCCACATCAAATCCACTCACACCTTCCACGGCTATCAGGTCACCTTTGTCGTAAGGCTGTAAGGCTGTATTGCGAAAAAAGTCTTTGCGGGTTCCTTGGTTAAAGCTTACTTCTATCACCTTGCAACTGCTGTCCATATCGGCAATAGGCAAGTTGCGCAACCAGTCATAGGTATTCATACGGTTGCACCCGCCGGAGCTACATCCGCCGTTACTTTTACATCCATTTGGTTTACCGCCTGTGGCAGTACTGCAACCCGTACAACTCATTTTGCAACGAATAATTAAAAATGAACAATAAAAAAATATTATAGAGGAATTGTGATGAACCCGGCGCCAGTAATGCTATTAATCTGCCGTTGCGTCGCACTCTTGTACGTTCTGTTCGCTACTCAACAAGTTCACAAATCTTTGAGTAGCATTTTTATATGTAGAAGTAGTAGTGTACACAATTAAAGTTCATCAGGTGTTTTGGCTAATGTTCTCTTTTCACATTTAAACATAATCTCCATTAACCATCCCTCTGATATTCAAAAGTATGATATTTTGGCCAACACTGCAACCCGCCATGGTTCGTGTCTTCTCGAACCATGGACTTGTTTCGTGTCCCCACGAACCATGGAAGGGAAATAAAAAACTACTACATCTCTATCACCACCTTATCCTGTATTATGTGGTAAAGCTTTATGGTAAGTGCATGAAAGAGCATTTTTCCGTTGGCATTTCGTTCAATGTGGTAGCTGGCTCTATCCAGTTCTTCGATAATGGCCTGTTGTTGTTCTATTCCGGCAATCTTATTGAGCCGTTCTGCAAAATCCAACTCATTGCCATAGGCACCGGTAGCCTGGCCTGTGGCTTTTAAATGTATTGCCTGTTCCAGCAAATGATTAAAATAGCGGAGAAATTGTTTTTGCTTTTCACGACCAAGCAGGCTTATCTCTTCCACCCATTTGGTTTGTGCTACCGGGACGGTTTTTAATATTGCATTCAGCCAGTCTCGCAGCAATGTTTGCCAGTCTTCCTCTGCATGCTGTACCAGTTGAAGTGCTTCGCGGTAATTGCCTTCGCTTACACTGGCTACCTGACGGGCTATGGTGGCTTCAGTTTTGTTTCGCTCAATTAATGCAGTTTCAATTTCACTGATTTCTAATGCAGGAATTTTTATAAGTTGGCAGCGACTTAAAATTGTAGGCAATATCATTTCTTCATTTTCTGCTACCAGTATAAATAAAGTATTGGCCGGTGGCTCTTCAATTATCTTCAGTAGTTTATTGCCCTCTTTGTCCAACTCTTCCGGCATCCACAGGATTAGTACTTTGTATTCGCTTTCAAAACTTTTTAAACTCAGTTTGCGAATGATTTCATCACATTCTCTCGCTGTTATTTTACCTTGACTGTTTTCTTTTTCTTTTATCATTTCAATCCAGTCGAATAGGTTGCCATAAGAATTCAGTTTGACAAACTCACGCCACTCTGTAATAAAATCAGTCGCAATGGGTTTTTCACCAGCCTTTTTTGTTACAGTGGGATATGAAAAATGAATATCGGGATGCACATACTGCCCCGCTTTTTTACAGGCGGCACATTCGCCACAGGCATCTGTCGGAATCTTTACTGTATTTTCCGGCTCATCGCCAAAAAGTGAGGGGCCCGCCGATGTATTCTTGTTTTTACCATTTACTTTTTCGCATACAATGTATTGAGTAAAAGCCAGTGCCAATGGTAAAGCACCACTGCCTTCTTTGCCCAGAAAAAGCAGGGCATGACTCAGCCGGTTTTGGTTGTATAAATCCTGTAACTGCGCTTTTACTTCTTTTTGTCCTATGATATCGGCAAATTGCATGAACAGCGAAAATATGTTTTCTCGCCCAATGAAGTGTTATGGATTCTAAAAATGAAACTAATCAGGCGGCATCTATTTCAAATATTGCAGCACTTCTTCACTCATCGGATTTACTTTATGATAGAAAACTGCAATCAGTTTTCCGTTTTCATCCAGTAAAAATTTGGTAAAATTCCAGATAACAGGGTCTTGTAAAAACCGCTTCCAGGCAAAATCTTTTGAAGTATTGCCGGTTACCTGCTTGGCCATTTCTTTTGACTGTTCATTCAGCCATTTGTAAAGCGGATGAATATCATCACCGCGAACAGAAATTTTCTCGGCCATCGGAAAACTTACACCATAATTCCTGGTACAAAACTCCTGAATCTCTTTGTTGCTGCCGGGTTCCTGTGCGCCAAAATTATTGGCAGGAAATCCCACAATCACCAGTTTGTCTTTATACTTTTTGTACAAATCTTCCAGGTCTTTGTATTGCGGCGTATTGCCACATTCAGAAGCTGTGTTTACAATTAAAATCTTTTTGCCTTTGAAATTGGCAAAATTAATATCGGTGCTGCCGTCTAATGCAGACACTTTAAAATCATAAATAGAACCTCCGGTAAGCATGACAGATGATAGCATAGCTAATAGTAAAGTTTTCATTTCTGTAAAAAATTAATGCTGTTACCAAAGGTAAACCGAAAACCGGAATGAAGTAATCAATTTTATTGCCTTTCAAAACAACCCAAATCCGGTAAGCCAACAGAGCGTGGTTTACCATCCAAATCAATAGATGTAGCAGTGTTTACCCCTTTATCAATCGCAGGGGAGCCGGCCTTTAACCGAAAATTATAAAAATTGTTGTTGGTATTGATACTATCAAAAAGAGGTGACTGATTGTTGATAATTTGCGTACTGGTAACATTTGCAGGAGGTGATTGCACTTTCCACAGGTTGTTTTCAAAGTTTACATTAAAAAGACTGCTTCCGCTTTTTAATACTTCTACTTCATTGTCCACCAGTCCGTTTTCGCCCCAGAAAATACAGTTTCGAAAAACGGCACTTAGATTTTCTGTAACTGGCGTATTGTTGACCGATATAAAATTACTTAATAATAAAACAGGTGCTTTGTGTTCAATAAATCTATTGGCATAGGTTACAGCAGTACAATGTGAAAAATCATAAGTACCCCCTTTTATTAAAAAAATATTTTTACCACAGTTGCTGATTAAAGAATTCACCGCTTTTATGCTGGAGTTGAGTGCGATGATGCCGGCATCATAAGCATTGTCTATGATACATTCGTTCAATGTAAGTTTTGGATTTGCATTGCTCGAAGGATCTTGCAGTGCAATGGCCTGATAGGCATTTTTGATAACTGCATAATTCAGTACATTGTCTTTTGAGGATGTGTTAAAAATGATTCCTGGCCAGCTTCCCGGAAAATCTTTATAGGGCTCATCCATTCTGTCGCCTCGAAAATAAACCCGGTCAGCCGTATCCTTCATGCCATTTACTTGTAAACTTCCATTTACAATTATGGGTGCATCAGTGTGTGTATAAATGCGACAACCTTTATTTATCGTCAGCGTTTGATTTTGATTGATGGTAAGCGACCCCAGTATGATGTATGGCAAATCATTATTCCAGGTTTCAGGGGTGCTTACAATTTTATTTCTAAAAAAATGTGCATTTTGTCCCCATGCTTCTAATTGTATTTTTTTATTTTTCCCATTGTAGGTTACTTCAACACTATCACGAATGATAAATGGAAGATTGGCAGCGGTAGGATCTACATTTACCTGAACAAAAACATATAGACTATCATTGGCATCCAGTTCAATGTTGTTGAATGAAACGCCTGAAACACCATCAACATTTATTTTATAAGCAGATGCGCTGCCACCCATTAGTTTTATAGAAGTAAGTCTTAGTTTTTGATTGTTTTCATTTACAATACTAAACTTTTGATAAACGGAACCGGCTGTTACAAAAACCGTATCATATTTAAGCGTATCTGCAGAAATGCGAACACGGGCATCAGGCGATGTAATAAAATTTTCTTTTCGGCAGGAGAGGAAAATAAAAATTGATAGCAGTATTAATAAACCGGATTGTTTCATGTGCAAATTTTATTACGCATTACATATTGTCAAAAATAGTTGAACTGATTGACATTAACGGCTTGCCATACAAAGTGTAGCTATACTTAATTTTACCCCCGGGGTTTTTAGTATTTCTATACTGCAAGCTTCCAATGTGGCGCCGGTGGTTATTACATCATCTACCAGCAATACATGCTTATCTGCAATGAGGTCGGCCTGGGTCAAAATAAACTTGCCTTCCATATTTTTCCACCTTTCTATTCTTCCTTTTCGGGTTTGCGTATCAGTATGTTGTGGGCGTCTAACTGCTTTATCCAATATAGGAATGCCCATTGCCGATGCTATCCCTTCGCATAATAGAGTTGCCTGATTGTAGCCCCGTTTTCTTTCTTTCTCGGGATACAAGGGCAAAGGTATTAATGATTCTATTGAATCAAAACGGTTTGATTGTTTTAGCTGTGCGCCCATCAGCCGGCCCAGCTGTAAGCCCAGTGCTCGGTTTCCTTTGTATTTAAACTGGTGCATCAATTGTTGCATCAACGATTCTTTGGTGAAATAAAATTGAGCAGTTGCCGACTCCAATTTCGTTCTTCCCCAAAATATTTTTTCAACCGGATTGTCCTTGTATAGTTCAAAATTTGTTTCTGGCAAACTATTCAAGCAGCGCATACAAAGACAATAGTCCTTTTGCAAATGATCGCTGCCACATCCGGCACATATATGCGGAAAGAGTAATTGTAAAACAGATTCGCTTATATCTTTAAGATGTAACATCAAAATAAATATCGGTACAATTCCTCTACCCTCGACAGGGGAACTACTTCAATATTCCATTTCATATTTGCCAGCCCTTTTTGCCCCTGCCTGCCTGATGGCATATTATATTTTGAAACAATTATTTTTTCGAAGCCCAGCTTTTCTGCTTCTGCAATTCTTTGTTCTATTCTGTTTACGGCTCTTATCTCGCCACTCAATCCTACTTCGCCTGCAAAGCAGTACAGCTGTGCCAAGGGTGTGTCTTCATAAGATGATAATAGTGCACACAATACTGCCAAATCAATAGAAGGGTCTTCCACCTTCAACCCACCTGCAATGTTTAAAAACACATCTTTCACGCCAAAATGAAAGCCACCTCTTTTTTCTAATACGGCCAATAACAATTGCAGTCTTCTTAAATCAAAACCACTGACCGTGCGTTGCGGTGTACCATAAACCGATTGAGTAACCAATGCCTGTACTTCTATCAACAAGGGTCTTATACCCTCCATAGTGGCAGCAATGGCTATACCACTTAGTTGCTCCTCTTTTTGTGTAATCAGTATTTCACTTGGATTGAGCACGGCTCTCATTCCTGTTTCAACCATTTCATAAATTCCAATTTCAGAGCTGCTGCCAAACCGGTTTTTTAAAGTACGTAAAATACGATATGCATAATGGCGGTCACCTTCAAACTGTAGTACGGTATCTACCATGTGTTCGAGAATTTTTGGCCCCGCTATACTTCCATCTTTGGTGATGTGACCAATCAAAAATACCGGCGTTCCTGTTTCCTTTGCAAAACGCTGAAACTCTGCTGCACATTCTCTTATTTGAGAAACGCTACCGGGCGAAGCATCAATAAAATTTGTTTGTAGGGTTTGAATGGAATCAACAATAATTAATTGAGGCTTTAATTTTTTTATTTCCTGAAAAATAACCTGAGTGGATGTTTCGGTGAGTAAATAAAAATCAGGATGATGTAATCCCAGTCTGTCTGCCCGCATTTTAATTTGCTGCTCGCTTTCCTCACCACTTATATAAAGTACAGAAGTGTTTTTTAGCTGCAAACCATTTTGCAAAAACAAAGTCGATTTACCTATACCCGGTTCACCGGCTACCAATACGATACTGCCCGGTACAATGCCGCCGCCCAATACCCGGTTTAGCTCCGTATCTGGTGTTTCAATTCTTTTTTCTTCCTTGCTTTTTATTTCCTGAAGCGAAATGGTTTTATTTTTTCTGGCCTCACCTGTATAATCTTTCCAGTTAATAGAAGATTTTGAATTGTCTTTTTGAATTAACTCTTCAACAAAAGTATTCCACTGATTGCAAGATGGACATTGTCCTACCCATTTTACACTTTCATATCCGCAATGCTGACAAAAAAATGCAGACTTTGTTTTGCTCATGCAATAAAGATAAATGTTTATCGAGCTTGCAAATAAATCCTGAATGTTGTGTTTGAATTTTTTATATTAATCAGTATATGGATTGAAATAAATCTTAAGATGCGCTTAAATAAACGAAAATCGATATCGAAGTAAAAAGGGCCAATCATTAGATTGACCCCCTTACTTACTAACCCATTAAATTCTATTGCTAAATTACAATTATGCCCCACATTTCAAAATTAAATTTTGGACTTGTGAATAACTTTAAGCAGCAGTGGTCAGGTAAATTCAATGTTTAAACAGTGGCAAAATTTAAACATAAGTAATTGAAAATCAATAATTTAATAATGATATAAGTATAAATAATAGATATTTTTATATCCTAAATATGTCAAAAAGTCTTAAAAAATTACATCAAAAATGATGGTAACAAATTTGCTATTAAATTACATCACAAAACTGCAAAAAAATGATAATGTCAAATGAAATTATGCTGGTTTCCCTGTTATTTCTGGGCATCAGCTTTTTGGTATCGGCTGTATTAAAAAGTAAGTTTACTAAATACAGCAAAATTCCACTTTCCAGTGGTCTTTCGGGCAGAGAAATTGCCGAAAAAATGCTCCGGGAAAACGGTATTTTGGACGTAAAAGTGATCTCAGTTGAGGGTTTTTTGTCAGATCACTATAATCCTGCAAATAAGACAGTAAATCTAAGCCCCGATGTATATAACGGAACCAGCGTTTCTGCTGCTGCCGTAGCGGCACACGAGTGTGGACATGCAGTGCAGCATGCCACCAACTATGGCCCGTTACAGTTTAGAAGTAAAATGGTGCCTGCTGTACAAATCAGTTCTATGCTGGTAAACTGGGTTTTGCTGGCCGGTATGGTATTAATTGCCACTACTCAAAACCCTACCGTTTTATTAATTGGAATTGTTGTAATGAGTGTGACCGTTCTTTTTACTTTAATTACACTTCCGGTTGAGTTTGATGCCAGCAAAAGAGCACTGGCCTGGTTGCAAAATACTAACGTAACCAACAGTTCAGAATTTCCGAAAGCAAAAGATGCATTGAAATGGGCAGCTACTACTTATGTGGTTGCGGCATTGGCTGCTGTTGTGCAATTGATTCAATACATAATGATTTATTTGAATAGCAGAGATCGCAACTAAATAGATTTCTGAATATTATAAAAGCCTGCAATATTGCGGGCTTTTATAGTTTTATCTCTTCATCGTGCTGGTCAAAGAATTTGTATTCTGTAAGATGGTAATTACTGTTTTGCTCCAGCCTGGTTTTCTGTTTCAGTTTACGTTTCCACTGTGCCATCTTGGTTTTCCATGGCCAGCCTTTTGTTAAGTATGCGTACAAAATTGGATGCACAACCAGTTTTAAATTCTGATTCTTATGTGTAATCAGGTAAGTGAGATTCTTTTCTATCTCATCTTCCAATAATAGCGTTGAAGATATTTTTCCGGTGCCATTGCAACTGGGGCACACTTCCTGTGTATTAATGTTCACCTCGGGCTTCATCCGTTGGCGGGTAATTTGCATAATGCCAAACTTGGATATGGGAAGTACGGCATGTTTGGCCCGGTCGGGTTTCATGTATTCTTCCATTTTCTCCATCAGCTTACGCTTATTCTCAGGCAGCTTCATGTCTATGAAATCAACTACGATGATACCGCCCAGATCACGCAATCTTAACTGTCGTGCTATTTCTTCAGCAGCTTCGAGGTTGGTCTCCAGTGCATTTTGTTCTTGATTATTGCTTACACTTTTGTATCCGCTGTTTACATCTATTACATGCAGCGCTTCCGTATGCTCAATAATGATATAAGCACCGCTATCTAAGTTCACCGTTTTACCAAAAGAAGATTTTACCTGCTTGGTAATACCAAAGGAATCAAAAATGGGTGAACCATTTTGATAAAAAGAAACAATATCCGCTTTTTCCGGAGCTATTCGTTGTATGTATGTGCGGGTATCGCTGAAAATGTTTTTATCGTTTACTACAATTTTGTTGAAGTCTTCGTTCAACAAATCACGAAGTATGCTGGTGGTCTTGGTTTGCTCGCTCAGTATGCGTGCAGGTGCTACCGCAGTTTTCAGGTTTTCCATTATCGTATTCCATAGTGCCACCAGTGCCGACAGGTCTTCATGAAGTTCTGCAGTATTCTTTCCTTCGGCGGCAGTACGAACAATGACACCAAAATTTTTACTCTTGATGGCTTCTACTATTTTCTGAAGTCTTTTCCTTTCTTCAGAAGAATGTATTTTTCTAGATACCGCAACAATATCATTAAATGGAGTCAATACAACAAAACGACCGGGTAGCGATATTTCGCAACTTAGTCTGGGACCCTTTGCTGCAATTGGTTCTTTTAAAATTTGAACTAGTACATGAGGTTTGCCTCCCAGCACTTCATTTATTTTTCCCGTTTTTATGATTTCGGGTTCAATGGTAAATTTTGAAAAATCAAGCCCCTGCTCGGTTTTATCATTCATGCACAGGTTGGTAAACTTGAGCAAAGATTTTGCATAAGGGCTCAAATCTGTATAATGCAGAAAAGCATCTTTCTCGAACCCTACATCAACAAATGCAGCATTGAGTCCGGGTATTAGTTTTTTTACTTTACCCAGATAGAGGTCGCCCACAGCAAAACGAGCATCGCTTTTTTCGCTATGCAGTTCTACCAGCTTTTTATCTTCTAACAGGGCAATTTCTACTCCCTGAGGGGCTGCATTAATAATAAGTTCCTTGTTCATTACAGCTTAACATACATCAATGCCTAAGATGCTGTAAAACACCAGTTGTAACTGCCAGTTTGTAACAAATGAAACTGGATATTGTAAGCTGACAAAATATTTAGGGAGCCGACAACCGGCGGACTGAAATAAAGTAGAACAGTAATTGATTAGTAAGCTGACAAAAATCTTTGACAGCTTACTAACCTTTCTAATAATTACTTATTTCTCTTTTTATGACGATTCTTTCTCAGTCTTTTTTTACGCTTGTGCGTCGCAATTTTATGACGCTTCCTTTTTTTACCGCAAGGCATAATCTGATAATTTTTTTAATTGTGTTTATTAATAAGTTTTATCCCAATGGGGAATACTACTTTCTAAGTTCATTTATCCGGTTATTAATTTCAGCCTTTATTGCTTCATTGTTAATGAAAGGCAGGCTTTTGCTATACCAGTCGGCCGCTTCTTGTTTATGACCTGTTTTCTCTTTTAAATCTGCCATCATCAAAATTGCTTCTAATCTATCGGGTTGGTGTCGCAACACCAGTGCCAACCGACTTTCTGCCTTATCAAACTGTTGTGTCATCAATGAGCCTTCTGCCAGTGTAATTTGTTCATATACATTATTACTATCTCTGTCAGCAACCTCTTTCAGCTTCTGGATTCCTTCCATCGGGTTATCAGAAATATTGCCAAACAGGTAACAGGCTCCCAGTCCAACTTTTGACGAATCATTTACCGGGTTCAACTTCAAAGACCGCTCAAATAAATCTTTGGCCTGCAGGGCTTTCCACTTTCTTCTCTCTGCTACATCATCCCTTATCAGGTTGTCCAAAAATAAATGGGCTGCGAAGGTGAGGTTTTTTTCTGAATTTTCCAATCTTGCAGCCTCGGCAGTGTACCAGGCATAGGGCTCCCAGGAATTTGCACTATCGTGCCAATATTTTGCAAGTTGGTGATACACATGGATTTGCTGGTCTTTTACATCCCCACGAGAAATGCTATTTTCCAGTTGGCTTATTTTAGCCGATTGAGTAGCTGATAGGTTTTTTTTGCCAATAGCTAAAAATGTATCTATTGTTAATGCCTCAGCACCGTGGTTGTGGCCATCATCGGGGCTATGCGTTTCTGCAACCGGTTTTGATTGATTGGGTTTCTTTTTTGCACCAAAATAAATAATTGCAATAAGCAGTGCTGCAGCACCAATTGTTAAAAGCTGGGGTCTCTTCACCGTTTCAAATTAAGAGCGCAAAGGTACTGGCAAAAATTTGTAGTGAGACAAAGAAAAAAAACTTGCCTTACACCTTGAATATTTTTAGGCTTTTGAGTTGAAAATAAAATAATCGTAAATCATTTTGCTTGAACTGAAAGAAAATGATAAAACAAGCAGAAAACTATTTTTCAAATGAGATACAAGTTAAGACGCATTGGTTTACTAATAAATAAAGTGTGAAACCTTGATTTGAAAAGGAAGTTTATTCATCATCATCACCCGGTCCACTATCGGGTTTAGGCTCTTTAAGTTTTTTTACTTCGGCCACAAACTCTTTTGCAGGTTTAAATGCAGGAATATAATGTTCAGGTATATGTACTGCGATATTTTTCTTGATATTTCGGCCAATTTTTGCTGCTCTTTTTTTGGTAATAAAACTTCCAAATCCTCTTATGTAAATATTTTCCCCTCCGGCAAGTGTATCTTTAACTTCTTTAAACATGGTTTCAAGAGTTACAAGCACATCTACCTTTGGTATGCCTGTTTTTTCAGAAATCTGATTGACCAGGTCAGCTTTTCTCATGATCGCAATTTTAAGTTGGTTGAAGGTTGGCTAAAATGACAAGCCAATTTAGTGCAAATTGCAATGATATTCAACTAAATAGGGTAATTTTTTTCTGATAAATCAAAATCTTGCCCAAAAAATAGCTGATATTTAGTCTCTTTTTTAGCCAAAAAATCATGAAAAAACGTGTTGATATAACTGATAGGAATCATTTTTCGCAAATTTTATTAATATGGAATAATGAGAAAAATGACCGTAAAATGCCCTGGAAAGGGGAGAATAATCCTTATAAAATATGGCTTAGCGAGATAATATTACAACAAACGAGGGTGGCACAGGGTCTGGCTTATTATTCAAAATTCATTAAAACATTTCCTGACATTCACCAGTTGGCCAAAGCTTCAGATGATAAAGTATTGAAATTATGGGAAGGGCTGGGTTATTATGCCCGCTGTCGCAATATGCATGCTACCGCAAAGTATATTTCTAAAGAATTGAATGGAAATTTTCCAAACCGGTACGAAAGTATAAAAGCATTAAAAGGTGTCGGACCTTATACAGCTGCCGCTATCGCCTCTTTTGCATTTAACCAGCCTTATGCAGTGGTTGATGGTAATGTGTACAGAGTATTGGCCAGAGTATTTGGTATTCAACAGTCAATTGATAGCATTGAAGGAAAAAAATATTTTACAAAGCTTGCTAATGAATTGCTTGATCATGCAAAACCGGGCTTGTACAATCAGGCTATAATGGACTTTGGAGCTTCGGTTTGCAAACCGGTAAATCCATTGTGTAACACTTGTGTGTTTAATAAAAAATGTATTGCTTTTTTGACAGGCAAAGCTGCTATGCTGCCGCGAAAAGAAAACAAACTAATTATTCAATACCGTATATTTTACTTTCTGGTATTCAACTACAAAAACAAAATTGCTATTCAAATGCGAAAGGATAACGACATCTGGAAAGGCTTATATGCTTTCCCTTTTTTGGAATCCAAAAAGGCAATGCTGATGAAAACAGTTATTGGCAAGGCTGTAAACTATCTTGATTTAAAAAATACTGATATTGAATTCATTGATTGCTCTAAAACTTATGTGCAAAAATTGACTCATCAGTCTATCAATGCCCGGTTTGTTACCATAAAACTTGCCAATAAACCCGTGGGTGCCAACCGGCTTATATGGGTTACAAAAAAACAATTTGGGCAATATGCTTTTCCGCAAATCATTAATAGCTATCTTTCTATATCCTTTACAAAAAGTATATAAATCTTTACTGCAAGACAATGGAGGCATCCATTGACTTTGGAATTCTTCAATTTTCTTGCTGAATGTCAATAAAATGCTAACTTTAGAAACACTTTCTAACTGCCGCTTGACAAAAAATTTTTGAAACTCAAAGAATAAATGTATGAGAGGCGTAAACCGTGTTATGTTAATTGGCAATTTGGGCAAAGACCCGGATGTACAACACCTTGAAGGAAATATTGCAGTGGCAAAATTTCCATTAGCTACTACAGAAACTTTTAAAGACAGAAACGGGAAATTGGTTTCGCAAACCGAGTGGCACACCATTGTTTTGTGGCGGGGTCTTGCCGAGCTGGCAAGTAAGTACCTGCACAAGAGCAGCCTTGTATATATTGAAGGCAGATTGCGTACCCGCACCTGGGATGATAAAGACGGTAACCGAAAATTTGCAACTGAAATAGTGGGCGATAATTTAATTATGCTTGATAAAAGATCAGATGGTGGTGGTCAGTCATCCGATTCCGGCATTGAAGGAATAGGTGGTAGCGATATGCCCATGGGCGATCCATCCGAATCATTGCCATACTGAAACAGTTCATTTACTTTTCATCCCCTGATCATAGTTTCCTCTTTTGAATACATAACTTTGCCAGGTAATCGGGTATAATGACAGATATACCTTTTCTAAACAAAATAACCAGCTTTGGATAATCTCTTTTTCAGTTTTTCCGACATTAAATATTTTTTGTTCACTTTCTTGGCTGCCAACTTTCAGGGTACTACATTTCTGTTGGTTGCCTTAATAGTATTGCTGGTATTGTATTTCACCATTTCGGGAGCTGAGGCTGCATTGTTTTCTTTGGAAAAAAAGGAAATCAATCTGTTGAAAACAAAAGATCATACTGCTGCAAGAAGAATTGTCAACCTGCTGGATGAGCCAAAAGAATTATTTGCATCATTATTAATTGCAGGAACCTTTATCGCTATTTGTATTATTGTACTTGCCAATCTGTTGATAGATAAATTACTTTCATTAGAAAATATTAGTGGTGCAATTGCACTGGCGGGCAAAGTTTTGGTAATTGCATTTGTGTTGATATTTTTTGGACGCATACTTCCAAAAGTATGGGCAACTCAAAATAATCTTCGTTTTGCTTATGGATGCTCCTGGATAATTGAAGGTTTGCATGTATTGGTACGCAAAATCAGCCGATGGATTGTATCTCTTGCTGATGGTATAGGTAAACGTGCCGGTACCGTGAAAACCGAAGTAATGAATATGCAGGAACTGGATGAGGTAATTGATATTAAAACAGATGCAGAAGCAACGCCAGAAGAGAAAAACATTATGCGTGGGGTGATAAAGTTTGGAAACATTACCGTAAGGCAAGTAATGAAAAGCCGGTTGGATGTAAATGGCATAGAGTGGAATAGCAATTTTGGCGACCTCATAAAACGAATAGGTGAACTTAGATATTCGCGGCTTCCGGTGTTTAAAGGCAGCATGGATAATGTAGTAGGTATGATCAACACAAAAGATCTCATTTCCTATCTCGGTCAACCATCACATTACGACTGGCATCCATTGATGCGCCAGCCTTTTTTTGTACCCGAACAAAAACTGATAGAAGACCTGCTGAAAGATTTTCAACAGAAGCGGATTCACTTTGCAGTAGTGGTTGATGAGTTTGGCGGCACCAGTGGCATTGTTACGATGGAGGATATTCTTGAAGAAGTAATAGGGGATATAAGAGATGAATTTGATATTGAAGAAAGCAATAACAAGAAGCTGGATGATTATAACTACCTTTTTGAAGGTAAAACCTTAATACATGAAGCTTGCCGGCTGATGAAGTTGCCTCTAAATACTTTTGATACGGTAAGAGGTGAAAGTGAAACGGTGGCCGGTTTGGTAATGGAAGTGGCCGGCGATATTCCAGCTGATAATGAAAATATACCCTGTGGCGATTTTAATTTTAGTGTAACACAATCTGAAAATAATAGAATAAAGCTGGTGAAATTTTCTATCAATTCTCCCGTTAATAATTTATGAGAAGGAATATTTTAAAGTTGGTATCCATTTTTGTCTTATTGATATTCATGGTAAGCTGCAACAGCGATTATACGCAAGGCAAAAAAAAAGGCTACTACCGCATAGATTTTCCGGCAAAGCAATATCAATTATTTGACCGGCCAGGTTATCCTTACACATTTGAATATCCGGTGTATGGAGAAGTGGTAAAAGACAGCACTTTTTTTAATGATAAAGCGGGCGACTGGTGGATCAATATTAATTTTCCTGTATTTCATGGAAAAATACATGTAAGTTATAAAACGATTCAAAACCGATTAGGCTTTGATTCGTTGATTACAGATGCATTTAAAATGGCACACAGGCAACACGACGATGTTTCTACAGGTATTGAAGACAGTGTGATGCGAACACCCAATGGCACCGAAGGAATCTATTTTTCACTGGGTGGAAATACGGCTACTGCCAACCAGTTTTTTGTAACCGATTCTACCAAACATTTTTTAAGAGGCGCATTGTATTTTAACGCTACACCCAATGCCGACTCTTTGGGTATTGTAAATGATTTTTTGAAACAAGACCTGATGCATTTAATCAATACCCTGAAATGGAAATAATCATTTTGAAAAAAAAACTATTTCAAAACTTCAGCAAGTTTTGCATCCAGTTGCGAGCCTCTGAGTTTCTCAGCTATTATTTTTCCCTGTGGGTCCACTAAGATATTGTAAGGAATTCCCTCTTCGCCAAATCCATAAACACCTACGGAAGAAGTTTCCCATCCTTTTAATTCGGTAACCTGTGTCCAGGTAAGATTGTCTTTTTTAATAGCGGCCAGCCATTTGTCTTTTCCGCCGTGATTGTCGAGAGAAACACCCAGTATGTCAAAATTTTTATCCTTGTATTTGTTATATGCAGCTACTACATTGGGATTTTCCATTCTGCAAGGGCCACACCAGCTTGCCCAAAAATCAACTAAAACATATTTGCCCCTGTAAGAGCTGAGCTTTACAATATTCCCATTTGCATCAGGCATGGCTATTTCTGGTGCTTCTTTTCCTACCCAACCTTTGTTGGCCTTTTCGCTTATACTTCTTTTTATATAAGCCCAGCCTTCATGGTTTGGATATTTTGTAACCATATCATTGATGATGGCATCTACTTCTTCATTGGGAATACCTTTCAATCCAAATTGTGCAGCCATAGGCTGATAGTTGCCCAATTCATAAAATGTAAGTGCCGGGTTGGTTGATTTCTTAATGGAGGCAGATACAAAATCTTTGAGTTCTTCTGTAAATTTTATTCTTTGAGCATCATTTGCCATCAACAAACTATCCGATGCTTTTATTTTCCTTAAACTATCTGCTTTCATATCGGAAAAATATAATTGCTGCAACCTCATCGTTACACCCGATAAAAATTCTTTTGCTTGTGTACTGGCCTCTGATCCTTTTATCTCATAGTTTTCAGCCGTCTGAAAATTACTTCCCGCATTAAAACTTGCATCTAAGGATATCTTTTTTGCATCATTAAATACGGTTGCAAAATCGGCACCGCTTCCTTCAATTTGTAAAGTATAGGCGGTGGCTTCATCCGGATTTGCTTTCAGAGAATATTTACCATCGTTTCCAATTTTTGCAGAATCTGCGATGGTTCTTCCTCTGGTAAACATTGAGTTTTCTATCAGATAAACCGTTTTGCCACCGGCATTGGTAAGTTTGCCGGTAACTTCAAATTTACCATCAGACTTTTTTTGTTTGCAGGACAACAGCATGACAAGCACCATTGCTGCTCCGAAAATTTTTCTCATCATTTCAATTTATTTTTTAAGTTTTTCGTTTAAAATTTTTGTTACTATTTTGGGATCAGCCTTTCCTTTGGTCAGCTTCATTACTTCGCCGGTAAATAGTGCCAGCAATCCTTTTTTCCCTTTTTGATATGCTACAACTTTATCGGCAAATTTTTCAAGTACTTTATCTACAACCGGCGTCAACTCATCTGCATTGGATTGTTGTATTAAATCCAGATTTTTAGCAATAATGCCGGGTGCAGTATCAGGAGTTTTTATTAAAGTATCAAATAATTTGCCGGAGGCTGCAGAATAACTAATTTGTCCATCATCAATTAACTGAATAAGACTGGCTAATGCTGCCGGCGAAATGGGAAATGCATTAATCTCTTTCTCGTTTTCATTCATCCAGGTTTGTATAGGGCCTTGTATCCAGTTGGCAGCTGCTTTATAATTTTTTGTATGATTTGCTATTTGCTCAAAATATTCGGCAATATCTTTTTCGGCAGCAAGCCATTGTGCATCGGCTTCGGAAAGTTGATATGAATGAATGAAGTGCTGCGCTTTTTCCTGAGGTAGGGTAGGTATCTGGTTTTTGATGTTTTCTATAAAAGCTTCGGAAAGATGAAACGGTGTAAGGTCAGGTTCCGGAAAGTATCTGTAATCATCAGCATCTTCTTTATCTCTTATGGCGAATGTGGTATTGCTGCCGGCATCATAGCTTCTTGTTTGTTGTTGAACATGCCCGCCACTTTCCAATATCTCAATTAGTCTGGTAGCCTCTGCTTCTATTGCTCGCTTTACGTTTCGAATAGAGTTCAGATTTTTTACTTCCACCTTTGTACCCAGCTGGGGGTCACCTTTTTTTCTAACAGATATATTGGCATCACACCGCAAACTTCCTTCTTCCATATTTCCATCGCAGATCTCGAGGTAGCGGACCAGTTTTCTTATTTCAGTAAGATAGGCATATGCCTCGTCACCACTATGCAAATCGGGTTCTGTTACGATTTCAATTAAAGGGGCACCAGCTCTGTTGTAGTCAATACAAGTGTTTTCTTCATCTGCATCATGAATGCTGCGGCCGGCATCTTCTTCCAGATGAATTCGGTTTAGTTTGATTTCCCTTTTGCCATCCTGTGTGCGTATGGAAACATAACCACCAATACATATAGGAGTTGTATGTTGAGAAACCTGATAACCTTTTGGCAGATCGGGATAGAAATAATTTTTACGTGCAAACCAATTTTCCTTTGCAATATCACAATGGCAGGCCAATCCCATTTTCACAGCGTATTCAATCGCCTTTTTATTCATTTTGGGCAATGTACCCGGATGTGCCAGCACAATGGGGCTGATATTCGTATTTGGTTCGGCCCCAAAAGCTACTGCATCGCCCGAAAAAAGTTTGCTTTTGGTATTTAACCGGGCATGTACTTCCAGGCCAATCACCGTTTCATATTGTACTGCTTTCTCCATCTGTATTGAAACGGCAAAAGTAAAGCCTATTTACCGACCGGACGATTTGTTTTTTATAAATGAGTGATAAAAAAAACTCCCGATTTTTCGGGAGCTTTTCAAACAAAAAAACTAATTGAACTTAGAGATCGGCTGTTTTTATTTTTCTTGGCATTTTTACTTCAATTGTTTGCGATTTTCCTTTGCGGGTCAGTTGAAGGGAAACAGTAGGATTATCTTTCTTTTCTCTCAATAATCTGGCAATTTCATCTACACTATTTACTGCTTTATCATCCACTTTTGTTATTACATCTTCTTCTTCAATTCCGGCTTTATCGGCATTGCTTTCATCATCTACTTCTATCACTTTTACTCCTTTTCCATCATCTGTATCCTGTACCGAAATTCCCAATTTGGGACTACCACCCGACCAGAGCATATTAGGACCTGATGGATAACCGGGTGTAGTAACACGGGGCATAACTCTGTCAAAGTTTAATCCTTCTAAATTCAGATTCAGGTCTTTAAAATTATTTCCAAAAGAAGATACTCCTTCCCATTTGGTAAGCTCTGCAGTTACTTTTTGTTCTTTTTTATTGCGCAAAAATGTAACAGTAACCTTATCGCCTGGTTTTTGTTTTTTTATTGCATTAGAAAGGTCATCGGGTGATGTAATCTTGGTATCATTTATTTTAGTAATTACATCGTCTTCTTTTAATCCTGCTTTTTCTGCGGCACTTCCTTTAGTTACCGACTCTATTTCAGCGCCGTCATCATCTTTTTCGGTACTTACGCCCAGCATGGCTTTATTTTCATTTTCGTCCGATTTAAAAAGTCGCATAAAACTTTCTACATCATTCCAGTCATTTCCGCGTCCCGGAATACGTGAAAGTGATTCCAGCTGCTTGTATTTGTTGATTTTTACTTTAATGTCATCATTCTTACTTTTCAACTCGTCAAGAGGCATACCGTTTACGGTTACTTTGTCTCCATTTACTTCTACAATCATTTTGTCATGATCGCCTGTTCGGGTAATAATAATTTGCTGCACCTCTTTGTCTCCCTTTTCGCCTTTATCACCTTTATCATTCTGTGCATTGACTGATGCCGGAACCAAAATGGAAATGGCAAGCAGACACTTCATTCCTAAAATCAGTTTCTTTTTCATGTTATACTTTATTTTTATTGAGTAATCGTTTCTACGTCGTTTTTCGTAGTCAAATATAAGGACAAAATTTTAATTACGAAATGTTTCGGAAATGTTAAAATGAAATTTTACGGAGCGCTGACTTTACAAATGAAGGAGCGCTGTTTTTTCATAAGTTTTATGCAAAAGGCCTTCAATAACTTCCTCACCCAGGTATTGCATTCCACATTTTTCCAAAACGCTGATGGATGCAAGATTTTCCGGTAATGCCCGGCCCATTATTCTTTTTAGCTCAAGTTTTGAAAATCCATATTCAAGACTTGCAAAAGCAGCTTCGGTAGCAAATCCTTTTCCCCACGATTCTTTTTTGAATCGGTAACCCAAATCAATTTCATTTAGCTCGGGTCTGCATTTTAATCCGCACCAGCCTATAAAATTCAAATTTGATTTTTCATGCACAGCCCATCGGCCATGATTATATAGTGCATATTGTGGCAATATTACTTTTTCCAATACATCTTGGGCCTGTTGCAGGCTATGCATTGGGTCTAATGTATAGCGTACAACATCAGGATCGCTATTGAGTTCATAAATAAGCGCTGCATCCTCCATTGTAAAAAGACGAAAAATAAGCCTATTTGTTTCAAACACAATATTGTAATACATAATGCTCGTAGATTTACTAATACGAATGGTGTATTGCAATTATGAAATAAAAAAAATAAATTTGAACCCCAATTATAAAAAGTGACAGTCCTCTATATTTTATTCGGAGTTTTTTCAACCTTTTCATTGGTCATCTGCATTATGGCGATTCGAGTTTTTATTAAAGACAAAAAGGCCGGCCGCTATAAATTGTATAACGAGCATCAGAAATCAAAAAAGTTAAAGTAAATCTTTTACTGCTTTAATGGCAGCAGATAATCCTTCGGCAGCTTGCCCGCCTGCAGTGGCCAGTGTTTTTTGTCCGCCGCCGCCACCTTTAATTAAAGGCGCAATAATTTCTTTGATGATTTTTCCGGCATCAAGTCCTTTTGCTTTTGTTACGGTTTCAGAAATTCCAACTGCAACAAATGGTTTGCCCCCCAGGTTTACGCCCAGCACTGCCACATGATCACGAAGATGATTTTTTAAATCAAAACATATTTTCTTTAATGCATCGGCATTATTTACTTCTATAATATCGCCAATAAAATTAATGCCGTTTATTATTTCGTCTTTCTGTAATAGTTCATTTCTGATACCTACCAATTGCCTTGCTTCCAGCGACTCCAGTTGTTTTTTTAATTCATTATTTTCAACCTGAAGCGATTCAACTGATTTTTGAATGTCTTTTGGATTTTTTAATTGTTCACGAATGGTTTGCAGCAGTGTTGTCTGTTCATTAATAAAAGCAGCAGCTGCCTTACCGCACAGTGCTTCTATTCTTCTTACGCCTGCGGCTACTGCCGATTCGCCCGATAGCTTGAAATAACCCAACTCGCCGGTAGCACCTACATGGGTTCCGCCACATAGTTCTACGGAATAGGCAGGGTCTATAATCACTACTCTTACTACATCGCCATATTTTTCGCCAAACAAAGCCATAGCACCCAGTTTCAGGGCTTCATCTTTTGGCATCGATTTTATAACCACCGGAATATTTTCTCTTATTTTTTCATTGACGATGGTTTCTACATTCATCATTTCGCCATCTGTAAGTTTGGCAAAATGAGAAAAGTCAAATCGCAAATGCTCATCATTTACCAGAGAACCTTTTTGTGCTACATGCGTTCCCAATACTTTTCTTAATGCTGCATGTAGCAGGTGTGTAGCCGTATGATGTAATGCAGTTTGTTTACGCTTCTCCGTATTTATGATAGCTGTAACTTCCACTTCCGGTTTATCAGAAAATGCTTCGGTGAAATGAATAATGAGGTCATTATCTTTTTTGGTATCAACTACTTTAAATTCTTTTTGATTGATAATTAATAGGCCTTCATCACCCACCTGGCCTCCGCTTTCAGCATAAAAAGGAGTTGTTTCCAACACTATTTGATAAAGCTCTTTTCCTTTTGCTTTTACTTTTCTGTATTTGAGAATGGAGGTCTTGGCTTCAGTAGTGTCGTACCCGATAAATTTATTGCTTCCCTGCTTAAGCGTTATCCAGTCTTGGGCATCTACAGCCGTAGCGGCTCGGCTGCGATCTTTTTGTTGCTGCATTTCTGCTTTAAATCCTTCCTCATCTAATGATAAATTATTTTCAGCAGCAATTAGTTGTGTAAGGTCAAATGGAAAACCAAAAGTGTCGTACAATTCAAATGAATCTTTGGCAGAAATAACGCCTTTGTTGATCAGGTCGTCCACCTTTTTTAACCCTTTGTCCAATGTGCGCAAAAAGGCTTCTTCTTCTTCTTTGATTACTTTGGCAACAAAAGCCTCCTGTTTTTGCAATTCCGGAAATACATTTTCAAACTGTTTTGCCATAACTTCAACCATCTGTGTAAGTAGGGGTTGCTTATATTCGTGATAAGTTTAATAATATCGAACCGCTCTGCGTAAAATACGACGGATTACATATCCTGCACCTGTATTGGATGGTAACTGCCCATCGGCAATGGTAAAACTGATTGCCCGTATATGATCGGCTAGTACACGAAAAGCAATATCCTCTTTTGTGTTGCTGTATTGATATTTTTTATTTACCAGTTTTTCTATAAAATGAATATTGTCAATAAAAATATCTGTATCATAATTAGAAGTTTTTCCTTGTATCACCCTCACCAATCTTTCTAATCCCATGCCTGTGTCCACATGTTTTGCCGGTAATGGTTCCAGCATCCCGTCTTTTTTTCTGTTAAATTGTATGAATACATTATTCCAGATTTCCATTACCATTCCTGTATCGTCATTATTTACTAATGCGTGGCCATTGTTATTTGCTTCGGGCCTTGTATCATAATGAATTTCGGTACAAGGGCCGCAGGGGCCGGTATCGCCCATTTCCCAAAAATTATCTTTTTTGTTTCCAAGAAGTATTCTGTCTTCGGGTATCCATTTCTTCCATTCATGATAAGCTTCTTCATCTTTGGGCAAGCCTTCTTTTTCATCACCTTCAAAAATGGTAACATACAACCGCTCTTTCTTTAGCTTATATACTTCGGTCAATAATTCCCAACTCCATGCAATGGCTTCTTTTTTAAAATAATCACCAAAACTCCAGTTGCCCAGCATTTCGAACATGGTATGATGATATGTATCTACACCTACTTCTTCCAGGTCATTATGCTTTCCGCTTACCCGCAGGCATTTTTGAGTATCTGCAATGCGAGGATTAGTAGCTTTTTTATTTCCCAGAAAATAATCTTTGAACTGGTTCATGCCGGCATTGGTAAACATCAAGGTAGGATCGTTTTTTACAACGATAGGAGCTGAAGGAACTATTTCATGGCCTTTTGATTTAAAAAAATCCAGAAAAGACTGTCGTATATCTGCACTTGTCATCATAATTGCTGTTGTAATTGGGTTGATTTTTGCTTTTTGAAGAACTATATTTGTCAGCCCTGCAAAGCCGGGCAAAGGTAAATTATTCGGTTGGCAATTTATTCTGTAAACCGAAAGCAAGCTGTGAAAAAAGTAAAATATTATTATAATACATCTTCTCTCCGGTACGAAAAACTGGAAACACCCCTGCGGGTAAAGCTCTTGCGTATTTTTGGATTTATAGCTGCGGCAATTGTTACTGCCGTTATCATCGCTTTTATTGCTTTTCGTTTTATTGGCTCTCCGAAAGAAAAATTGCTGGCACAACAAAATGCTGCTTTAAAAGATGATTTGGAAGACATTGAAAAAGATGTACAATCGCTGGTAAACCAAATGAAGGAACTGGAGAACAGAGACAACAAGGTTTACCGTGCCATATTTGAAGCAAACCCAATACCCGATAGTGCCAGGGCAAAAGAGATAGAAACTGAAAAGGAAATCGCCAAGGTTGAAAAAATCAGGGATTTTCAACTGGCGGCTGAAATTAAAAAAACTCTAATTATTCTTAAAGCAAGAATTGCATCACAAAAAAAATCTTATGAAGCAGTAGAAGCTTTGGTAAAAAACAAGGAAGAGCTGCTGGCTCATACACCTGCAATACAACCGGTAAGTAATAAAGATTTAAATCGTATTGCTTCAGGTTTTGGATATAGAATAGACACTGATTACAAAACTACCAAGTTACATGCAGGGATTGATTTTTAGGCGCCACAAGGCACACCTATTTATGCAACAGCCAATGGTACCATCACTACTGCCGGTAATACCGGAAATGGATATGGCAACCATGTTATCATCAATCATGGGTATGGATATGAAACACTGTATGGCCACATGGTGAGAGTGAAAGTGCGAAACGGGCAACAGGTAAAAAGAGGTGAGGTAATAGGATGGGTGGGAAGTACGGGAAAAAGTACCGGACCTCATTGCCACTATGAAGTACATAAGTATGGCGAAAAAATTGATCCTATTTATTTTTTCTACAATGATCTTTCACCCGATCAGTTTGACCAGATTTTGAAAAAAGCGGCTGCCAGTAATCAAAGTCTGGATTAATACATGTGAGCAGCTAATTTTCCACACCGGAAAGGAAGATCGCCTTCAATCTAATCTCATTTGTACCTTTACGGTTATTATGGCTAAGCCTTTGTCGCAAATAACTTTTGATTTTGGATTTTCTGATGATGATGCAGATAAACCTGTTTCACCCCCCAAAAAGCAGAAACCCAAAAAGGAAAAAGAGCAGGTGGTTGAAATTGCAAAACCCATTGCTCAAAACGCAAAAAGCAGAAGAGGCCGAAAATCTTTAAAAGACAAAACGGCTGTTGATAACGTACTTAACATACCTCCTGATGAGGAGCTTTTTGAAAAGCAGTATTATGCTATTGGTCATGTAGCACAAATGTTTGGTGAAAATCAATCCTTGATTCGATACTGGGAAACGGAGTTTGATATTTTAGACCCCCGAAAGAATAGAAAGGGAGATCGTTTTTTTCGTCCGGTAGATATTAAAAACCTAGTGCTGATATATGACCTGCTGCGTCGTCGCAAGTTCACTATAGAAGGTGCCAAAGAATATTTAAAGAAAAGTAAGAAAGCCGAGGCGAAATTTGCCGCCATCCAATCACTTCAAAATATAAAAGCATTTTTGCTGGAACTAAAAGCAAATCTTTAAGGTTGTGCAACTTTAACAAGTCCACCTGCATCCTTTATTCTTTCCCAAGCTATTTTTGACTGTATGAGAAATTCTATTTATAAAATTGCGCCCGTTTTTATCCTTACCCTTTTATTGGCCACACAGCTTACAGCTCAATCTCAGTATGAAGTACTGATAGAGCAACCTAATGAAAAAACGTTGAAAGGCATTATTTCCCGCGAAGTATTATTAGCGGATACTTCATTTCATTGGTATGCCGAAAATCAAAAAGGTTATAAGCCAAACGAAGCAGCACTTGCCGGTCTTCAAAAACAAAAAGACTCTATACAGCTACTTGTATTTATGGGCACTTGGTGCGAAGACTCACATTTTGTGATTCCTAAATTTTTTGCACTGACAGATGCTGCAGGCTTTCCTCAAAATCGTATCACGCTGATAGGTGTTGACAGAAACAAGAAAACCTTAAGTCATCTATCAGAAGCCTTGAATATGGACAAAGTGCCCACTATTATTGTAATGAAGCATGGAAAAGAAATGGGTAGGGTAGTAGAGTATGGAAAGTTTGGACTTTATGATCTTGATCTGGGAGAAATTTTGAAAGCCATTCAATAATTTAATTTTTCACTCTTACATCCATATTGCTTCCGGCAATTTCCACTTTTGAAGTTTCAAGCAATTTCAGACTATCGAGATTGACGGCTTCTTTCAATTCATTAAACTCGGCCAGCGAAAAGTTGATGGAATAATAATCTGCTGAAATGACAATAGCTTGTCCGGTGATTTCTGAAACCAGCACGTTGAAATTGATAATTTTATCGCGGGTTAGAATTTTTTTTAATGCATTAATAATGTTCAGTACATCGATATGCGAGGTTTGTAGACTTAATTCAAGCCTGATATCGCCCCGGCGCTGTGTACGTAAAGAAAGATTGTCGAGTACGCTATCCACCATCTGTTTGTTAGGAACACTAACATAAGTTTTATAATCAGACCGGATACGAGTACTACGCATTCCAATTTTTTCAACGGTACCCGTTACATTATTCACTTTTACTAAATCGCCGGTGGTAAAAGGCTTATCAAAAAAGATAACAAAGGATGCAATCAGATTTTCCAGACTTTCTCTCAATGCCAGCGCAATGGCGGCACCTACAATGCTAAGACCGGTAATAAGGCTCCCCACATTTAATTTGAAAGCAAAGTTTAAAACCATCATGATGCCCATGATAACGATAATCACTTTAAAAAAATCGCGAAAGAAAACGACCAGTTGATCATCAGATAAATCAGATGTTTTTTCTGCCTTGCGCTTCAGTATCATGGCCACAAAATCTATAATACGGAGCAGCAACCAAATGAATGAAATAATTAAAACAATATTGCCGATGCAATGAATGATTTGCCGGGTAGAATATCCATAAAGATCTATATTAAGATCGGGGGGAAAATAGAGTTTGTGCAAGGAAACAATTGAAACCAGAATGAGTAAAAATAAACCGATGGGTTGAAAAATAAGATTGACAAAAGAAGCCTTGTCCACATTTTTCCAAATCTTATGTACTATCTTAAATAATAATGCGGCCAGGTATCTTGAAATAAACTTTTTGAGCAGCCATACAAATAAGATGATAGCAACAACGATGAAATAATGCTTTACCGGATTATTTCCCCAAACCTGATTTAGAAAATCGTTCATGCCAGCTTTTGAAACAAAAATATTGATTTAAAAGGAGTAAATACTAATGAAAGCTATAAATGAACAGCTCCTCATTTTTTAATGCATAAAGACGTGTAGTAGTAAAATTAAAAATATTACCAACGGTAAGCGGGGCAGGTAGTTTCCATTCGTCGTACACGAAATCTTTAACATGATATCGGTACAATGTATCCGCTTTGGAGCCATAAATTGAATTGTCCGTGATTTTTAAATTTTCCCAATTTAAAATCTGTATTCCATTGTTTAATGAACCATAATAGTCAAATACATAGATGCCTTTTTTGGGATCGTAGAGATAAACGAATTGGTTTTGATCAAAGATTTGAGTGGGCGAAAAAGATTGGCTAAGCAATAAACGAAAATCGGGTGTTTCCAACAACAGATTACCTTCTTCGTCTATCTTCTTTAGTTTGTTTTCCATTTCATCAAAAAGCCAGATATTATTATCGTAAGACTGTGCAATTGCCTTTACCTGAAAAATATTGTGTTTTCGCAAATCAATGGTGTTTCTGATGTTTAAGAAACGATCAAGTGCAACGATGGTTGCAAAATCTTTGTAGTAGAGCAACACACGCAATGGATTAGAAGCATCTATTTGAGTAACCTTGCCATATTTCCTGATTTGGTTATACACCGCTACCGAATCACCATTGGCATTAAGTTTTTTAAGCTGGTTGCGACTGTTTAATATATAAACATTATCCAGATTGTCAACCGTAAATGAAGCGATATCACCTTTTATGGTCTTTAGATATTGAAAAGCAGTATCGTTTTGCCCCATTACAAATAATGGGAGCAAAAAAATTACGAATAGATAAATTGCTTTTCTCATCATTATTTACGGATAATTTTTTCTTCTTTCCCTTTAAAAGAAGTCAATTTTAAATCTGTACCATCAAAAACGGCGTAAGTATAAAAACTAATCCAATCGCCCAGATTGATGTACCGACTCTTATCATTCAGACGATAATCAATGGGAAGATGTCTATGCCCAAACACAAAAAAATCAATATTTTTTTTGGAACTATCCTGCATTCGGGCTTTTAATGTTTCCTGACAATAAATAAGCAGCCACTCCTTATCATCACCCAAAAAAACTTCTTCGGTAGCTCCTGTTTGCTGCCTGCTTCTGCGGCTGAAATAATTGGCAAGCCCAATGCCCCATTGTGGTGGAAAGATGCCAAACAACCATTTACTTAACGGGTTTCTGAAAATTTTTTTCAGCATTTTGTATTTATGGTCTTTGGGCCCCAGCCCATCTCCATGCCCTACTAAAAATGTTTTTCCATTTCTTTCAAATTCCTGCGGGTGAAAATAAACGGCAATACCTAAATCTTTTTGAAAATAATTGCGTAGCCACATATCGTGGTTGCCTACAAAATAATGTAATTGAATGCCGGCGTCGGAAAGTTCGGCCAGCTTGCCCAATAGTCTGACGTGGCCTTTGGGAACGACTTTTTTATATTCATACCAAAAATCAAATAAATCGCCCACCAGAAAAATTTCGGTAGCATCTTGCTTTATGCCATCTAAAAAAGAGATAATTAATTTTTCTCGTTCAAGGCTTGAATTTGAATCTGGTGCACCCAGATGAAAATCGGATAGAAAATATATTTTTTTTGAGAGGCTCAATTGCGATGCAATTATTTCTTTTGTTTGAAATACTCAATCATATCGCCGGAAGTAATGACCGGTCGGCCTGTGGTATCGCCTTGATACCAGTAAATCCAGGCAGGAATCGTTTTACCGTTAATGAACACTTCGGCTATTTCTCGTTTGTAAAGTTGTATCTCGTCAAACTCAACAGATACGCCTTCATAATCATCTAACTGACCTATAGCCCATGAAAATTCATTTTTATTTTTAACTTCAAAAAGTTCACCTACAATAGAATGGCATTCATTTGAAGGAACTCCGGCAGGATAGCTTCCCATATCCACGAGTTTGCCTTTTACTTTTGCTTCTCCTTTTACCGGATTGAAAAAGCAACTAATATACTCATAAGCCGGGCTGCGAAAACCGCTGCGCAGCGATCCATACACAAATAAATGATATATACCGGGGTTGGTCATGCTGTAAAGATAACAGGTAATTTCAATAATTGGATAGGTAACCGTATGACCAATTCTTTATTAAAATGAAAATAGGTATGCAAAGAAAAATATTAAAAAAGGGTTTCTTTGGCTTAGTCTTCCAGCAAAAATAAATAGACCTCTTTGGGTCCGTGTACGCCTACTACAAGTGTCTTTTCAATATCGGCAGTGCGGCTTGGCCCCGTAGCTAATGTTATGAGAGATGGTAACTTGTCTTTATATTTTCGTTGTATGCCTTGAAGGGCATCTTTAATATCATAAACCAATTGGCTGGTAGTGGCAATGCAAATATGAATGGGTGCATACACACTGGTGCTTCTGCCTCCTGCCTGTGCGGATGTTAATAATATACTTCCGGTACGGGCAATTAAATATTCGCAACCGGTAATGGCTACATCACAATCCTCGCTTGATGATGCAGTTACGCTGTCATTAACTGAAGCCCATGCTGCATGCATTTTTTTTTCGGGAGCATAAATTTTTTGCCAATCCATTTTTTTTATAAGACTGCTCAATTGAAATGCAAGCTCCTGTTCATTTATACAAAATACAAACTTGCCCAGCAGTTTGGTAAACTGTTCGGCAAATTCAACTTCTATTTCCTGCTTGAGAGGATGAAATATGGGCTGGTTGCCTTCACTCTGCGGAAAAGGCAAAGGCGTTGGATGACTCAACGCCTTGCGAATTTTTTTAAGAATGTTTTCTTTTGAAGGAGAAACGTTCATATTGTTTTTATTTACCCCTGTGCATCAGGTTTTGTAGTTTCATTTTCAATTACTGCTTTTGTCTCTCCATTTTCTGAGGGTGCAGTTGTATGAACATTTTCGTCGGTCAGCACTTTCTTCTCTTCAAACGGACGTTTACCTATCAATGCTTCCACATCACTTTGAAATAATACTTCTTTTTCCAACAACGCATTTGCTAGTTTTTCTACTTCGGCTTTCTTTTCGGTAAGCAGTTGTTTGGTTCTGTCATACGCACTGTCTATCAGTTTGCGTACTTCATCGTCAATCAATCTTGCCGTTTCATCAGAGTAGGGTTTTGTAAATGCAGTTTCCTGTTGCGGATCATAAAAACTGATGTTTCCCACTTTTTCGTTCATACCATATACGGTTACCATGGCATAAGCTGTTCTGGTTATTTGTTGTAAATCATTTTGTGCGCCGGTTGAAATTTTATTAAAGAAAATTTCTTCACTGGCACGACCACCGAGTGTCATACATATCTGATCATTCAGTTGGTCGGTATTATACAAGTATTGCTCTTTGGGTGTGTACTGTGCATATCCTAGTGCGGCGGTGCCTCTGGGTACAATGGTAACTTTGAGCTAAGGGTATGCGTGTTCTAAAAACCATCCACAAATGGCATGGCCGGCTTCATGATAGGCAATAATTCTCTTTTCATCAGGTGAAATAATTTTGTTCTTCTTCTCTAATCCACCAATCACCCTGTCCACTGCATCTTGAAAATCCTGCATGTCAACCGCTTCTTTATTTTTTCTTGCGGCTATTAATGCAGCCTCGTTACATACATTGGCAATATCGGCACCGGCAAAGCCCGGAGTTTGCTCGGCCAGTTTATGAATGTCAAGTGTTTTTGAAATCTTAATTGGTTTAAGATGCACTTTAAAAATATCTTCACGGCCTTTCAAGTCGGGTTTATCAATTGTTATTTGACGATCAAATCTTCCGGGACGCAGTAAAGCAGAATCAAGTACATCGGGCCTGTTGGTAGCTGCCAGCACTATTATTCCGGAATCAGTGCCAAAGCCATCCATTTCAACCAGCATCTGGTTCAGCGTACTTTCTCTTTCGTCATTACTCATCATGGCGTTCTTTCCTCTGGCACGACCGATGGCATCTATTTCATCTATGAATATGATACAAGGTGCTTTTTCTCGGGCTTGTTTAAACAAATCTCTTACACGACTGGCACCTACACCTACAAACATTTCCACGAAATCGGATCCGCTAAGGCTAAAAAATGGAACTTGTGCTTCACCTGCTACGGCTTTTGCCAATAAGGTTTTACCCGTGCCTGGAGGACCTACTAGTAATGCTCCTTTTGGAATTTTACCTCCCAGGTTGGTGTACTTCTTGGGGCTTTTCAAAAAATCTACAATTTCCATTACTTCTACTTTGGCTTCATCCAGTCCGGCTACATCAGCAAAGGTGATGTTGACCTTGGTGCCTTTATCAAATAAAGTAGCTTTTGATTTTCCAATATTGAAAATACCTCCCGGGCCTCCACCGCCACCGGCACCCCCACTCATTTTTCGCATCAGCAATACCCAGAGACCAATAAATAAAAGTACCGGGAGAATAAATTGTAATATACCGGAAAACCAGTCACTATCTTTCGATACTGTAAAAGGAGTTTGTACCGATGGATTATCGGCACGAAATTTTCTCATATCATCTTGAAAAGAATCGCCTGACACTACCGGGAAGTACATGTGTGGACCATCTTTGCTGATGCGTCCGTTCACATCTTTTTCCAAATCGGATTTAGCTGCATTAAAGGCACTGTCGGTAAGTGTAACCCGTACTACAGCCCGGTTAGAAATAATTTTATAATCTTTTATTTCGCCTTTTTTTAGCAGATCATAAAATTGGTTCTGTGTTATTTTTTTTGCATTGGGCGATAAGGCTCCAAAGAAATTGAAGCCAATCAATACCGCCAGAATGATAAAATAAATCCAATAACCATTAAATTTTGGAGATTTTTTCCCGGTTTGATTGGGGTCATTTCCTCCGCCAGGTCCATTGGGTTTATTTCCAAATCTCGGGTACCTGTTTTCGTCTCTGCTATTTTGATCTTGTGACATATTTCGGTGTTAAAAATTTATGCTATTTACTGAGAAAAAATGAATTAGTATCATTGAAAGATAGAATTAACAATTATTCATCATGAGTTGTTAGACCTGCATCGCTCCACATTTCTTCCAGTCTGTAAAATTTTCTTGTTTCAGGCTGCATGATATGTACGACTACATTTACATAATCAATCAATACCCACTGCAGCTTGCTATATCCCTCGTGCCTGTAAGGATTTTCGCCGCACTTTTCTTTTACCATTTTTTCTACATTATCAGCAATAGCCCGCACCTGGGGTTGGCTGGTTGCTTCACACACAATAAAAAAATCAGCCACGGCCTCATTTATCTTTCTAAGGTCAAGCGATACAATGTGCACCCCTTTTTTATCCTTGATAGCCTCAATAATGGTTTTGATTATTTTTGAATTTCTGGTAAGTCGTGTTGCGATTTTCTTTTTACGACCGGTCAGTGCTGTAAGTTGTTCCAATAATAACTTTATTTATCGTTTACATATTATTTTACCGGATTATACTTTTTAAGCTTGTCCGGATATCATTGATTTGACAATGAAAATGATTCTTGTCTAATCTTTGTTTCTTTGTCAAAAATAGCAATTAATTGCCACACCTTACCGATACAAAAAACGATCACCACCGCTTCATTGAATTGCAATCGGTTGACAGTACCAACAACTATGCCCGCTTGCAGATACAGCAGGGTTTGGCACAAGACCGATTGGCCATTTTTGCCCACCATCAAACAGCAGGAAAAGGGCAAAGGGGAAAGAAATGGGAAGCCGAAAAAGGAGCAAATATTGCTTTAAGTGTATTGATAAAACCCGATTTTCTTAAGCTATCTCAGCAATTCAGCCTCAGTGCTTGTATAGCGGTTTCGGTGCACCAGTTTTTATCAAATTACATCTTAGATGGTTTAAAAATAAAATGGCCAAACGACCTTTATTGGCAGGACAGAAAGGCAGGAGGCATTTTAATTGAATCTGTAGTTAGTAGCTCATCCACCGAAAATGGGAAATGGCTTTGGGCAATTGCCGGAATGGGTATAAATCTTAATCAAACCAATTTTCCCGACTGGATTCAACAGCCGGTTTCGCTGAAGCAAATAACAGGAAAAACTTTTGACACCCTGCTGATGGCAAAGGAACTTTGCATTTTTCTTGATAATAATTTATTCGAACTTCAAAACGCAGAATTTGATAAAATTTTCCGGTATTACAATCAAATGCTTTTTAAGCGGGATGAAATTGTGAAACTGAGAAAAGGTGGAAGGGCTTTTGAAGCTCAAATAAAATCAGTAAATCAATCAGGACAACTGATTATACAACATGCTACAGAGGAGATAATAGATTTTGGTGAAATAGAATGGGTGTTTTAAACAAACTGAATATCCTTTAGCAGGCTTATATCGTTTTCACTTTCATTGGCTTCTATTTCAAAACGATTGTTGGTGTAGCCATGTTTCATCCAGTCTATGAGGTATTTTATAAGAAAAGTAAAATAACCATGTTGCTTAAACTGCAAAACATGGCGAACCTCGTGGCAAACCCAACTTTTTTCATTCAAAAATTCTTCGCGGCTTACTTTATAAAGATGAATCGTGTTGCCCAATACCATTGCCATTCGCTCACCTTTTAATTTTTTGGCGGCAAAAAAAGCATAACGGGAATTTTCTTTGATATAAACCTTCACACTGTAATGATAATAAAAATTTTGTTTTCGCTGCTTTCATTAAAAAAATATGAGGCCGAATCAGCTGAAAAAATATAGTTGGAAATAATTTTTGACCTAAACTTTTGTTGTGGAAAATTAAGCCACCTCCTCCAAAATTTCCTGAGCATGCATTTTGCTTCGGGGTTTTAAAAATATCTTTTCAATTTTTCCCATTTCATTTATTACAAATGTGGTTCTTAATATCCCCATATACTCGTGGCCAAAAAGTTTCTTTTTATCCCACACGCCGTATGCTTTTGCAATTTTAGCATCCTGATCGGCCAAAAGAGAAAATGGAAGTTGATGTTTTTGTTCAAACTTTTTTTGCTTTAGTACATCATCAGGGCTAATGCCAATAACCGTGAATCCTTTTTTCTTTAAAACAGAAAAATGTTCTTTTAGATTGCACGCTTCTACTGTGCAGGTAGGCGTGCCTGCCTGCGGATAAAAAAACAGAATTAATTTTTTGTCTTTGAAATCAGATAATGAAATTTTCTCTCCGTTTTGATTCAGGGCAGAGAAAGCCGGGGCCATGTCGCCCGATTATAATGTTACCATGTTGAAATCGGTTTTATTTTCATTATTTTTTCTTTGTCGATTTTTTAGTTCCTGTTTTTTTTGTTGAGGTTTTTTTATTATCTGATGATTTCTTTTTGGTGTCAGTTGTTTTCTTTCCTTCAGGTTTCTTGGTAATTTTCTTTTTGGGTGGTGGAGGTGTATATTTTGATCGCTTTATCCACCAGCTTCTTGTAGTGGTATTATCCACCAAATCTGTTACGATGGCTTGTAATTTATAAACGCCAAAAGGTAAATTTTCATCAAAATGATATATCCAGTTTCTGCCTTTATCATTGGTAAATCGTAACCACCTTTTTTCACCCAATGCGTCTTCATTACAATGATAGCCATTGCTGTCACTTGCACAAGCGTAGAGATAAACCTTTAAGTCTTTCACTTTATAATTATCGGTAGGTGTAAATACGATTCTGGATGCAGCACTTAGGTTAATGGTGTCGCCTTTGCCCGGTGTGTTGATGGCAGGTGGCGTTAAATCAAGAAAAGCCTGATAGTTGCCAAAATCTCTAAACTCAGCAGAGATCCAGCCATTTTCCCAAATTGCTTTTTTTATTTCCGTCTTTTTCCTTTCTTTTCTTACAATCACCAAATTGCTTTGCTGATCATCGGTTATGCTGCGTGAGTTTTTTACGCTTACTTTTATTGCATCTTGTACAGGGCAGACAGCATCGCCTATGCTGAAAGCATCAGAAACTGCATTGTAGCCGGCACTTCCCGTTTGTGCATACCATACCGGCACCGTATCATAAATACAGTAAAATGGTAATTGTGCCTCAAATGAAGATTTTTGAACTTTATTTTCTTTTGCCGGTGCAAATACTTCATTGTGGTAATGTTCGTCATTGTCATCTTCATCTACTTTAAGACTATCATCATGTCTGATCATAAAATCAAGATGGGATGCATTGCCATAAGCATCAGCAACTTTAATAGAAACAAAATGCGGAACTGTGTCATTCAAATTAATAACACCATCTCCTGCCAGTTCTTTATAGGCGCCGCCAAAGTCGCCTGGCATTCTTGAAAGATGCTGTAGCCAGCCACCACCATTATATTGGTATTTATAATCTATTTGTGCATTCATGTATCTGGTTTCGGCATAGCTGATGCTGTCAATCACAAATTTTACCAGAGGCAGATTGTCCACATTTATCTGGGCGGAATAAATGCCATCATCGCTGCCGGAGCTATTCATACGATCGACTGCTTGAATGGCAAAACTAATTTTCGTTAAATGAGTTCTGATTTCTGTTTTCTTGGATAAAATATATCCGCTGTCTGTCTTTTTTATGGAGAAAAAATCGGGCTTTTGTTCATATACACTTTTGCTACGATCGTACATGGCCAATTTAAAAATAGTGGGAGCAATATTGTCTGTAAGTGAAAATCCAAACAATAATGGGTTCAATCTTTTTTCGGTTTTGGTATCAAATATTTCAAAATGCACATGTGGTCCTTGCGATCCTCCGGTGTTGCCGCTATAGGCAATAAAATCTCCCTTAACTACCGGAAACTGATTTGGACTAAATGTTAATTCAATTGCCCAGCTTTCCGTTTTACTTTGTTCAGATCTTACATATTGTTCCAGCTTAGGATAAAAATCATTCAAGTGCGCATACAATGTAGAAAGCCCATTGGGGTGATTGATGACAATAAATCTTCCAAAACTTCCGGGCCTTACACCAATAGCGGCAATATAACCTTGTGCAGCTGCAAACACAGCATAGTTTTCTTTTGCATTTGTTCTTACATCCAGCCCCATGTGCCAGTGATTGTTGCGTAGCTCACCCATATTAGCTTGTATCTGCGGGGCAATATCAACCGGCCAGCGAAAATAATTTTTGGGATAATTGGGAGTTTGAGCATAAGCGGGCAACGAATAAAATAAGCCCATCGTCAATAACATAATAAATAAACGCATAGTTACAAAAATAAGGATATCATCATGCCTTGTTGGCTTTTTAAGAATTGATTAATAGTTGTATCTTTTCCGCTTGTAGAAAATGCAGAAAACAGATCAATTAGAATAATAGATTTTATTTTGAATAAACTTTTTTTTCTATTAATTATTTCATTTGCACTGTGTGCATGTCCCTTTGAGTCAAATGTGCCATTGGAGGCAAAGCCGGTTGAAGCAGTCGACAGCAGTTTGCTGGGCTATTGGTATGGCATTGTAAAAGATGGAAGTGATTTTTTTGGCATTGAAGCATTGGATATTTCCCGACAGTCGGACTCTGTTTATTCTATTATCCGATATGGCAAGGGCATAAAAGACGATTTCATTTTGCCCGACACATCTTATTTCTCCGGTTACACTTCTTACATTGGGCAGCAGCGATACATGAATGTGGAAGGATATATTCTTTTGGTTTCACCATCAGGTAAAAAGAAAACTGAAGTGAAAAAGCAGAAAGTATATTATTTGTCGGCTTTAGACATAAAAAATGATACTTTAAGGGTTCGCACCATCACAGAAGATTTTTCAAAGAAAAAGAATTTTAATAGTGCCACTGAATTGAAAGAGCTGGTTGAAAAATTGACGACGGAGGGAAAAAATATTTATGACGAACAGTATTCCTTGTATTACCGCCGTATTCCACGCCCCAAAAGTCATTAAGTTGTTATAAAATATTCGCCATTCAATCCGGCTATTCCCTTAGTTTTGCTCCCCGATATCCGCTTGCCTTTACGTACACCGCAACTTAACCCATTGCGGAAAAAAAAAATGCCTAAAGACAACTCCATCCATTCAGTTTTGATTATCGGCTCGGGTCCTATTATCATTGGACAAGCCTGCGAATTTGACTACTCCGGTACACAGGCTGCACGCAGTTTGCGGGAAGAAGGAATTCGTGTTACACTTATCAACAGCAATCCGGCAACTATCATGACCGACCCCATGATGGCTGATAAAGTCTATTTGCTGCCGCTCACCGTAGAAAGTATTGAACAAATACTTGAGGAAAGTGAAGCATCGGGCTATAAGATAGATGCAGTGCTGCCCACAATGGGCGGACAAACAGCGCTGAACCTTGCCAAAGAAGCCGAAGACCTGGGATTGTGGAAGCAATATAACGTACGGTTGATAGGTGTAGATATAAAAGCAATTGACAAAGCAGAAGACCGTGAAAAATTTCGCCAATGGATGATTGCATTGGGCGTGAATGTGGCAAAAGCAAAAACTGCCAATTCGTTTTTGGAAGGAAAAGAATTTGCTCAAGAAATTGGTTTCCCGTTGGTGATTCGTCCTTCATTTACACTGGGTGGCACCGGTGGCGGATTTGTACACGATAAAGATGAACTGGATGAAGCATTGAACAGAGGATTGCAGGCTTCACCTATACATGAAGTGCTGGTTGAAAAAGCTGTGTTGGGATGGAAAGAGTTTGAACTGGAGCTACTGCGTGATGCGGCAGATAATGTGTGTATCATTTGCACGGTTGAAAACTTTGATCCCATGGGTGTACACACCGGCGACTCAATTACCGTTGCTCCTGCAATGACCTTGAGCGATACAGCTATGCAGCTGATGCGCAATACAGCAATAATGATGATGCGGGATCTTGGAAATTTTGCAGGAGGATGTAATGTACAGTTTGCACTTAATCCTGATACGGAAGAAATTATAGCTATTGAAATCAATCCGCGGGTGAGTCGTTCATCCGCATTAGCATCTAAAGCAACAGGATATCCCATTGCAAAAATTGCCGCAAAACTGGCAATAGGTTACAACTTAGATGAGCTGGAAAATCAGATTACAAAAACCACATCAGCTTATTTTGAACCCGCATTGGATTATGTAATTGTAAAGATTCCACGCTGGAATTTTGATAAGTTTAAAGGGGCCAATGATACGCTTGGATTACAAATGAAAAGTGTGGGTGAGGTAATGGCCATTGGCCGCAGCTTTACTGAAGCAGTGCAAAAAGCTTGTCAGAGCCTGGAGAATAATGCAGTAGGGCTTGGCTATTATGGCAAAAGTCTGATGCATGCAGATGAATTACTTGAATATATAAAAACTCCAAAATGGGATCGCATTTTTAGAATTAAAGATGCATTGATGGCCGGCATTTCAGTTGCATCCATTTCAAAAGCTACACATGGTATCGACAGGTGGTTTTTATATGAAATACAGAAACTGTGCAATCTTGAAAAAGAGATTTCAAAATATGATTTGAATGATTTGCCGCTGGAATTATTAAGAGAAGCAAAAGTAAATGGCTTTAGCGATGAGCAAATCAGTCGCATTACACAGCATGGTGATGAGGAAGATGTTTATCTAAAACGAAAAGCAGCAGGCATCACCCGTGTATATAAAATGGTGGACACTTGCGCAGCCGAGTTTGAAGCAAAGACTCCATATTTCTATTCAACATTTGAAGGCGGTAATTTCAACGAAAGTAAAGTCTCTGATAAGAAAAAAATTATCGTATTGGGCAGTGGCCCCAATCGTATTGGCCAGGGCATAGAGTTCGATTATTGTTGTGTACATGGTTTGCTGGCAATAAAGGAATGTGGGTATGAGGCCATTATGGTTAACTGTAATCCGGAAACGGTGAGTACCGACTTTGATATGGCCGATAAACTATATTTTGAACCGGTTTACTGGGAGCATATCTGGGAAATTATTGAGCATGAAAAACCAGATGGCGTTATTGTACAGTTGGGTGGGCAAACGGCATTAAAGTTGGCAGAGAAGTTGAATGAGAAAGGAATAAAGATAATTGGAACATCTTATGAAAGTCTGGATATAGCCGAAGACCGTGGTCGTTTTTCAGATTTATTAAAGGAGTTGGAAATTCCTTATCCTGAGTATGGCACAGCATGGAGTGTAGATGATGCTATTGCGGTTGCTAATAAAGTAGGGTATCCGGTTTTAGTACGCCCTTCATATGTATTGGGCGGTCAGCGCATGAGAATTGTGCTCAATGATGAAGAGGTAGAGAGTGCAGTGGTAAGTTTGCTCAAGCATATACCCGGAAATAAAATTTTGATAGACCACTTCTTGGACCGTTGTCAGGAAGCAGAAATAGATGCGATTTGTGACGGAGACAAGTTTCATGTAATGGGTATCATGGAGCATATAGAGCCTGCGGGTATTCATAGTGGTGATAGTAATGCGGTATTACCTGCATTCAATTTGTCGCCATTGGAAATACAGGATATGGTGGATTATGCAAAAAAAATAGCGTTGGCCTTAAAAGTAAAAGGCCTGATTAATATACAGTTTGCGATTAAAGACGGTAAAGTATATGTAATAGAAGCAAATCCGCGGGCATCGAGAACCACGCCATTTATAGCAAAGGCATACGGAAAACCCTATCTTAATTATGCAACTAAGGTAATGATGGGAGAAATGACTGTAGGCGAAATACCCGAAGAAAAACATCTTGATGGTTTTGCTATTAAGGAGCCTGTATTCAGTTTCAATAAATTCCCTGGGGTAAACAAAGAGCTGGGGCCTGAAATGAAAAGCACGGGAGAGGCAATAAGGTTTATCAAAAACTTAAGAGATCCTTATTTCAGGCAACTATATAAAGACAGAAGTATGTACCTGAGTAAGTAATAGTGTAATTATATTTTTTGGGAAAGCGAGGAAATAATTACTTTTTAATTTTCAAAAAATAAAATTTCTTTCGAAAGTTTTTGTTGATATTCTGTTTTACATCAGATCGGCTTTCAATATTTATATTTTCACACAAGTAAAATGAGCACTTAAAAAAATTAAAGAGGCTGTTTCATTTTATTGAAACAACCTCTCCGATTTAATGGTTACTGGTATTTGTTCAGCAGTTGGTATTAGTTGTAGAAATAAATTTTTGACAGATATTTTCTTTTTCTACTTCTATGGTGTGAAGCTACAAAGGGACATTGTACTTCATTTTATTATTTTTCAATTAAATTTTGTCTATTAGATTTATTAATTTGTAATTAATTTACATAAATAATTGATAATCAAAGAAATATGGATATTTAATTTTTGCATATATTTGGTATATTAGTATGAATATTTTAATTTAATTAATGATAATTTAATGAAAACGCCTTCTGATTTTTTATGGCGGTTAATAAAATCGCTGAGCAGAACTGAAAAACTTTTTTTTACCAGAAATTTCAATTCTTCAAGCTTTCAACAACAAAGACTTTATCTTAAATTATTTAATGCCATAAGTGCGCAAAAAAAATATAATGAAGCGGAGTTACTTAAAAAATTTCAACCAGCATTAAATAAAAAGAATATTGCGTTTCAAAAAAATTATCTGCAAAAACAAGTTTGTGAGTCATTGATTTTTTACGAGTATCAACGAAATGAGGAATATGAAATTATCAGGTTACGTTTGCTTATTCGCTTGTATCGTAGAAAGGGCTTATTAGATGAAGCGTTATTGCTTTGGAAAAAGGCAATCCAACTTGCAAGAAAAGCAGAATCATTTGCACTTAGCAGTTTGTTAAAAGCTGAGTTTGAAAAAATGTTGCTCATTAGTGGTTCACATACCAGTTATGGTGAATTGCTTAAACTTTTTTCTGAAAATGCGATTACGTATGAAGATTATGCTGCATTAATTACACTCCGGGATATTTATGCAGAAATTATTCTCATTAAGCGAAACGCACATTTTGAGATTAGTGAATCTGATCAGCAGAAAATCATTGCCTTGCTTGAGAAAGTCGATAGTTACACAAATGCTTACATCTCACCTTCATTCTGGTATCGACATTATTTTTTTATGTGCAGAATTTCTTTGCTTTATCTTTTAAACAAAAGCCCCCTTGCTTTGAAGGAACTTAAAAGTTTACATCAAGAATGGATGGCCAATCCAAAATTTATACGCTTACATGGGGAGCATTACCTTGAAGTTTTGTACATGATTAATTATTGTGGCATTCAATGTGGTGATTTTGAATTTGTATCTATGGCCTATACCGATAAAAGCAATCAGTTGTTAAATGATTCAATACTTACAATCAACTTTGAAGCTTATCGTTTTCTGGCTTTGAGCAGAATTTTCAACAAAACAGCAAATTATCAAGCCGTGAAACATCTGCTAAATACTTCAAAGAATAAAATTGCTGAATGGGAGCCTTTTTTGAATATGGATATAAACCGTACGCTACAAATGTCATCCGGCATTTCATTTTTTGTACTTGAAGACTATGATCATGCACTGTCCTTTATTAAAGGGGCTGTTACATATATTACAGCGGGAATCAGGAAGGAATTATTTTCAGTCGGGCAGATGCTTCTGTTATTGATAACATATAGCATGAATAATGAAAAACTATTTGAAGCTCAATATAGAACTACTTATGGATTTTTCTACAAAAGAAAAAAGCACGCATTTGAAAAGGCGGTAATGGAGTGCCTCCGCCGAACTTTTTATATGACAGATAATAAAGAAAAAATTAAGGAATATCAAAAAGCCATTGCCATTATTAATCAAAATAGCGATGATATCTTTCAGCGGAATATATTCACCATTTTTAATTTTTTTGGATGGCTGGAAAGTAAAGTACAAAGAATTTCGTATAGACGTTATGTGGAGCAAAAGGTTAAAAAAGAAAAACTTCAGTATAATTAATTTTCTATATCTTTTATAAATGGCAGGCACTCCTTTATTATTATACAAAAAGGCTCCATTTTTAAAGTTTTTGCCTGCATTGATGGCCGGCATTCTTCTTCAATGGCATTTTGATTTCACATTATTAGTTTCCGTTTGCATATTTATCGCTGGTTTCACCGGCTTAGCTATATTCAGAAGCCTGTCACTAAGAAGTAGGTTTTTTTATAATGTTGCTGCTGGAATTTCGATCACTGTTGTCTTTTTTGGTTTAGGCTCCATGCTTACTTATCAAAAGGATATTCGTAATCATAAAGACTGGGTTGGGAATCATTATCAATCCGGTGATGCGGTGGTTGTTACCCTCAATGAGCCATTGATTGAAAAAACAAAATCTTTCAAAGCAAATGCTACTGTAGAATACTTGATCCATAACGGAATGCAAGTATCATCAAAAGGCAGCATCATAATTTATTTTAAAAAAGATAGTTTGCCCCCATTTTTACAATATGGTTCTCAGATAGTTTTCAATAAGCCCTTGCAGGAAATTAAAAATGCAAATAATCCGGGAGGGTTTGATTATAAAAGATATGCGCTGTTTCAAGGTATCACACATCAGGTTTTTCTAAAGGAAAATGAATATGAGATTATAAGCGGACAAAATCAAAATCAATTTAAATCTTTTATTTTTTCTTCACGAGAGAAGATTTTGCAAATTCTTAAGCAATATATTCATGGAGATAAAGAAAGGGGCTTAGCTCAGGCATTGTTGATTGGTTACAAAAACGATTTGGATCAATCATTGGTACAAGCCTATACCAATACCGGAGTAGTGCATATTATTGCTATTTCCGGTTTGCATCTGGGACTTATTTATTGGCTACTTTCATTACTTACCAAGCCTTTAAAAAGGAAAAAACAATTCAAGTGGATAGCACCGGTTTTCATTATTACTGGACTTTGGTTGTTTGCACTACTGGCAGGTGCACAGGCTTCTATTTTGCGTTCGGCAGTCATGTTTACCTGTATTGTTTTGGGACAAGCATTGGGCAGAACGAATAATTCTATCTATAATACATTGGCTATTTCAGCTTTGCTATTGTTATGTATCAATCCCTTTTGGTTGTGGGATGTCGGTTTTCAGCTTTCCTACGCAGCTGTTTTAAGTATTGTTGTTTTTATGCGTCCTATTTACAATTGGTTCTATTTTAAAAATAAGGCAATTGATTTTCTCTGGAAATTGAATGCTGTAACATTAGCGGCACAGGTTCTTACAGTACCACTTAGTATTTATCATTTTCATCAGTTTCCCAATTATTTTTTAATTACGAATTTCCTCGCTGTACCAATTTCCAGTTTGATATTATTGGGCGAAATATTTCTATGTGCAATTGCTTTTATCCCTGCTTTAGCCAATATAACAGGCAAAGTATTAACATGGCTTATCTCCATAATGAATGGTTGGATTGAAAAAATCAACGGCATCTCTTATTCACTTTGGGATAGTTTACTTATTTCTTTGGCGCAAATGGTTTTATTGTTGGTTTGTATTGCCGGCCTTAGTTTTTGGTTGTTGGATAAATCTAAAATTGGGCTAAAGACAGGATTGATTTCTCTATTGTTTTTTGTTGTCTTGAGGTCAGTTGATTTTTATAAAAGTAGCCGCCAGCAAAAAATCGTCGTGTATAATGTGCCTCAGCATAAGGCCATCGATTTTATTGATGGTCGCAGGTATTTTTTTGATGGCGACCCGGAACTGAGCAACGATGATTTTTTAAGAAATTTTTATCTAAAACCTTCAAGGATATTGCACAGAATAACTACTGCCCCTGATTTGAATTTCCTATTCAGAAAAGACAATATGGCTGATTTTTTGGGGAAGAAGATATTAATGATAGACTCTTCAATTCAATATAAAAATTATGGGAACAGTCAAGAGATTGATTTAGCGATAGTTTCTAAAAACCCACGACTTTATTTTAGTCAGCTGGTTTCTACTTTTACGATTAAACAGGTGGTCTTTGATGCATCCTGCCCGGCTTGGAAACTTACATACTGGAAAAGAGACTGCGACTCATTGAAAATTCCCTGGTATGATGTAGCAGAAAAAGGAGCTTTTGTGATGAAGTTTTGAAACACTATTTTTGCCTGCTTTTGAAAGCGACTTTCAAATGTCATTCCTGCCGGTTGCTACCATTTCTAAAATAATGATGTTATGAACAAGAAGATTCAGTCTGCTCTTATTTCGGTTTTTTATAAAGATGGATTAGAGCCCCTGGTGAAAACTTTAACTCAGTATGGCGTTACCATTTACTCCACAGGCGGAACGCAATCGTTTATTGAAGGGCTAGGCATAAAAGTAATACCTGTTGAAAGTCTTACAACATATCCTTCTATTTTGGGCGGTAGAGTAAAAACATTGCACCCATCCGTTTTTGGTGGCATTCTGGGAAGACGTGATGATGAAACCCATTTGTCGGAAATGAAGCAGTTTCAAATACCCGAAATAGATTTGGTAATTGTGGATTTATATCCTTTTGAGGAAACGGTGGCTTCTACAAAGGATGAAAAACTGATAATAGAAAAAATTGACATAGGTGGGCCTTCTATGATCAGAGGAGCCGCTAAAAATCATCGGGATGTTGTAGTGGTGGCAAACAAAAACGACTACACCTTGCTTGAAAGTGTTTTAACAGAACAGCAATGTACAACAAGTATGGAGCAAAGGAGAATGTTTGCCATAAAAGCATTTGATGTTTGTACAGCTTATGATACTGCTATATCCAATTACTTCCACCAGTTGGAATCTGTCACACCATTTAATAAGCAACAAAGAGCGCTGAGATATGGAGAAAATCCGCACCAGCAAGCAAACTTTTTTGGAAATCTGGATGAAGTTTTTGAACAATTACATGGTAAGGAGCTTTCGTATAACAATCTGGTTGATGTAGATGCTGCTGTTCAATTAATCAGTGAATTTCAAAAAACCACTTTCGCTATTATCAAGCATACTAACGTGTGTGGCATTGCCGAAAGGAATTCGGTTTTAGAAGCATGGCAGTCAGCACTTTCCGGCGATCCTGAATCTGCCTTTGGTGGTGTACTTATTTGCAACGATACCATTGATCTTGCGACAGCCACAGCCATCAATGAAATATTTTTTGAAGTATTGATAGCGCCTTCATTGAGTGAGGATGCGCTTACTGTTTTAAAATCAAAAAAGAATCGGATACTGCTAAAGCTAAAGAAAGAGACTGCAGAAATAAAGGCTGTAATGCAGCGTTCTTTATTGAATGGTGTACTAATGCAGGAGACAGATAAAGGCAACTATGCCGAATGGAAAGAAGCCGGTGGCAGGCCCGCAACGGAAGCAGAGAAAGAAGATTTACAGTTTGCCAATTTGGTGTGCAAGCATTTAAAATCAAATGCCATCGCACTGGTAAAGCATAAACAACTAATAGGGAAGGGCTGTGGGCAAACCAGTCGTATAGATTCGCTTCGTCAGGCAATAGAAAAGGCAAATCAGTTTCAATTTGATTTGAGGGGAGCTGTTATGGCCAGCGATGCTTTTTTCCCTTTCAGCGATTGTGTACAGAAGGGATATGATGCAGGAATTACGGCATTCATACAGCCCGGCGGCTCCATCAGAGATAATGATTCAATTGAGTTTTGCAAAGAGAAAAATCTGGCTATTGTGATAACCGGTTTGCGACATTTCAAACATTAGCAGATATTTGGTTGTTGATTTCAATAGAGGAGGACAGCAATGTTATCGGATTTTTTTGAAGAACCTTTATTATGAATATTTTTGATTTTCATAAAACCATTATTAATACTTCAACCGATTATTTAAAAAAAATATCGGCTTTCAATCCGCTTACCATTCATAAAAAGGGGACAAAGGCCAAAGCCTTTTTTGCATTAACGCTGGTATGTATTTTTTGGGGAACTACCTGGGTGGCTTCTAAGCAAGGTGTAAAGGGTATGCCGGCACTACAAATGGCAGGCATCCGTCAGTTTATTGCAGGAATCATTTATATTGGGTATTTTATTTATAAGAAAGCGCCTTTTCCAAAAGGCAAAGAATGGATACCTGTAATTATTCTTAGCATATTGAATTTTATTTTGAGCAATGGTCTCAGCACATTGGCACTTGAATATCATGTAACTGCCGGACTGGCTGCTATTATTGGTGCCATCTTCCCATTATGGTTGGTGGTTATTGGTTTGTTTGCATCCAAAGAAAAAATGCCTGCACTTGCTATTGTTGGTTTAATACTTGGGTTTGCAGGCGTATGTATCATTTTTGCGGAGCATCTACACGATTTTGGAAATCCCGCATTTCGGTTGGGTATTTTATTTTCATTGCTGGCCACCTGGACATGGGCCTTTGCTACTTTATACACAAAAAAACAGGCAGCAAGTTTTAATCCCTATTTCAGCTTGGGATTGCAAATGGCAATAGCCGGTGTTGCACTATTTTCTTTCACACATGTAAATGGAACTGCTATTTCACTGCGAGTCATTCCATGGGAATCATGGGCATCCATTGCTTTTCTAGTCATTTTTGGATCTTTGATAGCATTTGTTTGTTATTTATATGCACTTCAAAAACTACCTACCGAACAGGCTTCTTTGTATGCATATGTAAACCCAATGGTTGCAGTACTATGCGGCTCACTTTTTTTTAATGACCCTATTACAATTTATATTACCATTGGAGGGATTGTTACACTTATAGGAGTTTATTTGGTTAATAAAGCTTTTAAATCTAATGTACCTGCGCCCGAGCAGCCTGAAGCAGAAGGCGTTTAAGATTTAATTTCTTTTACAAAGTTTTCATATACATCACGCCAGCCTTCAAATTTTTTATCAGTACCCAAAAATGTATTGTGCCAGATGGTGATAAAACGGCCTTCAATTTTTTTTACAATTTGGTAATAGGCCATCATTTCTTTCAAAGCATCATGAGTAGATTGTTTTTGCTCATAAAAGGAATTAGCTTCCATAAAACAAAAAGGATGTAATCGCAAAGTTGTAATGGATTCATTTTCTAAATCGTACCAAAAAAAGGAGGAGGCTACCGAAGCCCGAAAGCCGTTGATACTGCCATAGCCCATTGAATAATCATCAGTAATTCCGTTTATTATTAATAGCCTGAATGTGTGTGGTAGCGAAAAACGTATAAAATGTTGTCTGGAGTCATATATTTCTTGATTGGCAATTTTTTTTAGACTTTCAAGTTCTTTCTTGAGTAATAAAACATTATCGCCCGATTGCCACGAAGGGTGAATGCCGATTGAATATTTTTCGGAATGTTGTTTTATTAAATTTTGAAAGGCGGGCTGGTTGGGTAATATATTTTTATCATATCTCCCATTTTGATTTGCCACCAGAAAAAAATATTTTGGATGCAGTTGATATTGTTGATGCAAATGATCCATCCATTCATAAACATCAAAAGGATCGTTTTGCTTTTGATTTAGTACTTTAAGCCGAAGTGAAATTTGTTTAAAATTTCCTGTAAACAAATCTTTTACAATTGCTCCAAATGTTCTCAATAGTGATTTATGCTTAAAAGAATAAGCTTCATCTATATCATAAGTGGGCAACCACTCAAACATTTTTTTAGCAGGTTGAAATCTGCTGTCTTTTAATTGCAATATTTGACTAAAGCTCAAAAGCCATTCATTGATGATTGGGCGGTGCAAAAATTGTTCTTTGTAAGCCAGGGCATTTTCGTGTGCAAAGCGGCCATACATATCCTTTTGATGTGGCAGGTATTCTTCATACCGGCTCAGTAAATAAAAAGATGCTGCTGCTATATCAAAAGCAATATCTCCTTCGGTTTTAAAAAATACTTTTAGATCGTTCCATTGAAAGCATTGTATTTCTTGTTGTTGAATATTGGTTTCAAACAAAAGACCATGTGGCTTTATCCAACATTCATTTTGTTGTATTCTTTGCTGGCTATAATTGATGCATAAACCTGTATGTGTTGCAAATTCATTTTTATCAGTAGTGATATGTACATCCTTGCCCGTAAGCTCGTGGCTGATAAAGTTCCAGATATATAACAGACGGGGTGTTATGTGTGTTGCGTAAACAATCACAAGCAATGCTGTTTAACGGTTGCCATATTTTTCACGCCAAAGTTGGTTGAATGATTTTTTTGGAAAATCCAATTTGCCTCTGTGCGCAGTCCATCCTTTTACAAGTGTATTTACAATCCAACCTTTGGTACTGCCGCCGGCCATATTCATCCATTTTCTTCGCAACATTCCTTGCTTCCACATTTTCCAGGCCATGCGTTCATTGAAGTTGCTATATCCTTTTTCTACCGATTCCTTTCTGTTTTCCAACAGCAATTCGTGTAGGTTGATTTTTACAGCACATACTTCCGTACAATTGCCACAAAGTGAAGAGGCATAACTTAAATGTTTCCATTCACCTAAATCTTTCATTTGAGGTGTAATGATGGAGCCTATGGGGCCGCTATAAGTGGTGCCATAGCTGTGACCTCCAATATTTTTATAAACAGGGCAAGCGTTTAAGCAAGCACCACAGCGAATACAGTATAAGCTTTCTCTTTGTTTTTCATTGGCAAGAATATTCGTTCTGCCATTATCAAGCAGGATTACATACATATCATCGGGGCCATCGGTTTCTCCCTCCTTACGGGGCCCGGTGATGATGGTATTATAAACAGTAACTTTTTGTCCGGTACCAAAGGTGGCAAGCAGCGGCCAAAACAATGCGAGGTCAGTCATTGAAGGAATGATTTTTTCAATGCCTACGATTACGATATGTGTTTTGGGTAGTGCGCAGCTCAGTCTTGCATTGCCTTCATTCTCTGTAACGGCTATGCCACCAATATCTGCAATAATAAAATTAGCGCCGGTAATGCCTACTTCCGCTTGCACATATTTTTGACGAAGTTCTTTTCTCGCAGTCAGTGTTAATTCTTCAGGTGTTGCTTTTGGGTCGGTGCCCAGTGTCTCAGCAAAAAGCTTTGCCACATCTTCCTTGCTTTTGTGCATGGCCGGTGTTACAATATGATAAGGGGGTTCGCCATCTAATTGTTGTATGTATTCGCCCAAATCTGTTTCTACACTTTCTATTCCGTTTTTTTCAAGAAAAGCATTCAGGTGAATTTCTTCAGTCACCATGCTTTTACTTTTTACTACCATTTTACATTGCTTCTCTTCGCAAATTTGTTTGATAGCCTCCAATGCCTGATTAGTATCTTCCGCCCAAATGACTTTGGCGCCTCTTTTTGAAATAGTTGCTTCAAAGTGTTCCAGTTGTTTATCGAGAGATTCAATAGCACGCCACTTCAGATTTTTAGCTTTTTCTCGTATCAGATGTTCATCTGTAAACTGTTGTTTGCCTTGAGGCACTACTGCATTGTATTTGCCGATGTTGAAATTTATCTTTCTCCGGTGTTCTTTATCGGCTGCTTTAATTGTGCTTTTGGCTATAAAATTTAAAGATGCTTCAATCATTTTACATGTTGCTTTTCTGGTTTATTATGCATGGTGGCCGCTTTTGCAAGCGCTTTATAAAAATCTTTTCCAAACCTTCTTTCCAATGGCTCTTTCAAAAATTCATAAACCGGTACTTCTAATTTTTTACCCAGTGCACAGGCCGGATTGCAAAGTTTCTCTCTGGCTTCATAGTTGAGGCGGTGTGGCATTCCTTTTTTTCCGGGATATTCTATTATGGGAAACAAATGACAACTGATGGGTTTTTTCCAGGGGATGATGCCGTCATAATAAGCCTGTTCAAATGCACATTTTATTATCCCTTTCTCATCTCGAAAACCATAAACGCAAAGTTCTTTATCGTCAGGATTGGTAGGTGTTACCCAGCCAAATTCTTTATGGTATTCATATTTACCTTTTTTTTCTACTACATTCAGTGAAGCCTGATTCATATAAGACTTTATCTTTTCAAAATAGGCGAGTACAAGATCCAGTTCTTCGTCTGTAAGTGGGGCGCCTGCATCACCATCTTCACAACAGCCACCTTTACATTTAGCAAGATCGCATACAAATTTTTTTTCTGCTATTTCGTCGCTTATTAAAATATTGTCAACTACTATCATAGCATCAAAGGTAGGTTATCGACCTCCTTTAACAAATATCTAACGGATAGATTGTATGGAGTTTATTGGGTTGGCTCATCATGGGTTCATCACCCAAACCGGCATATATGCAAAATACCCGAATCAACACGCTACAAAAATCAGTAAAGGTTTTTTCTCAAATGCTTTTTTGGGCGCCGGTAGTGGGCTTTAGTCTGCTGCTCATCTATAATACCATTCCCTATTTCAGTTTTGAAAAGGATTTTAGATTTATCTCCGAAAGAAGTTTTTTATTTGAGAGTCTTTTTTACAACCTAAGCTTTTATGTTCATATTGCAGCCGGTGCTATATGTATTGGCGCAGCGTTGATACAGTTCTCAAGATATATATTGAAAAAGTCAAAAGCGATTCATCGTATTTCCGGGAAGTTGTATGTATTTGTTGTATTATTTCTGGGTGCACCTACAGGATTGTTTATGTCCTTTTTTGCAAAAGGTAGTTTTTGGGAGCGGGCCTTATTTATGTTTATGGCTTGCTGGTGGTTTGTAACCACTTTATACGGACTTAGTACTATTCGTAAGAAAAATATTATTGCTCATAAAATATGGATGATGCGCAGCTATGCCATGGCAATGACGGCTGTTACTTTCCGTGTTTATCATTTATTGTTTTATATGCTGGGCTGGGGGCATTTGCAGAATTATGAAATTTCTCTGTGGATCAGTGTCATTGGCAATATGCTTTTTGCAGAATGGATTGTATGGAAACAGAGTAGGCATTATTTAAAATCATTTGCAGTTTGAGTTATTATTCATTCTATTCATCATAAAATAAAACCACAATTATGAAGACAATGATGTACATCGGCGCCGCACTTATGGTAGGTGCCAGCATTTATGGCTATGCTAATTATGAAAAAGCCAGAAAGAAAAAAGAGTTTTCGGAAATGTATAAAGAGCCTGCTCCTGTTGCAAGAATGGTAAGCCAGCCAGAAGCTCCGGTTGTTGAAGAAAAGGCTGATGTTTCGAAAACATCAAAAACTGCAGCGACGAAAGTAGATTTACCTGTCAAAAAAAGTACAGCAGCTAAGACTACTACTGAAAGAAAAATAGCGAAGAAAAGAAAAATCAGAAGAGAGTTTTTTAGTAGGGGCGGTCTGGATGATCGTTTTATAGAAGTTGCAGATAGTATGGTTAAAAAGAAAACGGTAAAGGAATTATAGTTAGTGTATTTTCTTGATTCAAAAAAAAGAGGCCCCGTTTCGGAGCCTCTATTAAACTGCTGTAGAAATTTATTAATTGTCCCAGAAAACTCTGTCCTGTAAACTTGATGATTTTTGACCCGGATTGTTAGGATTCAGGTCAATTTCAGATTGAGGATAGAATAGTGTGCGGGGAACACCGCCGGTACCATTGATGGCATTGGCCGGAATATTAAGAGCGGGGAAGCCGGTTCTTCTCCAGTCAGTCCATGGTTCGGTAGATACACCAAACAGCGCAATGTATTTTTCTTCAATTACCTGTTGAATTTGCTGTGCAGTAGAACCGCTTAAGGTTCCATTTGCAGCAAGGTATTCTGAAATTTGCTGAGCAGAAACGCCAACTTCTTGCAAAGATGCTGTAATGCCGGCTGTAAAGAATGCCTGAGCACTTCCGGGTGCGCCACGAAGAGCAGCTTCTGCACGAATGAAGTTATATTCAGCAAAGGTCAACATACGCTGCGGTGCAGTGCCTGAATAGGTAAATGGAGGAGCAGTACCTGCAGTTACATTTCCACGAAGGAAAGTATGTATTCTGCTGTAATTATTATTGGGTGCAGGTGGAGGTGAAGTTGCTGATACGCCTGTAAACTGATTGGGAGCAGTTATAATTGCAGCGCCTGCTGCAACACCGGCTCCTGTTACATTATTACTCAGTGTTACTGTTGTAGCTGTTACTGCAGTTGAAACAGTATTTGCAGGAATATTTGTACCTACAATAACCATATTCGTTGTGATGCCTGCTGTGGAAGCAAAAGTTAAAACATTGCCCGCTGCAGTAGCTGCAGAAGTATTAACCGTTGCAGGCAGTGGTATTCCCTGATAGGGGAAAGAAGTAAAATAATAAGGTCTGCGTGGGTCGTTCTTTGCATTCATCATACCTAGCATTTGTGCATCGCAAAACAAATAGTTTGGACGGCTTACTTCAAATGCAGAGATAGGGCTGCGCTGATTGGCAACATCATAAAAAGCCATTGAAAAATTATCGGCATTAGATGCAAAAAATGCAGCACCACTATTGATCAATGCAGTGAGTTGTGCATTGCTGAATGCCGGATCTTTTTTGCTGTAGTGTAGATAAAGACGAAGCTTTAATGTGTTTGCAAATTTTATCCATTGTGCTTTTGCGTTTGTAAAATTGCCACCATTAGTATAAATAACGGAATTTGATCCCGGTGTCAACACACTGGATGTAGCATTTAAATCAGTAATAGCGCCATTGATAAGTACAAACAAATTAGTGTAAATAGCTGCATCATCATCATAGTGTGGTTGCATATTGCCTGTAAGTTGCTGAGCCTCTGTATAAGGAATTTTTCCCCAGATGTCAACCATCTGTGCATATTCATAAGCCTTCAGCAGCTTTGCTACTCCGGTATAATAAGGACTGGCCCCACCTTGTTTAATAATCAGTTCAAGATCGTTTAAAGTTGTAGCATTCATACTGCTCCACACATTGTTTTGATCGCTTCCGGTAATATTATAGCGATAGTATTCAAATGTTTGGTTGGGCGATGAAGCCATACCACTCATTTGTTGCATAATTAAAGTTGTGTACCGAAACATATCGCTACCGCCCTCAAAGCCCAGGTTTACCTGTGCTGAGGTTAATAATTGCTCCAATGGCGCATTGCTATCGGGCAGTCTGTCCGGATCTTTGTTGATGTCAAACATTTTTTTGCAGGAACCTAAGGCCATTACCCCTGCAAAAACTGTTATTAATTTAAAATATCTAAGTTTCATATTTTGAATTTTTTTATTAGTTAAAAGCTGAGGTTTAGTCCTACGCCTATTGTTCTTGTTTGAGGTAATGCGTTAAATTCCAATCCCTGTGCGTTACTTACGCCCAATGCACTTTGTTCGGGATCCAGATGTGGATAGAAAGGTGCATGAAGGAAAAGATTGCGTCCAAATACACTGAAGGTAGCAGCACTAAAAGGTGTTTTACCCAGCATACTTGTTGGAAGTGTATAAGTAATGCTTGCCTCTCTTACACGGAACCATGATGTTTTATAAATGAATCCTTCCGCAGCGGCAAATTTACCGCTATTGCCAAAGTATTGCTCAGCAGAAACATAAGTGGTGTTGGGCATTCCATTGGCATAAACTGCATCAAACAAATAAGGCTTTTGAAGAACTCCGTTTGCATCATAGCGTGGGAATTCGGCAGTTTCAGCAGCAACACCATTACGTTGCAAGTCGGCTATGTTTCTTGAATAAATCTGGCCACCCTCTTTAATTTCCATTAAGAAAGATAATGCCAGAGATTTATAGGTAAGATTATTGGTAATACCTAAAACATATTTAGGATTAGGATTTCCAATTTTTTGAACGCCGGGAGTAACCAATGGTAATCCTGCTGCGTTCACAATTATCTTGTTTCCTTTTAATGGATCTCTGCGGTAAGCATTACCATATATCTGGCCGTATTCATCGCCAGCTACAAGTCGGATGTTAGGCGTTGTAAATCCACCCAGGAAGATATTAGTAACACCGGGCGATAAACTTTCAACAATTGCTTTGAACTGTGTATATGCAAGATTGAAAGACCAGGTAAATGATTTTGATTTGATAGGGGTAGCTGTTACACCTAACTCAACACCATTGTTAGACAGGTTTCCTGCATTTTGAACAAAAGTAGTAATACCGGAAGTCGCGGAAACCGGTACGCCAAAGATCAGTTTTTCTGATTTTTGTTTATACTTTGTTGCATCAATTGTCAATCTTCCTTTAAAGAATGAAAGTTCAATTGCAATTTCTCTACTGGTTGTAAACTCTGGGCCCAAATCAGGATTACCGGCAGTATTGCTAAGAGTATATCCTTGTATGCCATTGAAGGGGAATAAAATGGAAGGTCCAAAACCATCAGCAGAGCTTGCCCCCGCAAAATATGAATCCGTTGAATAAACGAAATCACCAGCCTTACCCACTTTAGCTATATTGCCTCTCAACTTGATAGTTTCTAATATTTTGCTACGCAGTTTGGGGAACCATTCAGTGATATTAAGTGAGCCTCCGAAACCGGTGTACAAATAAGAATTTTGACCAATTTTAAATGTAGATGCCCAGTCGTTTCTGGCTGTTGCGTTGAAGCTAAAAATACTTTTATAGCTCAACTGAAAATCGCCATAGAGACCCAGCAATCTTGTTTTGCTGGAACCATTTGATGGGGAAGGCGAATAAGTAGTAGTATTAGCCAGTTGTTCCAGATCTCTTACAATAATTCCTTTACCATCTAATTGAGCTGCATTGCTATATACTTGTTGAAACTCTGTACCTACAATCAACACGCCGCTCCAGCTTTTCAATCTTTTTTGTGCTGTAAAATATCCGTTGGAGTTTAAGCTGCGGTAGTTGCTACGCACTTCTCTTACCCCACCTACACCGTTTGCACTCGTATTTGCACCGCCACGAGCACCTATTTGGTCATAAGCATGGCTAAAGAATGAATACACGTCGGTACCTACTTTGTAGTCTGCCTGTAACCATTTGGTAAGTTTAAAATTAAATGAAACGTTTCCTATAAAACGGTTGATTTCATCTTTATAGCGGTTATGCTTAATTGTCCAATAAGGATTGTCTTCACCCATTGGGTAGCGTTGATTTCCTACTGCATCTTCAAAAGCAAGACCGGAAAGATCATAACTACGTGGGGTAAACCATCCTCTGAACAATGGGTTACTCAATTGGTTACCTTGCTGTGTTCTTCTGGAAGCGTTGTTAGAATAATTTCCACTAACAGATACAGTTAGGTAGTTATTTATTTTAGAACTGGTATTGATAGAAAAGTTGTGACGAATCAGTTCATTGTTATCCAGCACACCTTTATTTTTCAAATAACCATAAGAAAAACGAAAACTGTTTTTATCGGTACCGCCCGAGAAAGCGATATTGTTTTGCCAGTTATTTCCGTTTCTGAAAATATTAGAAACATTATCAGGATAGGCTTTCAAGATTTCAGTACGGTTATTGGCATTTGTAGCCGGGTTGTAGGCGTTTGTTACCGTTTGCCCTACAATGCGTGGCCCCCATGAAGTGGATGCAACCGGAGAGAAAACCCCACCGGCACCTTGCGCATATTCATTTTGATAGTTTGGTAAACGGTTTACAGATTCTATCTGATAGCTGGTAGAATATTCTATTTTACCTTTTCCTGCTTTGCCTTTTTTAGTTGTGATAAGAATAACACCGGCTGCTGCACGAGAACCATAAAGTACAGTTGCGGCAGCACCTTTCAATACGGTCATGCTTTCTATATCATCCTGATTAAGGTCAATTGCACGGCTGGAACGTACAGCGCCATTCTGTAATGGATTGCCACCACCGCTGTTGTCAATGGGAATACCATCTACAACAAATAAAGGTTGGTTGGATCCGGTAAAGGTGGTAAAACCTCTGATTAAAATACTGGAGCTGGAGAAAGAACCTCCGCTTCCACCCGTGCGTACACCCGGAACTTTAGAAGCAATTGAATTGGTAAGGTTGGTACCATGTGTCTGATTTAACTCAGCGCCACTAAGCTGCGTAATACCATAGCCCAGTGTCTTTTTATCTTTTTTAATACCAAATGCCGTTACCACTACTTCAGTTTCAGTTTTATCAACCTGTTGCAATTTTGCATCAATAACTGCAGCTGTGCCAATAGCAGTTTCATAAGTGTCCATTCCAACAGCAGAAAAAACAAGGGTTTTTGCGCCGGCAGGTACAGCAAGTGTATAAGTACCGTCGGCTTTTGTAACAGTACCTGTTCGGGTACCTTTTACTTGAACAGATACATTGGAAAGGGGAGCGCCTTTGTCATCGGTTACTTTACCGCTGACGGTGTGCTGTGCTAATGCCGAACCGGCAAAAAACACTAATCCCCAGAAGAGTAAAAACAATTTTCTCATGAGCATTTAGTTTTAATGTATAATAGAAATCAAGCCTCTTGACCATTGAGGTCAAAAAGAGGCCTGAAATTAAAGAACCTTTAACAAAAAACTTAAAAAAATGTCCGGTTTTTAATAATAATTCCTTGACTTATTTTTTAATCTTAATTCCTGTGTATTTTAAAGACAAAATCCACTTGTTTTTAGCTGCTTTTTAATAAACCTGATGATTGTACAGCAGGGATAATTTTAAAGGCTCATTTTTTCTTATTTGACAGCAACATTAACAGTGCAGGTAGCAATACCAGATTTGTGAATGTAGCCACCACTAAAGTAAGGGAGGTAAGCCAGCCTAATGACTTAGTACCGCCAAAACCACTTAAGCAGAAAATAATAAAACCCGCAATAAGAACTAAGGATGTATAAATTATACTGATACCGGTATGATGGATGGTGCTTATTACGGTTTGCCGGGTGTCAAAATTATGCTGTGGGAGCTCTTGTTTATAATTGACTAAAAATCGGATGGTAATATCAATTGCTATACCCAATGCTACGCTGAAAACCAATACGGTAGATGGTTTCAGCGGAATGCCTATCCAACCCATAAGTCCGGCAGTTATTAATAATGGGATAATATTGGGTATAAGCGAACAAGCCAGAATACGGGCTGAACGAAACAGGTAGAGCATACAAAAAGCAATTAGGACAAATGCCCAGAAAATACTGTCTTTTAGCCCATGTATGATGTAGCGATTGCCTTCTGCAAAGGTTACACTGGTTCCGGTAAGTTGCACATCGTACTTATCTTTTGGAAACAGACTGTTCACTTTTTGAGAGATGCTATCAATAATAAACGGAAGTCGTTTAGTGCCCACGTCTTTCATGCTTACGCTTATACGTACTTTTTGCTTGCTACTATCCAAAAAAGAACCGGCCAACTTAGCAAATGAGTTCTTGGAGCTTTCATTATTCCCTCTGAAATTGAGATATTGAGATAAAGCCGGCAGGTCAAACTCCGATGGCAGGTTATAATTGTTGCTGTCTCCTTCAAAAAATGCCTGTTTTGCAAATTTCAAACCATCGGTAATGCTTAATGGTTTGCCAATAGCCGGCATGGCATTTAAATACTGGCAAAGAGAATCAATACGCACCAGGTTTTGATAATTGCGTGTAGCTCCTCTTTTTTCCTTAGTATCAACAATGATTTCCAATGGCATTACACCTTTGAAATTATTTTCAAACCAACGCAGGTCGGTATAAATTTTATCTTGCTTAGGCAAATCATCCACAATGCGACCCAGCGATCTTAGTTTCAAAATTCCGCCTATTGAAACCACTACAATAATTGCGGTAGCAATAAAAATTGTTTTGCGGTGATTTAATGTCCATCGTTCCAGCCTGTCGAGCCAACGATTAAGAGTTGGATTGTGTAAGTATCGTGTATGGCGGGAGCGGGGTGCTTTTACATAGCTCAACACAGCCGGTATTAGTGCCAATGAAATAAAGAATAAAGCAAAAATATTGATGCCGGCTACAATGCCAAACTCTTTAAGAATCTGACTTTGCGTAAGTGCAAACACGCCAAAGCCAATAGCTGCGGCAAGATTACAAAACAAAGTAACCACACCCATTCGGGCAACCATTGTTACTAAGGCTGACTTTTTATCGCCGGTTTCGTTATAGGAGGTATGATATTTATTTAGAAAATAAATACAATTGGGTATTCCAATAACGACCATAAGCGGTGGCACCAGCGCATTTAATATACTAATTTGGTAGCCTAATAATTTAATAGTGGCAAAACTCCAGATAACACCTATAGCTACAACGCCCAATGATAGCCACATAGCTGTAAGGCTTCTGAAAAAAAGCAACAGTATAATGGCAGAAAGTATGATAGATGCAATGATAAACAGGCGCATTTCGCTTACGCTTTTTACAGTAAGCTGTGTGCGAATATGGGGTAAGCCACTTTTATAAACGGTCAGGTTGTTGGCTTTTCCAAACTCATCTGCCAGTTTGCTAATGTTGTTTACAATGTTGATGCGTATTTTTTTACCCATCAGTTCTTTTTTGATACGAATGCCCATCAGCCAGGCATTGGTTTCGGGATTGTAAAGCAGTTTACGATAAAAAGGGAGGTTTAGAAATTTATTTGCAGCACTGTCCAGTTCGGTTTGTGTTAATTTTCGATCGGCAAAAATTGTATCAGCCTTTAGTTTTTCGGTTTCCGGTACTTTTACCAGATTGACTGCCGAGGGAATGCTGATGATATCATCTACCCCAAACTGCTGTTTTAGTTTTTGTTGTAAAGAAGTATAATTATTGAAGATTTTTTCAGTAAAAAACTTATCGGTTTGAATGCCTAATACCAACAAGTTTCCGTCTTCGCCAAATGTTTTTCTAAACTCTTGATAAACTTTATATTTCGGATTATTAAGCGGTATGGCTCTTGAAAAATCGTAACTCAATTGCACTTTGCTGGCATGAAAACCCATAAAAGCGGTAAGAGCTGCCAGTGTTATTAAAATGGGTAGTCGGTATTTCAGAATAAAACGGCCAATATTTTGCCACATAAATGAATTGATGTTGATGAGTTGGAGGCAAAGAAACAGCAAAAAATTTTATGAGCGGTAATGAGGTATAAAAATTGTTTTATATTTCTTTTTAATTTTGCACCCAATTTTAAAAATATCCAACCATGAGAAAAATTTTTACTCTTTTATGCTTTCTTTCAGTTTCTGTTATTAATCTTTATTCGCAAATGTCGGGCTGTGTTGCAGGGGCGGCACCTGGTTGTCCTATTCCATACCCTTATCCTCCTCAAACGTATCCATCCATTCAGGGGAGAGATAATGGCTTTAATGTTTTTGTAGGGGGTAACTTAGTTATTATGTCGGGAGGGGCTGAGCTTGAGGGAAGAACATATGTAAACGGAAATTTTAATGTTCAAAAATCAAGTGGAGCATTTAACGTGGGTTATGTTGGTGCAGGTTCTTATGTTATTCCCGATAATGGTGCAGATGCTTTAATTGTTGGAGGCAACATTCTGACTGCGGGAGCTAAAGTTTATTTTGGCGGATATTTAGGAGCTGTTGATTTACCAATGAATCTTAAATACAAAGGAAGTTCTTCAGTCACGCCTCCCGGTTTTTTTCAGGCGGGTGATATACCCGGAGGAACTGAGGGCCAATTAATAAATGAACCTTCATTGGATTTATCAAGTCACCAAAATTTATTGACTACCTGGGGAAATACAAGCACAACTTATGGGGGCCTGTCAGCATCAGCCAACGGTACCTTTACAAATAATTCTGGTGCCTATACTTTTGCAAGTACCAATGGAGCATCTGGTGTTTATGTATTTAATATTAATACCGACCTTAATCCGGGCTATTCAACTACAATAACCTTTGACAACTTTCCGGATAATGCAGAAATAATTATTAACATGACAAAGGCGGGTACAGTAACAACAAATCTGGCCAGTTTTACTTTTTCCAACATTTCGGGCAATAGTGATAAATTGATGGAAAGATTGATTTGGAATTTTCCAAACGCAACTACGGTCAATATTAATGGATCTAGTCAAAATCGTGGAGCTATATTGTCAAAAGCTACAAATACTAATATTAATACTTCTACAAATGGAAGAATTTTAACAACAGGAAATCTTGTTTTTGGAAATACTGGATCTGGACTAGAACTTCATAATTATCCTCTTAGAGCTAGTTCATTAACAACACTTCCTGTAAAACTTGTAAGTTTTTATGCTTCATCTGTTAATAATAAGGTAAATATAATTAAATGGATAGCACCACTTGAAATTGGCAGTAGCCATTATCTTTTAGAAAGATCCGACAATGGCATCAACTTTTCTACTGTTGTAAGAATTAATGCAAGGGGCAACAATTCAAACAGAAATTTTTATGAATATTTGGACATAAATCCACTTTCCGGAAGAAGTTTTTACAGACTGAAGATTGTAGATCTTGATGGAAGTTATGATTACAGCAATATTGTTTCCTGCGATACTAAAAAATCTTTTGGATTGTCTGTATTCCCCAATCCGGCCAAGTCAGATTTTTATGTAGTATCAGATAAAATCCCTCAAAATGAAGTTATTGTTCAATTAATAGATTTAATAGGTAGTGTAAGTTTTTCCAAATCAGTTTTACCTTCAGGCAAAACTTTACATATTGGTCTTCCTGCAACGGTTACTTCTGGATGGTATCTTTTGCAGATTTACAACAAGCAAAATCAACTCTTGGATAAAGCGAAAATTTATTTACAAAAGTAAAAATTGAATCTTCTTATTTTGAAATGCTGAACCACAATGGTTCAGCATTCTTTTGTTGCACTATTTGAAGATTGACTTACAAAGAATGTAAGTCTGTTTATGTTTTATTATTAGCCGGCAAAAAAATTGTAGGTTTGAAAAGTGAAAATGTATTTCCTTTTCTATTGTTTGTTATTTTATTTTCAATCTTTAGGTCAGCAGCAACTTCCCTCTATTGGTTATTGGAGGGAGCACTTGCCTTATAACAGTGCAATAGCTCTTGCAGCTGGCAATGATAAAGTTTATTGCGCTACCCCCTTCAGCCTTTTTTCTGTAAACAAAGAAAATGAAGTAGAACGCTTTAGTCGCATCACCGGACTCAATGAAACAGGAATTAGTGCTATTGCATTTGATAACAGTAAGATGAAATTGCTTGTTGCTTACAGCAACAGTAATATTGATATTATTTACAAAAATGATATTATTAATATTCCCGACATAAAACGGGATAATATAATCGGCAATAAAACAATTTATCAGATTTATCCTTTCCAAAGCAAATTCTATCTCGCTACCGGATTAGGTGTTATTGTAATTGATGCTAACCGGTATGAAGTAATGGACACCTGGTTTATTGGCAATGGCGGCAATCAGGTGCGGGTGAATGGTTTTGCAAACAATGCCCAATATTTTTTTGCGGCTACTGAAGAAGGATTGAAAGCTGTTGATATGAACGCTCCCAATTTGGCTAATGCCGGAAACTGGCAAATCATAAAACCGGGTGCTTGTCAAAATGTATTTGAAATAAATGGAAAATTATTGGTGCAACAAAACGATACCTTGTTTTTACAAAATGGTGCATCTTGGTCATTGTTTTATACTGATGGCTGGCCAATGATTAATACAACGGTAAGCGAAAACAAAATCACGATTTGCGAAAGGCAAATAAACGGAACTGCCAGAGTGGTTATCTTAAATGCTGATGGCACTGCTTCAAGATTGATTGACAACAGTGGGGCGGTATCATTTCCCCGAAAAGCAATTTTGGTAAATAACGACCCCTGGATTGCAGACCAGTATGCCTGTTTGTCTCATTTTACAGGAAATACTTATCGTCAGTTTGTCTTAAACTCACCACAAAATATATCAAGTGGTGAAATGCTTGTTTACAAGAATACTTTTTATGCCACATCCGGCGCAGTAACCGATAATTGGAATTATCAATACAACGGTGAAGGCATTTACGTTTTAAAAGAAGGAGGCTGGAACAATATCAACCGATATAAATATGCGGCTATTGATTCATTGTTGGATTTTCTCGGTATCGCCATTGATAAAAGAGATGAAACCATTTGGGCTGGCTCTTACGGGGGCGGCTTGCTGCACATAAAGCCGGGTTCACAATTTGAAATTTATAAGCAAAATAAATTAGGTGCTACCATGGGTGACCCAACCAGCTATCGGGTTGCGGGTCTGGCTTTTGATACTGATAATAATTTGTGGATTTCAAATTTTGGTTCCGCACAGCCATTGCGGGTAATGAAAGCTGACGGTAGTTGGAAAAGTTTTACCATTCCATTTGCGCTGTTTCAAAATGCCGTTTCTCAAATTGTAATTGATAATTACAACTATAAGTGGATGGTGTCTCCAATGGGTAATGGGTTATTATGTTATGATCATGGTACTTCTATTGATAACATTTTTGATGACAAATGGAGAAAACTTGGTATTGGCTCAGGCAATGGCAATTTGCCAAGTAATGATGTACGCTGTATAGCAAAAGATAAAAACGGGTTTATGTGGGTGGGTACAAGCGATGGCGTAGGTGTTTTTCAATGTACCGAACTGTTGTTTGCTGCACAAGGCTGCGATGCAGTGTGGCCGGTTGTTAAGAATGGAAATTTTGCAGGTTTTCTTTTCAAAGGACAGGAAGTAAGAAGTATAGCGGTGGATGGAGCCGACAGGAAATGGGTAGCAACTAAAAACGGTGTCTTTTTAATAAGTGCCGACGGTGAAAAAATTATTTATGAGTTTACCGAAGACAATAGTCCATTGCTGAGTAATGATGTAAAAAAAGTAGCCATTGACGGCATGACCGGTGAAGTATATTTTGCGACTCAAAAGGGAATTTGCTCATTTAGAAGTACGGCTACCGAAGGAGCTGAACAAAACGAAGAAGTGTTGGTATTTCCAAATCCCGTACCTCCGGGTTTTACAGGAACGATTGCCATACGAGGATTGGTAAATAATGCAATTGTAAAAATTACTGAACTGGATGGTCGTTTAGTGTATCAAACCCGTGCACTGGGCGGGCAGGCGGTATGGGATGGAAAAAACTACAGAGGACAAAAAATTTCAAGCGGTGTGTATCTGGTTTTGGTAAGTGATGATGGAAGAAAAGAACGTATAGCTACAAAAATATTTTTTATACAACGCTAATGACCGATAAGCTACATAAAACCAAAGGCATTGTACTACGGTCGGTGAAATACGGAGAAACCAGTTTGGTTGTTACTCTGCTTACCGAATTATTTGGTGTGCAATCTTATTTGGTAAATGGGGTGAGGGTAAGCACAAAAAAAGGAACCGGTAAGGCAGTTCTGTTTCAGCCGGCTGCAATGCTGGACTTAGTAGTGTATCACAATGAATTAAAACACCTGAATAGGATAAAGGAATTCAAATGGGCACATTTATATAAAAATATTTTTAATGATGTGCCCAAAAATGCAGTTGCATTGTATATTATCGAGTTGCTTACCAAATGTTTGAAACAACCGGAGACAAATCCTGAGTTGTTTCATTTTGCTGAAGATGTATTGTTGCACTTAGATGAAAGCGGGGGAACTGTACAAGCCAATCTACCATTGTTTTTTGCAATGCACTTGCCTTTTCATTTTGGTTTTCGTATTACAGATAATTATAGTAAGCAAAACTGTTTTTTGGACTTGCAGGAAGGGAGTTTTGTAAATATAATTCCCAATCATCCTTATTTTCTGGAAGAAAAACAAGCTGATGTAACGGCCTTGCTTTTAAAAGTAATGCAGCCTGAAGAGTTAGAACATATTTTACTGAATCATGATTTTCGCAGGCATTTGTTGCAACGATATGAAGATTATTACCGGTTGCATGTTCATGATTTTACAAGCTTGAAAACTTTGCCGGTATTGAGTGAAGTATTAAGCTAATTTTTGTGAGTTGCCATCATTACTCAATAAAACAACACCAGATGTTTTTCCATTTTCAAAACCCCCCAATTCCTTATCCCATTGCAACGCTTTTGCTCCGTTAATGGTTGCCCATTGCAAAACTGATTCAACAGGAATATGAGGAAAATGTTTCTGTATAGTTGCAATTTCACTTGCAACGCTTAATTGCCAGTTGCTGCTATAGCTATCGGTGCCTAGTACAATATGGCAATTATGCTTTAAAAATAAATCAATGGGCGGTACTTTGTTTTCAATGTACAAATTGGCATTAATGCACAGACAATAAACCAATTTTACACCATTTGCGGCTGCATATTCATTAACCCAAATAATTTCATCTTCCTGCATACAGGTATTGTGTACCAAAAAAATGGTTTGCCCTTTATTAAAATAAGGAAGTATAGAACGAATGCTGCTTTTTCCGGTTATTGGAAAGGGTGATTTATCAATTCCAAATATTTTAAACAATTTCAGATAATCACCTCCACCGGTTTGGTACAGTTCATTTTCTGCCGGATGCTCCTGATTGTGTATGGAAATAATTTGATTTTCTGTTAGTGAATTTAATTGTTGAAAAGTTTGTGGACTGATGGAATACGGCGCATGAGGTACCAAACCGGTTCTGTTGGCCGTTTTTGATTGATGAAGTGCTGTTATTAATTGTTGTGCTACTTTCTTAAAATGATTCAGGTTTTCATCCGCTTTTTCATCAGTAAAGCTCAGTACTTCTACAAAGTTTTGCCAGCGGATTTTGCTTTTACTTTTTACAGTAGCTGTATCGGCAGTATTACCTATATCGCCAACGGCTACGATGCCATTGTCGTACATTTCTTTTTCAGCTTTTACAATTTCTTCCTGAATAAAATCAGAAGGAAAATCTCTTTTAGTTACAACTGAACAAAGAAATTCAATCAATCCGGTGTGTGGCGGTATTACGTTTTTCAGATGGCTGAGCTCCAAATGGCAGTGGCAGTTGACAAGGCCGGGGGTGATGATGCCATCGTAAGGTTCAATATTTTCTCCGGCTTCACTTTCAATTACCAGATCGGCAAATCTTCCATCCTGATGTAGTATGAGTACTTTATTTGTATGAAACCGGTAACCGTCAAAAATTTTATCTGCTTTTAATTTCTTATAGTTCATGGCGTTGAATTCTTTTACCTTTGCTGCCCGAAAATGTTGCTGTATATAACGGCAATAAACGCTATAAAAATAGAATTAAAATGTTAGACAGGCTGGAGGCCATAAAAGCAAGATTTGACCAACTGGGCGTTGCACTTACCAACCCTGAGATTGTAGGCAACAATAAAAAATTTGCAGAAACCAGTAAAGAGTATCGTGGTCTGGAAAAAATTGTAAATGCCTACACCTCGTATAAAAAAGTTCTTGACGATATAGATTTTTACAAAGAGGCGCTGGAAGGAAGCGATGAGGAAATGAGGGAGTTGGCCAAAATGGAAGCGCCTGCTTTGGAAGTGCAAAAGACTGCGATGGAAGAACAGATACGTCAATTGTTGATTCCAAAAGATCCACAGGATGATAAGAATGCAATATTGGAAATAAGAGCCGGCACCGGAGGAGATGAAGCAAGCCTGTTTGCAGGTGATTTATTGCGAATGTATATCCGCTATTGTGAAAGGCGTGGCTGGAAAACAGCGGTGCTTTCTGAGAATGAAGGAACGGTTGGCGGATATAAAGAAGTACAACTGGAAGTAACCGGCGATGATGTATATGGCACTATGAAATTTGAAAGTGGCGTACACCGGGTGCAACGTGTACCTGCAACTGAGGGAAGCGGCCGGGTGCATACTTCGGCAGCTACGGTAGCGGTAATGCCCGAAGCGGAAGAAGTAGATTTTGAATTGAAGGAAAGCGATGTAAAGATGGAAACTGCAAGAAGTGGAGGCGCCGGCGGGCAAAATGTAAATAAGGTGGAAACCAAGGTAATGTTGACACACCTTCCCACTGGTACAGTTGTTATTTGTCAGACAGAGCGAACGCAGTTGGCCAATAGAGAAAAGGCGATGCAGATGATGCGTACCAAACTATATGAAGAACAGGTGCGCAAGCAAGAAGAAGAAATAGCCCGTCATAGAAAAAGTCTGGTAAGTACTGGCGACCGCAGCGCCAAAATAAGAACTTATAATTTTCCACAAGGCAGGGTAACCGATCATCGCATTGGTCTTACACTTTATAATCTGGATGCCGTATTGAATGGAGATATTAACGAATTGATTGATGCGCTTCAATTTGCTGAAAACGCTGAGAAGCTTACTAAGCAGTAGTAGTGCAACTATTCTGGTAAAGTATTCATCCAATCTGCTATCTTTATTCAAAACAATTTTTTCAATCGTCAAAATTTTGACACATTAAAACAAAAGAAATGCTAGATCAATTATTAAACATTGTAAAACAGTTTGGTCAGGATACTGTAGTGAACAATCCAGAAGTCCCAAATGATGAAAATCAAAATGTAATGGCAGACGCATCAAAAACAATTGCCAATGGGTTTCAAAATATTTTGGCCGGTGGTGGTTTTCAGAATATTCTGGATTTATTTAAAGGAGGCGGCAGCAGTTCTTCACAAGCCAGCTCGGGTGGTGGAATTGGTGGGTTGCTTAAAAATCCCATCGTAACGATGATGATTGGATATTTTGTCAGCAAGCTTATCAATAAGTATAAGATGAGTCCCAGCTCAGCAAGTAATGTGGCTAATAGTTTAATACCCAATGCACTTAACGGACTTATTCAAAAAGTAAATGATCCAAATGATAATAACTCAACACTGGATAACCTGATTGGTTCATTGACCGGTGGTGGCGGTCAATCAAGTGGTGGTGATTCGCCATTGCAAGATATCTTGGGTACTTTGACTGGTGGTGGCAATGGTGGCGGATTAAATATTGCAGATATAATAGGCAATCTTACTAATAGTGCTCAAAATAGTATGGCAAACCGTGAAAGTGAAGATGGCAAAGGTGGCGGGTTATTGGATATGGTAAAGGGTTTTTTTAAGTAAGAGATATCACTTATTAGAAGAGATAGAGAGTCAGGTTTAAAATCTGGCTCTTTTTTTATTTAGAAAGTGATAAATGGTTTCAAAATAGTACTAATGGGGTTGTTTATTCCTATCTCAGTCATTTTCAACAGACAGTGTGCTTTTAATGAAAGAATCTTCGTTAGTGATTTCTCAAAAATTGGAAGAAACTGTAAGAATAATACGAGTTTTTATCAAGGACAATTACTACAACTTTCCTTTTAAACTTTCATTAACATCAATAATCATACGATCGGCAATAATTTTGCGTTATAGAATTACACAACATTTAATAAAGACAGTCAATTTTCTCATAAGCAGTTAGTTTTGGTTGCGACCCCTGTTTCCACAGGGGTCTATTTTTTTAGATATGTTTTGTAGCTAAAACCAAAACCCAATATTGCTCCTATACTGTCGGCAATAATATCTCCTATATCAAAAGAGCGATTCACAACACAATACTTCTGTACAAATTCCATTACTGTTCCATAACAAATACAAAATAAAGTTGTGGCAATAAAAAAGTTCAGAAGTCTTGAGTTTGGCCAGGTTTTATAAAAAGCAAAACACCAAAGCCAGGCGAGTACACCAAACAGAAAAATATGAATCCATTTATCTGCCCAAATTTTATCAAGCCAGTTTTCTTTTGGAAAGGCAGAGCCGGGTAATGTAAGTAATACAACTGAAGTGGCCAACCAGAGTATGGCAGGTCCAAATGACTTTATTATTTTCAATGCAGGAAAAATTAGGAAACTAAACTTTCGTAAGCAGCAGCATCCATCAATGCAGCAACATCAGCTTCATTGTTGACAGTCATTTTGATCATCCAGCCGGTTCCATAAGGATCATTATTTACTGCCTCGGGTGTGCCTGCAAGTTGTGCATTAAGCTCGGTAATGGTACCTGCTACAGGTAAGTAAAGTTCAGAAACCGTTTTTACAGCTTCTACTGTGCCAAAGACCGCCCCTGCTTCCAAAGCCTGACCAATGGTTTCCACTTCTACATATACAATATCGCCCAATTCTCTTTGTGCATAATCAGTAATACCAATAGTGGCAACATTGCCTTCAAGGCTTACCCATTCATGGTCTTTTGTATAACGGAGGTTGGCAGGAAAACTCATAATTTTTTATTTGAATGCAAATATGAACAAAACTCTTGAAATAAAAACATAACTGACTAATTAACTGGTGGTTAACCCGCAAATCAATCAAAATTTTTTGAGTATTAATGTCATGTAAGGTGGAAGACTTTCAAAAAAAATTTTTGCGAAACCAAATAGTTGCGCATATATTTGCAACCGAACGGTTTCCTAATTAATAAATTTTTTAAAATGCGAAGAGATATTTTTCAGGCTATAGCCGACCCTACCAGAAGGGGCATTATTGCTCTGATTGCTTTACAGGCAATGACCCCGAATGCAATTGCAGAAAATTTTAATACGACCCGGCAGGCAATTTCAAAGCACCTGCGTATTCTATCAGAATGTGATTTGGTAAAACAGGAACAACAAGGCCGTGAAATATATTATTCTTTAGAAATAGAAAAAATGAAAGAAATAGACCAATGGCTGGAGCAGTACAGGAAAATTTGGGAAATCCGTTTCAATCAATTAGACAAATTATTATCAACCATAAAAAAACAGAAAAAATGAAAACCGACTTATTTTTTGATTTTACAGTTGACAAACAAGCAAAAACCGTCTTTATCACCCGGGAGTTTGATGCGCCTTTGTCGCTTGTGTGGGATGTGTTTACAAAAGCTGAATATTTGGATCAATGGGTGGCTCCGTCGCCTTATACTGCTAAAACAAAATATATGAATTTTGAAGTAGGCGGCAAACGATTTTATGCAATGATAGGCCCCGATGGGAAGGAAGGATGGGCACTGCAAACTTATACATCCATAACACCCAAAACGAATTTTAAACTCTTCAATGTTTTTGCCGATAAAGATGAAAATCCGCAACCACATGGGTCCGACTGGGACTATCATTTCAACGAAAGCAATGGAATAACCAAGGTAAGTATCAGCATTTACAACGAATCGTTTGAAAGAATGGAAATGCTGCTCGAAGGTTTCAAACTGGGCTTTACAGCATCGTTGAAAAATCTGGAAAATTTATTGGCAAGCTTGTTACATTAGAATCAGTATTTTTTTTGAACTGTCAAATGCAGTGCTGTTTGTATTTCGACACCTGACTACTTGTTAAATTTTGTTAAAATTCTTGTAGAAGCAGGTAAATACATTTCACCGAAAAATTTACACCGTTCATGGAAGGTTTTATGCCATTTGTCGGTAATCAGTTCTCTGTTAATCTGCACCATATTAGCTTTGCCGTCTAAACAAAAACCAAAAACAAAAAATGAAAAAGTTTGTATTGTATGTAGCCGGATTATTGCTGATGACCACAACAATGATGGCTCAGCAGGTAACCGGTGTATTAAAAGACCAGCAAGGAAAACTCCTTGAAAAAGCCACTGTTTCGCTGCTGCATCAAAAAGATTCGTCCATTGTAAAACTGGTGACATCAAAAGACAATGGAAATTTTAATTTTTCGTCAGTTGAAAATGGCAATTATATTGTAAGTGCTACTTATGTAGGCTATGCACCGGTTTACTCAGCTTCATTTGAGGTAAATGGAAATGATGTAAAAGTTCCGGATTTGATACTTGTGAAGAACACAGAAAGCCTGGGAGCCGTTACCGTTACTGCTAAAAGACCGATGGTAGAAGTAAAGGCTGACAAAACAATCTTAAACGTAGAAGGCACCATCAATGCAACTGGTTCTGATGCGCTGGGATTGCTGCGCAAAAGTCCGGGTGTGATGGTTGATAAAGATGATAATATAAGCCTGGCAGGAAAGAACGGTGTAAGAATTTATATTGATGGAAAACCTTCGCCCTTATCAGGAACCGATTTGACAAATTATCTGAAATCAATTCAATCGGCACAGATAGATGCGATAGAATTAATTACCAATCCATCGGCTAAGTATGATGCTGCCGGAAATGCAGGCATCATCAATATCAAATTAAAAAAGAATAAAACATTTGGTACCAATGGTTCGGTAAATGCAGGGTATAGTATCGGTGTATATCCCAAATACAATGCGGGAATCAATTTAAATCATCGCAATAAAAGTGTCAATGTTTTTGGCAGTTATAACTTTTCTGATAATAAGCGGAACACCATCTTTGATATGTACAGAAGCATTGGAGATACTTTATTTAATGGACATACTGATGCAGATTTTATTGCCAGATCACATTCCTTTAAAACTGGTGCCGATTTTTATATTAACAAAAAAAGCACTTTTGGTGTATTGGTAAATGGGAACTTTACCGAGAATAGTTTTAATAACAACAGTCGTACACCTATCTCTGTAAAATCCACAGGTGTAGTTGATAGAATTTTAGTAGCGAAGAATACGAATAATATGAATGCCAACAATGCAACTTTTAATGTAAACTATCGCTTTGCAGATACTGCCGGTCGTGAGTTGAATATTGATGCTGATTATGGTATTTACAGAAACAAGGTGAATCAATTACAACCCAACTATTATTATGATGCAAGTGGTAATAATTTAATCAGTTCCGTTTTTTACCGATTCATCAGCCCAACTGATATTGATTTGTTTACGGTGAAGGCAGATTATGAGCAAAATTTGAAAGGGGGCAGACTTGGTTTTGGTGCCAAAACCTCAGCCATCAACACGGATAATAAGTTTAACCGTTACGATGTAAGTCAACTACACCCTGAGCAAAAAACATTGGACATTGCCCGAAGCAATCAGTTTGACTATAAAGAAAACATCAATGCGGCTTATTTAAATTATAATAAGCAATTAAAAGGTGTGATGTTTCAAGTTGGTGTAAGAGCAGAGAATACAGTATCAAAAGGCACTTCTTATGCTTTAAATCCTGATGGAAGCATTAATACATCCAATCCTCAGATATTCAAAAGAAACTATACTGACCTGTTTCCCAGTGCGGCCCTTACCTTCAATAAAAACCCAATGAATCAATGGGGGATTTCATATAGCCGCCGTATTGACCGCCCTGCTTATTCTGATTTGAACCCTTTTGAGTTCAAATTGGATGAGTATTCTTATATGAAAGGAAATACCAATCTGAGACCTCAGTACACCAATATCATTTCATTGACTAATACGTACAAGTATAAATTGAATACTTCTTTGAGTTATAGTCGTGTGAATGATGTATTCACTCAAATTGTGGATACGGCAGAAAAATCAAAAAGTTTTATGACGCGTAAAAACCTGGCAACACAGGATGTAATTGCGATGAACATCAGTTATCCGTTTATGTATAAAAGCTATATGGCATTTGTAAACTTAAGTGGAAACTATTCTCATTATAAAGCTGATTTTGGAGGTGGCAATCGAATTGTAGATCTCAAAGCTGCAACCTTCAATATTTACATGCAACACAGCTACACTTTTGGTAAAACAAAAGTATGGACAGGCGAAGTGAGTGGTTGGTACAACTCGCCATCTGTTTGGGAAGGAGCATTTAAAAGCAAAGCTATGTGGACTGTGGATGCTGGTTTGCAAAAGAAAATATTTAAAGGAAACGGAACATTTAAAGTTTCTGTTTCAGATATTTTCTTTAGCATGAAGTTTAGCGGCTATACCAATTTTACAGGTCAGTATTTAAGAGCCAGCGGTAGTTTTGAAAGCCGCCAGTTTAAAACTGCACTTACCTGGAGGTTTGGCAACAGCAAAGTTAAAGCTGCACGTCAAAGAGCGGATGCACTGGAGAATGAAAAGAAGAGAACGCAAAGCAGTGGAGGTTTTGGCGGACAGTAATAATTGAAAAGATGTAGTTAAAAAAGAGGCAACTGTAATACGGGTGCCTCTTTTTGATTTGTATAATATTAATCTTTCTGTTTCTTCTTTTTTTCTTTTGGCCGCTTAATCAATGAAGCACTAATGATTTTTACGTCTGTTTCAGGCCGGTCGGGAGCAGTTGTTTTATTGGTAGGTACTGCAGCTATTTTATCTAATACATCAAAACCGCTGACAAGCTCCCCAAATACAGTATAGTTTTGATCTAAGTGTGGTGTTCCGCCCAGCGTTTTATAAACTTCCCTTTGGTCAGCAGGTATTTTTCTGCCACCTAATCTGGTGATTTCTACTTTGTCCAAATCTTCATCTGTAAAAACTTTTCCTTGTACTATATAAAATTGACTGCCACTACTTGCCTTTTGCGGATTATTATCACGGGCAGCAGCAATGACTCCTTTTTTGTGAAATAAACCCGGCTTGAACTCAGCAGGAATAGTATAAGCAGGACCGCCATTGCCCAACATTTTACCATACTCAGCATTTTTACTTTCAGGATCGCCGGCCTGTATCATAAAATGATTGATGACCCGGTGAAAGAGAATACCATCATAATAACCCATTTTTACCAGCTTCAAAAAATTATCGCGATGCAGCGGTGTTGAATCGGATAATCGCACCACCATATCACCCATAGATGTTTCAAGCAACACATCTTTTTTATAATCTTTCTTTTTTAGGGTGGAGTCTTTTTGGCCAATCACGGTAACCGTTGTGATAGCCATTAAAAACAAAAGGGTAATTTTTTTCATTTGAAAGTTTTAAAAATTATTTTCAGAATTCATGGTTTTCAAAATAAAGTAAAACATGGTCTTTTATAAAATTTTCCTGTTCTATTGCAGACAGTTCGGGCAGTGCTTTTATTTGCCTGAAATGTGGCCAGCCATCTTCATCAATCCTTTCTATTTCATAATAACCGGATGAAGCAAGTAATGAACAAACGGCAATATGCATTAAATCCTGTTTCTGCTCTTTGGTAAATTTTTCTTTAATATCACCAAACTCCTGAATGCCAATCAGAAATAATATAGTTTCCAAGTCGGGTTTTTTGCCAAATCGTTCTACCAGTTTGGCTTCCAGCGTCCACCACCTTTGTTGTATATCGTCGTTTACCAGCATCTTGCAAAGATAGCAGCCGGAATGTATGTTTTGGCGGTTACAATAATAGTTCGCAGCATCTAATTCAATCATAGTAATTATTGCAAATCGGCAATGCCGGTTATCTTTGCGGCTAAAAGTAAATAATAGAGAAAAATGTTGCAGTTACAAACGATTAGACAAAATCCTCAGGAAGTAAAGGAAAAATTGGCGATTAAAAATTTCAAAGAGTTGAGCCTGGTTGATGAAATTCTTCAACTGGATGAGCAAAGAAAAAAAATGCAATTGGAGTCAGACAATTTGCAGTCAAAAATTAATGCAGCTTCAAAAGAAATTGGTGCTTTAATGGCCAAAGGAGATAAAGGTGCAGCAGATGTAAAAAAACAAGAAGTAGCCTCATTCAAAAATGCCTTGCAACCCATTGCTGATGAATTGGCAACTACAGAAACTGTGTTAAACGAAAAATTAGTTTTGCTACCCAATCTGCCTTCTGTATTGGTACCTGCCGGTAAAACACCTGCTGATAATGAGGTGGTACGAACAGGAGGTCAAAAACCGGTGTTGCCTGATGGTGCCGTTCCACACTGGGATCTTATTAAAAAATATGACATTGTTGACTTTGAAACGGGTGCAAAGATTACCGGAAGTGGTTTCCCCTTGTACAAAGGGCAAGGCGCAAAACTGCAAAGAGCATTGACACAATATTTTCTTGACTTTAATACTTCAGCCGGATATACCGAGTATCTGCCACCCTTGATGGTGAATGATGCTACAGCTTATGGAACCGGTCAGTTGCCCGATAAAGAAGGACAGATGTACTATATGCCTGCCGATAATTTTTATATGATTCCTACATCTGAAGTACCGGTTACCAATATTTACAGAGATGAAATTGTAAAAAAGGAAAATCTGCCAATAAAAATGACAGCTTTCTCAGCTTGCTTTAGAAGAGAAGCAGGCAGTTTTGGCAAAGATGTAAGAGGCTTGAACCGTGTGCATCAGTTTGACAAAGTAGAAATTGTTCAAATTGTGCATCCCGATAAAAGCTATGAAACGCTGGATGAAATGGTGGCACACGTAGAAAAATTATTAAATACTTTGGAGCTGCCCTATCGTATTTTGAGGCTTTGTGGCGGCGATATGAGTTTTGCTTCGGCACTTACCTACGACTTCGAAGTATATAGTGCGGCACAAGAAAAATGGCTGGAAGTAAGTTCAGTATCAAATTTTGAGAATTTTCAGACCAACCGGATGAAAATTCGTTTTAAGGATGAAGACGGGAAATCTAAATTGTTACATTCATTAAACGGAAGCTCACTGGCGCTGCCTCGTATTGTAGCCTGCCTTTTGGAAAATAATCAGGCCAATGATAAAATAAATTTGCCGCCTGTATTACATTCTTATTTTGGAAAAGCTTTCATTTCTTGAAAACATTATATTTGAAAGCTAAAAAACCAAGTAAAATGAAACTTACAAAAATTCTTGTTTTAAGTCTATTGATTGTAACCGCATCCTGCCATCGTAAAATTGCGCCTGATGGCGATGGCACAATGGGAAAAAGCGAAAGAAAGGAAAAAGAATCGGAAGGCAAAACAGAAAGCAGGGATGAAAAAGATCCTACATTTAACACCACGCCTACTGATATGGGTACTAGGCCTAAGGAGTCATTGGAAATGGGCAAAACGGTATTTGTTACAAAATGCACAAAGTGTCATGAAGCAAAAACCCCGGGTGCTTATACTAAAGACGAATGGACAAATATTCTGAAAGCAATGATTCCAAAAGCAAAATTGAACGATGTGGAAAGCAAAAGCGTTACAGCGTATGTAATGTCTAATGCAAAATAATATTGCTTAATAGGTTTTTAAACTTTGGGGCATCTGCTTTATCATATATTCAATGGATATTATGAAAAAATGGGTGCCCTTTTTATTTTTAGTAGTTGCCTGCAACAGGCAAACAATTCCTGTTATCACAAACAGGGAAGCAGAAAAACCAAGAATCAACAACGAAATTTATCCGCCGGCAGGAACTGTAAAGGAAGATGTAGTAGAGGGTAAATCTATTTTCACCAATCGCTGTGGACGTTGTCATGGGTTACCCGATCCTGCATTGTTTCAAACATATAAATGGGAAACTATATTGATGACAATGATACCGAAGGCAAAACTAAACCAGGAACAAGCGATGCATGTAAGAGCTTACATTTTGCAGAATGCAGCTAAGAGCCGGCCTTAGAAATTGTTTTTATTTTTCTATTCATAATATAAAACCAAACGGGAGGCATTAATGCCAGCAGCATCATACCGGGATAGCCGGTGGGCATTTGAGGTGAATGATTGTGATGCCGCAGCACCTGATATTTACGACTTGCCATATAATGATGATCGCTATGCCTGCTCAGTTCAAATAGCATAATTCTTCCAATGATATGATTACTGTTCCAGCTATGCTCAGGCATGGCTCTCTCAAATTTACCGTTATCGATTTGCTTTCTTTGCAATCCATAATGCTCAATATAATTTACGGTTTCCAACAGTAAAATGCCAATAGCAGCGGCTGCAAGAAAACATAGCAATACAAAGCCACCAAATACAAAATAGATGACTGCGATAAATGATATTTGTATGAACGTGAACTGTATCATTTCATTGCTAAGCGAATAGATTGGTTTGTTTTTTTTCTTCATTTCTTCGTTGGCAATATTCCAGGCACTGAGGTAGCTGAAAATAATGGTACGGAAATAAAATAGATAAACGGGCTCGCCCAATCGGGCACTGCTGGGATCATCGGGTGTGGCCACCCGTTTATGATGGCCTTTGTTGTGCTCAGTAAAAAAGTGCATATACAAAGAAGTAAGCAAAAGTGCTTTTGCTAAAAATTGTTCAATCCGGTTAACCCGATGGCCCAGCTCATGGCCTACATTAATGCCAAAAACACCACAAAGCAAACCCATCACCCATATTCTTCCGGCTATTTCCAGGTATGTAAGTTCATCATTTTTCAAAGAGAATAAAAACGTAATGAGTGCATAGTATTGGCAAATGACAACGATATAAAGCAAGATGTCATAACTTTTGTCGTGACGGGCTATTGCTTCTTCAGCTTCAGTTAAGTTGCCGGCATTGGGCTTGAAGCAAAGTTCCAAAACAGGAATCAGCACCCAGGCAAAAAGCAAGGGTAGCCCAATTGTCCATCCGTTTGCATGAAAAGAGTTGATGGCTCCGATAAAAATGATAAAAGGGATTAAAAATTTTATAAAACGCAGCCGCATACTTTGTAGATTCTTTCAAAAATAGAAAATATGCAGGTTGTTTTTTCGTTTTACGTCTTTAAATTGAATGGCAGATTAAACTTTTTAGTTGATAATCAGTCACTGTAACCATAAAATGTTTGCTACATGTCATTGAACAATCAGTTAAAAAATCAGCACCTGATGTGGCGTGCTGGTTTTGGCCCGGCTGTAGAGCAATTGGGCGATTTATCTAAATACACCCCCAGACAATTTTACAAAGCATTAGTTAAAGCATCTGAAAAAAAACCGGAGTACATCAATGCTGCCAGCAACTATCTGGATGGATTGTATAAAGGAATTGAAGATGCGGGAAGGATGCAGAAAAAGGAAATGAATGCAACGGATAGAAAGCGTTTTCAACAAGAGAACCGAGAAAGCATTCGCAACCTGAACATGTTGTGGTCGTATGAAATGGTGAACAGTGCTGCACAATTGCGAGAGAAGATGGCATTCTTCTGGCATGGTCATTTTGCCTGTCGCAATTTGAATATTTATTATCAACAAGGGTTGTTGGATGTATTAAGAAGAAATGCACTTGGAAATTTTGGAACCATGCTAAAAGAAGTTTCCAAAACGGCGGCAATGCTCAATTTTTTGAACAATCAACAAAACAAGAAAGATCATCCCAATGAGAATTTTGCAAGGGAAGTAATGGAATTGTTTACACTGGGAAGGGGCAATTATACCGAAGATGATATTAAAGAAGCTGCCAGAGCTTTTACCGGATGGTCATCAAATTTGAAAGGTGAGTTTGTATTCCGTCGTTTTCAACACGATGCTGGTTCTAAAACCGTTTTAGGAAAAACAGGCAATCTGGGAGGAGAGGATGTATTGGATATATTATTGCAACAAAAGCAAACTGCCCGATTTATCACCCAAAAAATTTACAAATATTTCGTAAATGAAAATATTGATAAAGAAAGAGTAGAAAAACTTGCTGATAAATTTTATAATGACGGTTATGATATTGGAAAACTGATGGAGGAAATTTTCACCAGTGAATGGTTTTATGACTCTAAAAATATCGGCGCAAAGATTAAATCTCCAATTGAACTGATGACCGGCATTCAAAGAATGTTGCCCATGAAGTTTCAACAAGATGAAGCTTTGATGCTGATGCAAAGAGCACTGGGGCAAATATTATTTTATCCGCCCAACGTAGCAGGCTGGCCGGGTGGCCGCACCTGGATTGACAGCAGTACACTGATGCTGCGTATGCGTTTGCCGCAAATGTTTGATGACAAAGATGAGTTTAATGTAAATCCTAAAATGGATGACGATCAAATGATGGGTCAAAATATGAAACTGAATAAAGGCTTTGAAAAAGGGAAAGGAAATGCAAACGTAAACAGACCATTAATCGTAGATATTGACTGGAAGCTTTACAACAGAAACTTTGAATCGGTTCCCCGGGAATCCTTGATGAGCAGTATCAATAATACGTTATTGCAAGTGAAAAGTCAGGTAAAGCCTGAAACTATAAAACAGTTTACTGATAATAGTGGCAGAGATAATTTTATTAAAACCGCTACGATTCAAATAATGAGTACACCCGAATATCAATTATGTTAAACTTCTGAATATGTTTATCAAAAGAAAAGAATTTATACAAATCGGATCGCTGGCTACAGCATCCATGATGTTGCCCAAATTTTTAAGAGCATTTGAAGGCAGAACAATGGTTCCGCCGGGCAATAAAGTAATGGTGATCTTACAACTGAGTGGTGGTAATGATGGCCTGAATACAGTGATACCTGTAAGAAATGATTTATACTACAAAGCCCGGCCCAAGTTGGGTATTGATAAATCAAAAGCTTTGCTATTGGGCGATGAAGCCGGATTGCATCCTGCGCTTAGTGGATTCAAGGAGTTGTATGATGATGGCAGCTTGGGAATATTAAGCAATGTAGGATATCCCAATCCCGATCGTTCGCATTTCCGCAGTATGGACATTTGGCATACTGCCAGCAATAGTAATGAGTACTGGAACAATGGCTGGGTGGGCAGATACCTTGATGCCCAGTGCAGTGGGTGTGATAAGCCGACACAGGCAATTGAAATAGATGATGTGCTCAGTTTATCAATGAAAGGAAACAACCTGAATGGCATTGCCGTAAGAGATCCAAAAAGATTGTATGGAACAGCCAATGAAAAATTCTTTAAGGAAGTCAACAGTAGCCATTTAAAAGATGGTAGCGAGGAGCCTGTTGATTATTTATATAAGACACTGGCAGAAACCATGTCGTCGGCAGATTATATTTTCAAACAAAGTAAACTACATCCTACCGGTGCCGAGTATCCTAAAACCGGATTGGGCAACAGTATGAAAACAATTGCTTCATTAATCTTTTCTGAAATCAATACCAAGGTATATTATGTTTCATTGGGAAGTTTTGATACACATGTGGGGCAAGAGGGCCGTCAGGAGAATTTGTTTAAAGAAATGAATGATGCCGTAAAAGCTTTTGTAAAAGATTTGAAAGCCAATGGCAGATTTGAGGATGTGATGTTGTTTACATTCTCCGAGTTTGGAAGAAGAGTAGCACAAAACGCCAGTGGTGGCACCGATCATGGTACAGCCAACAATATGTTTTTAATAAGCGGTGGGCTTAAACAAAAAGGATTGATCAATGAAATGCCTAACCTCAGTGATTTGGATGAAGGTGATTTAAAGTTTAAAGTTGACTTTAAAGATGTGTATGCAACTATGTTGAAAAAATGGCTCAATGCTGATGATAAATCTATCCTGGGGCGACAACATCAATACTTGAATTTTATATAAATAAAAAACGCTGCATTTTTTTTGCAGCGTTTTTTTTAACCTCTATTTGGTTTGATTATTTATCAAGATCAAATCTGTCGGCCTCCATCACTTTTACCCAGGCGCTTACAAAATCTCTTACAAATTTTTCCTTGTTATCATCCTGTGCATATACTTCGGAGTATGCTCTTAGAACAGAATTAGAACCAAAAACAAGATCCAGTCTGGTTGCCGTCCATTTTGTTTTTTTGGTATTTCTGTCCACAATATTGTATAAGTTTTTTCCGGCAGGCTCCCATGCGTAATTCATGTCGGTAATATTTACAAAGAAATCATTACTCAGTACGCCTGGCTTTTCAGTCAGCACGCCATGACTTGTATTTCCAAAATTGGTTCCCAATACTCTCATACCACCAACCAGTACGGTCATTTCGGGTGCGGTTAAACCCATCAGACTTGTTCTGCTTAGCATGAGTTCTTCAGAAGCTATTTCAAATTCACTTTTCAAATAATTTCGGTATCCATCGTGCAATGGCTCTAGAACATCAAAAGTTGTTTCATCAGTCATTTCTTCGGATGCATCTCCACGTCCGGCATGAAAAGGTACCTGAACATTTACACCGGCTTCTTTTGCGGCTTGTTCAATTGCGGCACTGCCACCTAGAACAATTAAATCTGCCAGACTCATTTTCTTCTCCAAACCTTTTTGAATTGCTTCAAGTTTGTTCAACACTTTTTGAAGTCGTTCAGGTTCATTTGCCGCCCAATTTTTTTGTGGAGCCAATCGTATTCTTGCGCCATTGGCACCACCTCTAAAATCAGAAACACGGAAAGTGCGGGCACTATCCCATGCGGTATTGATTAATTCGGTACGAGAAAGGCCGGATTGCAGTAATAACTGTTTTATCTTTTCAATTTCTGTATCAGAAAATTGTTGTGTTGCAGCAGGAACAGGATCTTGCCAAATCAAATTTTCTTTGGGTACATCGCTTCCCAAATAGCGGTTTACAGGCCCCATATCTCTGTGTGTAAGTTTGAACCATGCCCTTGCAAAAGTTTCATTAAAGTATTGCGGGTCTTTATAAAATCGTTCAGAAATTTTTGCATAGATAGGATCTTCTTTCAAGGCCATGTCTGCATCTGTCATTACCGGGTTTACTTTTTTTCCGGGTATATGTGCATCGGCTGCTTTGTCTTCTTCTTTTATGTTTACCGGCTCCCATTGATTGGCACCTGCGGGGCTTAGGGTAAGCCGCCATTCATAATTCAATAGCAGATAAAAATATTCTTGATTCCATTTGTTTGGTGTGGTAGTCCAAGGGCCTTCCAGTCCGCTGTAAACGGTGTCTTCTGCATTGCCTTTACCATTGGGGTTTATCCAGCCCAGGCCTTGTGCCGTTACATCTGCACCTTCGGGGGCAGGTCCCAGCTTTCGGGCATCGCCATTGCCATGCATTTTACCTACGGTATGTCCGCCGGCAATTAATGCAACGGTTTCTTCGTCGTTCATCGACATTTCGGCAAATGTTTTTCTTACGTCAATGGCTGTACGTTGTGGGTTGGGTTTACCATCTACACCTTCGGGGTTTACATAAATCAATCCCATTTGTACAGCTGCCAATGGATTTTCAAGTGAAGATCTGTCCAGGTCGTCTTTATATCTGTTTTTTGTAGCCGCCAGCCATTCTTTTTCGGGTCCCCAGTAGGCATCAATTTCGGGTTGCCAAATGTCTTCACGTCCTGCTCCAAAGCCAAACATTTTTAATCCCATAGATTCATAAGCCATATTGCCGGCAAGTATGAATAAATCAGCCCATGAAATTTTGTTACCATATTTTTTCTTGATAGGCCACAGTATTCTTCTGGCTCTGTCAAGTCCGGCATTATCAGGCCAGCTGTTGATGGGTGCAAAGCGTTGATTGCCCGAGTTGGCACCGCCACGTCCATCGCTTTTGCGATAGGTGCCTGCACTATGCCAGGCCATTCTTATAAACATGGGGCCATAGTGCCCATAGTCGGCAGGCAGCCAGCTTTGTGGTGTAGTCATCAATTTTTTTAAATCGGATTTCAACTCTTCAAAATCCATTTTCTGAAATTCTTTTTTATAACTAAATCCATCGTCCATCGGATTTCTTTTTTTATCATTCTGTGCCAGAATATCCAGATTAAGTGCATTGGGCCACCAGTGCTGATGATTTTGTTCAGTTGTTGTATTGGTACCATGAAATACAGGGCATTTTCCTTTTTTAGTTTGTTCCATATTTTGAGTATTTAAGTGTGTTGTTTTTGGGAGTACAAAATTGAGAATTTATTTCTCATTTCTTAAAAAGATTCATCAACTGGACCTATGATTTATCTCAAAATGACTGTTCATTTTTTTGAATGAAATATCAGATTGATTTGAAATTAATCATTATACTTTACAGAATCTATTGTACAAAGCTTCATATTGCGGTACAATATTGTGAATATCATAGTTTCGGGCATAGACAGCCGCCCTGATTTTAAATTGTTTTAATACTGCGTCATCTTCAAGAATGCTGATGGCTTGCTTGCCCATGGTTTCAATATCGCCCACATCGGCCATAAAGCCGGTTTCGCCGGGAATATTTATTTCACTTAGTCCACCAACATTGGTTGTAATGATAGGCACTCCGGCTGCCATAGCTTCCAGTGCTGCCAGTCCAAAACTTTCTGTTTCTGAGGGCAATAAAAATAAATCGGCAATAGCCAGAATGTCTTCCATTTGTTCCTGCTTGCCTACAAATCTTACTTCATCGCAAAGGTTCAACTCTCTGCAAAGATCTTCGGCAGCAGGCCGTTCGGGGCCATCGCCAACGAGCATGAGGCGACTGGGAATTTTTTCATTTACAATTTTAAAAATGCGAATAATGTCGGGGATTCTTTTCAGTTTTCTGAAATTGGATGCATGCATCAACACTCTTTCTCCATTGGGCGCAATCATTTTTTTGAAGGCATCAATGGGTTTTCGGTTGAAGCGACTTACATCAACAAAATTCTTTATCACCTCTATTTCTTTGGTGATATTAAAATGTTTATATGTGTCGTCTCTCAGGCTTTGAGAAACCGCAGTAATGATATCGCTTTCGTTGATGGAAAAAGTAACAACGGGTGCATAGGTTTTATCTCGCCCCACCAGTGTAATATCGGTACCGTGAAGTGTCGTAATTACCGGAATGTCTTTTCCTTCTTTCTTCAAAATTTGTTTTGCCATATAGGCTGCCGAAGCATGCGGAATGGCATAATGAACATGGAGCAAATCCAATTGATTGTTTTTTATAACATCCACCATGGTGCTGGCCAGTGCCGTTTCATAAGGCGGAAAATCAAACAGCGGATATGTGGGCACCTGCACTTCGTGATAATAAATATTGGGAACAAACGCATCTAACCTGACCGGCTGGTTGTAGGTAATAAAATGAACATGATGTCCTTTTTGTGCCAGCGCTTTTCCTAATTCTGTAGCCAATACACCCGATCCACCAAAAGTGGGATAACAAGCAATGCCGATTTTCATAATTAATATCCTGTTGATTTTTGAGAACGACTAAGGTAAATATTTTCATCGGCATCTGTTTGCCGTTCATTTAAATCTTTGGAAAGCCTTCACAGTTTCCATTAACTTTATCCAAATTCGTAAATATGCGCAAATATTATTTCCTGCTGCTCATTTCCTTCATTTCGTTTTTTGCAAATGCTCAAAATACGGATTCCATTTTCATCAAAAAACTGTCAGATGAAATCATGGTGAATGGAAAGGCTTATGATAACTTACGGCAACTGTGTAAGCAAATCGGTAATCGATTGAGTGGCTCGCCACAAATGTATAAGGCCGAAGCTTGGGGCATGCAAACACTGGAAAAAAGCGGTGCTGATAAAGTGTGGAAGCAGCCATGCATGGTGCCCCATTGGGTGCGGGGTGGCAAAGACCAGTTGTGGACCTCGGTTTTTGTATCGGCAAACAATCCCAAAATGCTGGATGGCAGATTGGAAAATAAATATCTGGATGTCTTAGCAATCGGTAATTCGGAAGGTACAGGCAATAAAGTATTGACCGGTGAAGTGGTATTGGTAAATTCTTTTGATGAATTGGAAAACAAGAAAGAGCAGGTAAAAGACAAAATTGTTTTTTTTAACTATCCTTTCAATGAAACATTTGTAAGAACATTTGCTGCTTATGGAGATGCGGCAAAGTATCGTACTACTGGAGCCGGCCGTGCAGCTAAATATGGTGCAAAAGCAGTAATTGTAAGAAGCATGTCGCATGCTACCGATAATTTTCCGCACACAGGTGCCATGCGTTATGATACGGCTTATTCAAAAATTCCTGCAATGGCTATTGGCTTGCGAGATGCTGATTGGCTTTCAGCAAGAACTACAAAGGGAGATATACAGGTAAGTATGAAATCAAATGCTCATTTTTTACCTGATACGGTGGCACATAATATCATTGGTGAATTAAAAGGTTCGGTTTATCCCGATCAATATATTACCATAGGAGGACACTTAGATAGCTGGGATGTGGGTGAAGGTGCACATGATGATGGTGCAGGCATAGTGCAAACCATTGAAGTGATGCGGGCACTCAAGGCATTAGGGTATCAACCCCGATATACCATTCGCTTTGTTTTATTTGCCAACGAAGAAAACGGATTGAGAGGGGGTACAAAATATTTTGAAGAAGCAAAAGAAAAAAATGAAAAACATTTATTCGCATTGGAAAGCGATGCGGGTGGTTTTACGCCTCGTGGTATTGGAATTGACGCCAGCGATGATGTGCTTAAAAAAATAAAATCTTGGTCGGCTTTACTCAAGCCTTATGGTTGCGATAATTTGGAAAAAGGTGGCGGCGGTGCGGATATTGGTCAGTTGAAAAATGTGGGGGCAGTACTTTCAAGTCTGACGCCGGATTCTCAAAGATATTTTGACATACACCATGCCCGCAGCGATGTGTTTGAAGCGGTGAATAAAAGAGAACTGCATTTGGGTGCGGTAAATATGGCGGCTTTGATTTGTTTGGTTGATAAATATGGGTTGTAATGATGATAGCTTCACTCATATCTCTGTACAAGCGAGATCTTGAAAAACTGAAACAGGAGCTATCGCAATATGAACATGAAAATTGTATTTGGGAGACATCCGGTAATATTTCAAATTCTGCAGGCAATCTTTGTCTTCACCTCGTTGGCAACCTCAATACTTATATTGGAGCAGAGTTGGGAGGCACAAACTACGTAAGAAACCGGCCGCTTGAGTTTTCTCAGAAAAATATACCCAGAGCCGAATTAATAGAAATGGTAGAAGCTACTTCAAAATTGGTGATGGATACTTTGCAAAAACTGAAAGAAGTCGATTTATCAAAAGAGTATCCGCAAATTGTTTTTGAAACTAAAATGACTACGGGATATTTTTTAATGCATTTGGCAGTACATCTAGGGTATCATTTGGGGCAGATTAATTATCACCGAAGGATGTTGGATAAGTGCTAAATTATTTTATGCTAAAAGATTCTTAATAGCATTTTGTACAACATCAAACGGAAAGCTTTTATATAATTTCTCCATTTGCGAATTAATCTCTGCATTGCACAAATTGCCGATACTGCCTTCGTGTGTATGATGTACGGCTGGACTGTATGCAAAATTTCCTGCTTCAATATTAAGCCCCACTTTTTTATAAGCATCTCTAAAGGGCAATCCGGCATTTACTAATTTGTTTACTTCCTCTACACTGAAAAGGTATTTATATTTTTCATCTTTCAAAATTTCTTGATTGACAGAAATGTGATTAATCATTAAAGCTGCCATTTCTATACATGTTTTCATCGTTTGAAGTGCAGGAAACAAACCTTCTTTTAAAAGTTGTAAATCTCTGTGATAGCCGGATGGAAGATTGGTGGTCATCAACATGATTTCATTGGGCAATGCTTTTATGCGGTTGCAATGACTGCGTATCAGCTCAAACACATCGGGGTTTTTTTTGTGCGGCATAATGCTGCTGCCCGTTGTAAGCTCGGCCGGGAAAGAAATAAAATTAAAATTCTGATTCAGGAATAAAGTGACATCCATACTCAATTTTGCCAATGTATCGGCTACATTAGCCAATGCCTGCGCTACAATTCTTTCGGCCTTGCCTCTTCCCATTTGTGCATACACCACATTGTAGTTCAAATCTTCAAAGCCCAAAAGCTTTGTTGTCATGCTGCGGTTGATGGGAAATGAGGAGCCATAGCCTGCTGCCGAGCCTAAAGGGTTTTTGTTTACTACATCATAAGCTGCTTTTAAAGTAAGCACATCATCTACCAAACTTTCGGCATAAGCGCCAAACCACAAACCGAAAGAGGATGGCATGGCTAATTGTAAATGTGTGTAACCGGGAAGTAGGTAATCTTTATATTTTTCGCTTTGCGATTGCAGCAGTTCAAAAAGTGAATGTACTGAAGTGACAATTGCTTCAAGTTCGTTTCTTAGAAATAATTTTACATCAACCAACACCTGATCGTTGCGACTGCGGGCAGCATGAATCTTTTTTCCCATATCACCCAGTTTTGCCGTCAGCAATATTTCAATTTGCGAATGAATGTCTTCCACATCATCTGCTAATATGAATTTTCCAACCAGAATATTTTTGAAAATATTTTTAAGCTCTGTTTGCAATTGCGACAACTCTTCTTTTGTCAACAGCCCGATTGATTCCAGCATCTGAATATGTGCCAGCGAACCTATGACATCAAAAGGAGCAAGGTATTTATCCATTTCACGATCATTGCCTACGGTGAACTGCTCCACTTCTTTTAATGATGCAATATCTTTTTGCCAAAGCTTCATAATAATTGTTCTAAAAGTTTTATAAATAAATCAATGCCTTCATTAATTTCATGAATATAAATATACTCATTCGCTGAATGACTTCTTGCCGAATCGCCGGGGCCCATTTTCAATGCAGGAAAAAACATCAATGCCTTGTCGGAAGTGGTAGGCGAGCCGTAGTAAGTTCTGTTGAGCTGTAGCCCCGCTTTTACCAATGGATGCTCCAGTGCAATAGAAGTGGAACGTAGTCGGCAACTTCTGGGAGTTGCATTGCTTGCAATATTCTTTTTGATGGTTTCCAACACTTCTTCAAAACTGTACAATTCATTTACCCGAATGTCCACTACAAATCTGCATTGAGCAGGTACCACATTGTGTGCTTTGTTTTCGGTTTCTATAACGGTAACAGTCATATTCACCGGGCCAAGCAGGTCTGATACTTTTGAAAACTGATAATTGTTGAACCATTCAATATCTTTTAATGCTTTATAAATGGCATTTTCACCTTCTTTTCGGGCTGCATGGCCTGCTTTTCCGCTTGTGATGCAATCCAGCACCATTAATCCTCTTTCTGCAACGGCCATTTGCATTTGTGTAGGCTCGCCTACAATAGCACAATCAATTTTTCCCAGCTTTGGCAATAAGGCTTCAATACCGTTTATGCCTGATATTTCTTCTTCTGCCGAAGCCGCAAAAAGTAAATTATATTTTAAATCTTTTCTTTCATAGAAGTTGCAGAAAGTTGCTAATAGTGAAACCAGACAGCCACCTGCATCATTGCTACCCAGCCCAAAAAGTTTTCCGTCTTCAATAGCAGGTGCAAATGGGTCGAGGCTGTATTGCGAATTGGGTTTTACCGTATCATGATGCGAGTTGAGCAGGATGGTGGGTTTGCTTTCATCAAAATATTGAGTGACCGCCCACACATTGTTGAGATATTTTTTGGCAGGAATATTTTTGTTCAATAAAAAATTTTCAATTAATGCGGCAGTTTTATCTTCTTCTTTGCTGAAGGAAGGAATCGCTATCAGTTGTTGCAGTAGCTCAATGGCATTTTTCTGTAATATGGAAATGTCATTATTCATTTTTAATGCTTGTGCCTGATTTTCCGGAAATGAGTGTTGCTAAATTTTCTGCTTGTCCTATTATTACTTTGTTTACGCCTTGTTGCAAAGCTGCAAATGCATTATCTAATTTGGGAATCATACCCGCAAAAATTTTTCCTGCAGCTTTTAGTTCTTCGTATTTGCCCGGCGTTAATACCGAAATGACCGAATCTTCTTTTTCAGTATCAAGTAAAACGCCTGCTTTTTCAAAAGAATAAATCAAACTCACTTCATATTGGTTGCTCAACGCTTTTGCGATTTCCTGAGCTATCGTATCGGCATTGGTATTTAATAGCTGGCCCTTGCCATCGTGAGTAATGGGAGCCACTATCGGGCAAATATTATTTTCAATCAGGCTTTGCAAAAATGAGGTATTGACACGATCCACATCGCCTACAAATCCGTAGTCAATTGTTTCGTATTTTCTTTTGTGAGCTATAATCGCATTACCATCTGCTCCTGAAATACCAATGGCATTGCATTTTTCAGATTGTAATCGGGCAACAATATTTTTATTGATAGCACCGGCGTACACCATGGTTACAACCTTTAGTGTTTCCGCATCTGTGATTCTGCGGCCATCCACCATTTGCTGCTGAATGTTGAGTTGTGCGGCCAGCTGGGTAGCTAATTTTCCGCCGCCATGTATCAATATTTTTTTTCCGGTAATGGCCGCAAAGTTTTTGAGAAACAAATTAAGTTTTGCTTCATCATCAATAATATTGCCTCCTATTTTTATAACACTCAGCTTATCCATTGTTTTTTAATATTTCAGATATCACGGCCTGCGCCGCCCACACCCGGTTGCCGGCTTCCTGGGTGATGATGCTGTGTGGCCCATCCAAAATTTCATCGCTAAGTTCTACATTTCTTCTTACAGGCAGGCAATGCATTACTTTGGCATTATTAGTCAGTGTCAGTTTTTTATTGGTCAGCATCCATTCGGGGTTGCTTTCATATATTTTTCCGTAATCTTTAAAAGTGCTCCAGTTTTTTACATAAACAAAATCTGCATCTTTCAGCGCTTCGTTTTGATTGTGTGTGATGGTTGTGCCTTTAGTGAATGCTTCACTCAGTTCATAGTCTTCCGGATGCGTGATTACAAAGTCTGCTTTATTCCATGCCGTCATCCATTGCGAGAAACTATTGGCCACGCACTGCGGTAGTGGTTTTACATGTGGTGCCCAGGTAAGTACAATCTTTGGTTTCGGCTTTTGGATGGGTGAAGTTTTTAAAGCTTCGCTGATGGTGATAACATCGGTAAGCGATTGTAAAGGATGCAGGGTAGCACTTTCAAGGCTTACCACCGGAATGCCGGCATACTTGATAAATTGATTAATGTAAAGTTCACTGTAATCATCTTCACGGTTTTTTAGAGAGGGGAATGTGCGAATAGCGAGTATATCAAAATATTTTCCAAAAATGGGTGCTGCATCTTTTACATGCTCTACCGTATTGCCACTCATGATGGCTTCTTCCTCAAACTCAAGTGCCCAGCCTTCGCTGCCAACATTAAAAATAATGGCTTCCATTCCCAGATTTTGAACAGCAATTTGTGTACTGAGGCGGGTACGCATACTGGGGTTGAGAAACAGGCAACCGATTCTTTTATTTGATCCCAAAGTTTTATCAACAAAGGGATTGGTTTTGTATTGCAATGCTTTTTGTACCAGTGCATCAATGGCTGCTCCTTTATCAGCAGTACCATTAGTAACCAAATCATGAACCGAAGTGAAATTTTTCATTTATACTTAAACAGTTTGAAGTGAATGAATTTCTTCTTTTATGGATTCAATAAATTGTTCTGCATCTCTTTTTTTCAAAGCAAGGCTCGGAAGTAAACGAATCACATTGGGTTTGGCTTCGCCGGTAAATATTTTTTGATTGAGCAATAAATTCTTTTTCAAATCTTTTATTGCTTCAGGTACATCAAAACCAATCATCAATCCACGACCTCTGATGTTTTTTAGTTCGGGTATTTGTTGCAATTCATCTTTCAGATATTTTCCTGTCATGGTAGCATTGCCCATCAGTTTTTCTTCTTCTATTACTTCCAGTACGGCTAATGCTGCTGCACAGGCCAGATGATTGCCTCCAAAGGTGGTGCCCAGTTGAAAATGTTTGGGTTTTATATGGGGAGCTATGATGATGCCGGCAACCGGAAAGCCATTGCCCATTCCTTTTGCCATAGTATAAATATCGGCATTAACGCCTGCAAAATCGTGACTGAAAAATTTTCCGCTTCTGCAATAGCCGCATTGTACACTGTCGGCAATATAAACTGCGTTATATGTATCACAAAGGCTACGTATTTTTTTCAGGAAAGAAATTTCGGCAACATTGATGCCACCCACACCTTGTATGCCTTCAATAATTACAGATGAAACTTCTTTTCCGTTTTGTTCAAAACATTTTTCTAAAGCCTCTTCATCATTAAAAGGAAGAAAGATGATATTATCGTTTTCATTCACCGGTGCTACATAGTTTTTATTATCGGTGGCTGCTACTGCTAGCGAAGTTCTTCCATGAAATGATTTGCTAAAAGCAATAATTTTTTTTCTTCCATTGTAAAAGCTGGCAAGCTTCAAAGCATTTTCATTGGCTTCGGCACCACTGTTACAAAGAAAAAGCTGGTAATCTTCTTTACCACTAATCTGGCCCAGTTTTTTTGCAAGTTCCTGTTGCAGGGGAATTCGAATTGAGTTGGAATAAAAAGCAATTTTTTCCAATTGTTCTTCAATTCGCTTTACCCAATGTGGGTGTGTGTGACCGATGCTGATAACGGCATGGCCGCCATAGAGATCGAGATATTGTTCGCCTTTATCATCCCATACATAAGAGCCTTTGGCTTTTACGATGGTGATTTCATTTATGGGATAGACATCAAAGAGGTTCATGGGAGGTTGGGTTTTTAAAAAAATTCAAAAAGTTTTAAAAATTAAAACATGGATGCTTTCAATTTCAAACCGGTTGTTTCATCAAGTCCTAAAATCAGATTCATATTTTGTACGGCTTGTCCGCTGGCACCTTTCAATAAATTATCAGCAACAGAATGAACTACTAATAGTGATCCGGCTTTTTCTAATTGTATCAGGCATTTATTAGTGTTGACTACCTGTTTTAAAAATACCGGCTCTTTGGTTATATGTGTAAAAGGATGGCCTTCATAAAATGTTTCGTAAAGATTATTCAGTTCATGAAGACTGAGGTCGCAGGATATTTGAGAACTGATGAAAATGCCTCTTGTAAAATCGCCACGCCAGGGTACAAAGTTTACATTAATATCGGTTTTGCCCTGCAATTGTTGCAACGATTGAACTATTTCGCCCAGATGCTGATGTGTAAGTGTCTTATATGCCTGTATATTATTTTCACGCCAGCTAAAATGTGAGGTGGCAGATAAACTTTGGCCGGCCCCGGTGCTGCCGGTAATGCCGGTTGTATGTACATCTTTAAGCAATCCGGCTTTGGCCAGTGGTAGTAACCCTAACTGTATCGTAGTGGCAAAGCAACCGGGGTTGGCAATGTTCTTTGCTTTTTTTATTTGTTCACGATTAAGTTCGGGTAAGCCATAAACAAATTCACGATTTCCAATTTTTGAATCGGGGATAAGTCGAAAATCATTTGCCAGGTCAATTATTTTTATGGAATCGGCAATTTTATTTTGTTCCAGAAATTTTTTTGACTCGCCATGACCCAGACAAAGAAAAATAACATCAACAGTATCTTTAATTTCATCGGAGAATTTTAAATCTGTTTCGCCCGATAAATCCTGATGAACTGAAGAAACGAGTTGACCTGCATTGCTGCGGCTATGTATAAAAGAGATGTTTACACCGGGGTGAATCAACAGCAAACGTATTAACTCACCTCCGGTGTAGCCTGCACCTCCAATAATTCCTGCATTAATTACCATTATTCTCTTTTTTTACAGCTTCGTAAATTGAAGTCTGGTTACCAAATATTTTGCTAAATCCTCTTACATCATCTCCGGTAAATCCGGTATTCATTTCGCCGTACTTTCCAAACTTGCTGCTCATTAAGTCGTAATTGCTTTCGATTCCTATTATCTGAAAACGATATGGCATCAGTTGCACAAATACGTAACCCGTTACCTGCTGCTGGCTATTTTCCAGAAAGGCTTCTATATCTCTCATCACCGGATCCAGTATTTGACCTTCGTGCATCCAGTTGCCATAAAACTGTGCCAGTGTATCTTTCCATTGCAACTGCCATTTGGTAAGCACATGTTTTTCCAATGCATGGTGAGCTTTTAAAATAATCATAGGTGCGGCTGCTTCAAAACCTACACGACCTTTAATGCCGATAATGGTGTCACCTACATGAACATCTCTGCCCACACCATAAGGCCCGGCTATAGATTGTAAATATTGAATAGCATCGGCAGGGTGTACAAAATTTTGGTCATTAATGCTTTTTAGTTCACCTTTTTCAAATCCAAGTTTCAATTCTTCAGTATCGGTTTTGCTTACCTGTGTAGGCCAGGCTTCTTCGGGCAACATACCTTTTGATGAAAGCGTTTCTTTTCCGCCAACGCTGGTGCCCCACAATCCCTTGTTGATGGAATACATCGCTTTTTCAAAATTCATTTCCACACCTTTTCCTTTCAGATATTCAATTTCTGCTTCGCGGCTTAGTTTCATATCACGGATAGGGGTGATGATTTCTACACCGGGAATCATAATATGAAAAATCATATCAAAACGTACCTGATCGTTTCCGGCACCTGTGCTGCCGTGTGCAACGGCATCTGCATTAAGTTTTTTTACATGCTCCGCAATGTGTAATGCCTGGCTTAGTCGTTCTGCCGAAACGGATAGCGGGTATGTATTATTTTTCAAACAGTTTCCATAAATGAGATATTTGATAATACGATTGTAATAATCATAGATGGCATTAATGGTTGTATGAGTTTTTACTCCCAACTTATAGGCGTGTTGTTCAATTTTTTCAAGCTCTTCATCATTAAAGCCACCGGTATTTACGATAATGCTGTGAACTTCATATCCTTTTTCTTCCGTCAGGTATTTTACACAAAAAGTGGTGTCCAATCCACCGCTAAAACCAAGTACTACTTTTTTGCTCATGATATTCTTTAATTAAAAAAATAGGTTAAGAAAGATTTGGGTTTGCCTCCATTTGCTGATTTATCTTTTTTTAAAAAAGGTTTTAGCAGTTTCCATTGTTTAAAACGAAGTAATCGTTCAAAGCCTTTTGCATTTTGCTTAAAGTATGCTTTGGTTTCTTCGGGTTCGTAATGGTCTTTGGGGTCGTAGAGCATAGCTGTACACATACAGTTTTTTCTGTCTTTGCTCATTAAGATTTCATAGTTCACACAGCTTTTACAACCTGCCCAAAAAGCTTCGTCCTGAGTCAACTCCGAATAAGTAACCGGCTCGTAGCCCAGGTCGCTGTTTATTTTCATAACAGCAAGACCGGTAGTGAGGCCGAATATTTTGGCTTCGGGGTATTTTTTTCTTGACAGATTGAAAATATGTTGTTTGATAGATTTTGCTACACCACTTTTTCTAAAAGCTGGGGCAACAATCAGTCCACTATTAGCTACATACTCGCCGTGGCTCCAGGTTTCAATATAGCAGAAGCCCACCCATTCGTTTAACCCTGTTAACGCGATTACTGCTTTGCCTTCATCAATTTTTTTTTCAATGTATTCAGGATTGCGTTTGGCAATGCCTGTGCCTCGGGCTGCCGCTGAGGCTTCCATTTCATCAGTAATCGTTTTGGCATATATTTTATCGGCAGCGGTTGCTACTCTGATAACGATATTTTGATTGTCCATTTATGATTTCTTGAAAAATAAGGGATCACCAGTCCAAATGTAATAACGGGGTAAGTTCACTGACAGGGACCGGGGTGAAGGGTTAGTCCTGTCAGAAATTAGGTGTACGTCGTGGACGGGAGAAAGTGAACACATCAAACCCAACGGAGTAAACGCCGCTGGTTATAGGGGCATGAAAAGCCATTTGTTTGGTATGTGTCAAAATGTTTATCATGTTTACAAACTAGTTGTAATTTCAGGGAACAAATGTATAATATTAGTTCAAGATAATTTACAATATTTTTGTTATAAATATCTATTGATGGAAGAAACACAATTACCGGAATCCGAACAAGTGTTGGCAGCAGCATCTGCCAATCAGCCCTTTGCTGCGGAAGCACCCAAGAAGTCCAAAAGATTCAAGAAATTTATGAGAAGGTTTTTATTGTTACTGATTTTGGGTTTGGGCATATTTATTTACTTCAAATATTTTTATGTTTTTGGTGATGGGGTAAAAAGTGGGCATTTGAATTACGCTGTGAAAAAGGGAAATATCTTTAAAACCTATGAAGGCAAATTGATACAGGAAGGATATAGAAGCAAGACTGCGGGAACCATTCAGTCTTACGAATTTGAATTTTCCATCAACAGTAAAAAGATATACGAAATACTTTCAGCCAATAGTGGAAAGCGCTTCGATCTTCATTACAAAGAGTATCATGGCGTAGTGCCCTGGCGTGGCAATACTAAATATGTAGTGGATAGTATCATTTCTATGAAGGATGAATAATATTAATTTCCGGCATATAGTAGGAAGATTGCAGGAATCTTATGTATCTCCGGCTTTGTTTTTTGCCATTCACTAACAGGCATTGTTTTAATCCATTCATTTTTTCCGGTTATATCAACAGCTATGCATATTCGGGTATCCGATTTACAGGTTTTGCAAATGGCTTCCAGTAATTGAGCATTTCTATATGGTGTTTCAATAAAAATTTGTGTACAGTTTTGTTGTGTTGAATCGGCTTCCAGTTCTTTAATGTTTTTTGTTCTTTGATGGTTTTCTATTGGCAAATAGCCGTGAAAATGAAACTGCTGACCACTCATGCCGCTGGCCATCAATGCCAGTAAAATGGAGCTGGGTCCTACTAATGGTGTTACAACGATACCCATTTCCTGAGCGGCAGCAATTATTTTTTGACCGGGATCGGCAATGCCCGGGCAGCCTGCTTCACTTATGATGCCGATGTTTTTATTTTCTTTGATAGCTTTCTTAAAAAATGATAACGACTGGTTTTCATCTTTCATATTCACCCATTCGTAATTATCTATTATCATTTCGGGCCATAGCTGTTTGAAATAGCGGCGGGTAGTTCTTTCATTTTCTACAAAGAATACCTGACAATTCTTTATTGAATCTAATACATAAGCGGGAATGGCTTCAAGGGCATCTTCGGCCAACAGAGCAGGTATGAGGTAAACAACCGGCATGGGCTAACTGTTTTTCAATTTATGAACACTTAAAGTGGCGGCAATAATGGCATAAGCGGGAGCCAATATAATCAAGATGTGCATAAAATAAAAGCCAATCCCATTGCCAACGGCCAGTCCTTTGTGCCGGCCCGAATAGCGAATACTTTCGGCAGGCGTAAGTCCAAGCCGTGCAAAACTGTAATCCACCATTGAGAACCCGAAATAATAACACTCAATCAGCAATGCGATGATGGGCGCTATCCATCCGGCAACAGGTATTAATGAAAATAGGACCAGTGCCAAAAGATAAACTGACTGCCAGCCACAATTTCTTAAATCAATTTTAATACTGCGCAAGCAATCTTTTTTGATAGATGCCCAGTTTAATTCATATTCTTTTCCTTCCATAATGGCTTCAGTTTTTTCGCTGAGGTAGGCAAACAACGGAGAGCCAATGATGAGTATGAGGTATTTAAAAAAGGAGAAATAAAATAACACCAATACCAGCCGAAGCATCACGCCGGTCATTACAAATAGAAAACTCAGCCATTCGTTTCTTTCCTGTTGCAGCCATGTTTCTATACGCATTTGGCGGCTTGCCCATGCTACTACTGTATCTGAAGAATGCCAGAATAAAAACATTCCGGCAATAAATAATAGGGTATAAATAATTCCCGGTAACAATAGTCTGCGAAAAAGCTGATGCTTTTTTATAAAATAGCGGGCATCTTCAAATCCCTGAAAAGCTATGATGATTTCTTTTAGCAAATGGAAATTTGGGTAAATATAGGAAAGAAGGAATTTCACACATTACCTTCAGTCGCTTGCCTTTGAAAACTATTAGAACCGGGGACAGTTGAGCTTCTTTGCATCAGGGTCTCCCGGCTTTTTTATAAAGATGAGAGAAAGCTCGATACCGCCACGCAGGTTGGATGCCGTTTTAAGGCTGGATGTATTTACATCATAAGAAGCGCCAATTAATAATCCGTTAAATTCAAGACCTATGTAAGGAATAGCGGCATCGCCCAGCCGATACCAAGTACCTAAATAGATATTGGTAGGATTGGCTTCATTGCGATTTACATTTAAAGAAAATGCACCACCAACAACCGTATTATGTGCTTTAGCCTGCATACTGTGATTGGCGGAAATATGTAAATAATTGTAGGGCCCAACGGGTATTTTACCACCTGCTTGTAATGTAGTTCTTGCTGACAATAAATATTCGCCACCCTTAAAGGTTTCTTTTGGACGGTTGATGTGATACATAGAAGCACCTACATAAAAATTATTATAACCATTGGTACTTCCATTGTATAATACACCAGCATTGATATCTACATAACTTACGTTTACCTGCTTGTTTGTAAATATTTCGCTGGTAACACCTGTAAAACCGAGTGGTGTCAACTGGTCGCCAAAAGTTACCTTAGTTACATCCAATCTTTTATTTACATAAGTAGTTTGAAACCCTGCACCAATTTGATGATAACCGTTTTCATCCAGCCCTTTATGAAAAGCAAGTGAAGCGCCTGCATAATTAGTAACCAACACGCCATCGCCGGCACGGTCGGTAACACCTAAAATACCCACACCCAGTTGATCTACATCAGCCAATTTGTTTTTTAAAATTCCAAAATCAATAGAGGCGGTTTTTGTTTCGTATGCGTTTAAGATAGTAGGCCATTGATTTCTAAAATTTCCTGCCACACGAAATGTACCATCAAACTTTCCGGAGAGAGCCGGATTTAAAGTAAGGGGAGATGCAAAAAATTGAGAAAAATTAGGATCCTGGGCATTTGACACACTTACCAAAGCCACACAGGTCAGCAGGGTAAAAACTATTTTCTTCATGTAATGATTTAGTTGTTTTTTCAATGGGGCGGTTGCGTTCCAATTTTCGGTTGTGATAGCATTAAAACGACAGTAATATTGTTTTAATTGCCTTGAAATTCCATCCGCCCGCAAAGAACCGGAAAAATACAATATTTTTTAGACCTGAAATGTAGAATTATTGCTGCTTTTAAGCCCACAATCAGGTGTTTGATTTGAAAAATCCAAAATCAATAAAAAATTCGCAGAAAAGGTTAATGACTTTCAAAAATAAATGATGCTACATCTGCACCTTGGTGCCAAATGCCAGGTCGCCGGCATCGCCTAGGCCGGGTACTATATATCCTTTGGCCGTAAGCTCATCATCAATATCGCCACACCAGATAGTAACAGATGGTTCCTCTCTTTTCACATATTCTATACCAACAGTACAGGCGATGGCTGCTACTATATGAATCGTTTTAGGATGACCTTCTTCTTTTAAAAAATGAATGGTTTTTACAAGGGAAGAACCCGTTGCCAGCATGGGGTCTGAAATAATAACAACCCTGTTTTCCAGTTCGGGGCAAGAAACATAATCCAGACTGATTTCAAAACTGCCATCTTTATTGTGCTTGCGATAGGCTGAAATAAAAGCATTATCTGCCTTGTCAAAATAATTAAGCAATCCCTGATGCATGGGCAAGCCGGCTCTTAGAATGGTAGCCAAAACGGGTTGATCCTTCAACATTTTATGTGTAGCCGTGCCCAATGGAGTTTGAATTTCCTTATCCTCGGTTTCCAAAGTCTTACTTATTTCATAAGCTGCTACTTCACCTATTCGTTCCAGATTGCGACGAAAACGCATCCGGTCACCTTGAATATTTACATCTCTTAATTCGGCAACCCAATTGGACACCAATGAATGCTTGTCGCTGAGATTAATGATCATTGCTTATAAAAAATTTTTGAATTGAAGATAATATTTCAAATCGGTAAAATCCTATTAAAAAAGTATTTTTGGATTTCCGGCAAATCTAAATTCTTAATTCTGCAATCAAAAATCTTATTATGAATTATAAAGCAATTGGTATCATGAGTGGTTCCTCGCTGGACGGGCTGGATATTGTATTTGCCGAATTTCAGGAACAAGGCGGTAAATGGAGTTATGAAATTTTGGAATCAGCCTGTTATCCTTTTGATGAAAACTTGAAAATTCAACTGAGAGATGCAGTACTACTCAATGCACTTGATTATCAGTTATTGCACACGTCATTTGGTCATTATATTGGCGATAAAGTAAATCAGTTTATTAAAGAAAAAAATTTGGAATATCAGGTTGCGCTGATAGCATCACATGGCCACACCACTTTTCACCATCCCGAAAAAAAGATGACAGCACAATTGGGCGATGGGGCTGCCATTGCTGCAACCACGCAGCTTCCGGTAGTGAGCGATTTACGGGCAATGGATGTGGCATTAGGAGGGCAGGGCGCACCCATTGTTCCTATTGGAGAAAAATTTTTGCTGAATGAGTATGAATATTTTCTTAATCTGGGTGGCATCGCCAATATTTCTGTAAATCAGTCACCATATATCGCATTTGATATTTGCCCGGCCAATCGTGTATTGAATATGCTGGCACAGGATGCGGGAAAAGAATATGATGAAGGTGGTAAAATGGCAGCATCGGGCAACTTACATCAGGACTTATTAGATAGGCTAAACGGGTTTGAGTATTATAAAAAACCATTTCCAAAATCTTTGGCCAATGATTTTGGCACAGCACTTATATATCCGGCTATTGCAAGCGCCAATATACCGGTGGCAGATGCATTGCATACCTATTGCGTGCATATTGCACAACAAATTGCAGCGTCCATAGAAATAGGAATCAAAAAATCGTCGTTTAAAGCCGGTGGTAAATTATTGGCAACCGGTGGCGGAGCTTTCAATAGTTTTCTGATAGAAAAATTGAAAGAGAAGCTAAAGCTCTTGCAAATTGAAGTAGTAGTACCTGAGGCCGGGCTGGTAAATTATAAAGAAGCTTTGATAATAGCATTTATTGGCGTTTTGAGATGGCGGCAGGAGCACAATGTGCTTTCATCTGTAACCGGAGCCAGCCGCGATAATATAGGCGGTGCACTGTGGATGGGGCAGCCCGCCTGATGTTTTATGCCCAACAATGCTTAAATTACATGGCATTTATTTAAACGAACCTCCTATGCCATTCTTTCTTTTTATTAAAAGACCTAATCTGCTGTCGACTACTTACTATCCGTTTTATCTTTTTTTAAGTAAACATATAAGACATATTTTCAGAATATGATGATAGCAAATTTCATAATCATCTAAAATTATTTTTATAAAACAAAACCAACATGAAGCAGTATTTCCAATTCCGGCATCTTGTCCTTTTATTGCTAATTGCAGCATCGTTATTTATTTTTTCTTGTTCAGTGGGTAGTAAATCTGCAACAACGAATGGTCAAAACGATGAGATGCAAAATCATGAGCAGATAAGTGTGATGCTGGACTCCTTCAACAAGGCGGCTGCAAAAGCCGATTACATTACTTATTTTAATTTTTATACTGATGATGCCATTTTTACCGGTACAGATGCAACTGAGCGTTGGAATAAAAAAGAATTTATGATTTGGGCCAAGCCTTTTTTTGACAGAGGCAGGGCATGGAATTTTACTTCAATTCAGAGGCATATTTATTTTGACAATAGTGGCAAGTTTGCCTGGTTTGATGAACTGTTGAATACGCAAATGAAGATTTGCAGAGGCTCCGGCGTGGTGATAAGGCAGGGAAGCGAATGGAAAGTGGCTCAATATATTTTATCGGCTACCGTGCCAAATGATATTATGAATGATGTGGTAAAAATGAAAGCAAAAGCAGAAGATTCCATTATCAATAAATTATTGCATCATTGATATGAAAGCAAAATCAATACACGGAAAATCAGCAGCAGAAATTTTAACTGCTTTGGAAAAAGCTATTTCAGATAGGTTCAATCCCTCATTAGCCATTGTTTTCATCTCAATAAAACAGGATAGAAAAGCAGTGGCTGATTTATTACATCAAAATGGAATGGATGTTTTTGGTGCCACCTCTTGCGGGGAGTTTATTGATGGGCAACAGTCAGAAGGTGAAATTGCCATTTTACTTCTTGATATATCACGGGATTCTTACCACATTTATTTTGAAAATATCGGGAGCGGAAGTGTTGCAGATGCTGCTGCCCGGGCCGGGCAAAAAGCTCTGATGCAATTTAAAAATCCATCTTTGATTGTTTGCAGTACCGGCATGACTGCAGCAGGTGTATATTTTAACGGTGAAGAAATGGTGAAAAGCCTGGAGCAAACATTGGGGGCAGATAAAATATTTGTAGGCGGCATGGCTGGTGATGATATGACTTTTACCGGCACTTACATTTTTACACACGACCAACAAACAGATTGCGGTTTAGCAGTGCTCGTGTTGGATGGAGATAAGATTCAGCTTTCAGGTATGGCTATCACCGGGTGGAAACCTTTGGGTATTTCCCGAAGGGTTACAAAAAGTATTGAAAACCGTTTGTATGAAATTGATGGAAAAACTGCGGTGGAAATGTATCTCAAATACCTTGGCAAAGAAGAAAAGCAATCTGATAAAGATTTTAATGTTTTTGAAGAATTGGGCTATACCTATCCGTTTATCACAGAAAGAAAACCGGGTGGAGAAATGATTTTAAGATCTCCTATAAAAATTGATCATAATGAAAATGCGCTGGTGCTTGATGTTGAAATGCCCGAAGGCACAAAATTCTGGTTTTCTACGCCTCCTGATTTTGATATTGTAGATGAAATATTAAACGAAGCCACACAATTAAAGAATGAGAAAACAATAGGTGCAGATGCTTTATTGATTTTTTCCTGTGCGGGCCGGCCACCGGTATTGGGTCCGCTTGTAACAGCGGAAAACAATGGGCTGGCCGAAATTTGGAAAACCCCCATGGCCGGATTTTTTACTTATGGTGAATATGGAAGAGCGAAAATGGGAAATCAGGAATTTCATTCAGGGGCATGTTGCTGGGTGGCGTTGAAAGAGAAGAAATAATTGTGAATGAAGAATTATGAGTTACGACTGCAGAGAATCAATTAACCATTAACCATTAATTCATTAATTTTTATATTATATCCGTAAAATATCTATTAAATTTACGGATAAAACCAAAAAAATGATAAATAGGGCGATTGAAAATATTGTAGTTAAAAAATTGACTGATAAAAAAGCCATCATACTGTTGGGCCCAAGGCAATCCGGTAAAAGCACATTGCTGGAAATGTTAAGGCCTCAATTGAAGCAACCTGTTCTCTGGTGGAATGGTGATGAAACAGATGTAAGGGCTTTTCTTGAAAAACCTACATCCACTCTTTTGAGATCTTTGATAGGAAAAAACAAAACAGTAATTATTGATGAAGCACAGCGTATAGAAAATATCGGGTTGTGTATAAAACTGATAACGGATAATATAAAGCAAGTAAAAATTATTGCTACCGGATCATCTGCATTTGAATTGGCTAATAAAATAAATGAACCATTAACCGGCAGGAAATGGGAGTATCATTTGTATCCATTATCATTTGGTGAAATGGTGGCACATACCAATTTACTGGAAGAAAAAAGATTGTTGCACCACCGGCTCATCTATGGTTACTATCCTGAGATTGTAACCTCGCCGGGTAATGAACAGGATTTATTAAAGCAATTAGCCAATAGTTATTTGTATAAAGATATCCTCACCTGGGAACGGATTCAAAAACCGGATAAGCTGGAAAAATTAGTGCAGGCGCTGGCTTTTCAAACTGCACAGGTGATCAGTTATCATGAACTGGGCCAGTTATGTGGATTAAATTCCGAAACCGTTGAAAAGTATATCAACCTGCTGGAAAAAGCATTTATTGTTTTTCGTTTGTCTTCCTTTAGCCGCAACCTCCGGAATGAATTGAAGAAAAGTTATAAAATTTATTTTTATGACAATGGTTTACGCAATGCAGTCATCAATCAGTTCAACCCTGTTAATCTGCGCAATGATATGGGACAGTTGTGGGAGAATTGGTTCATCAGTGAGCGGATAAAATATGCAAATAATTCCGGGAAAAACATGTCACGTTTTTTCTGGCGTACACTCGCTCAACAGGAAGTAGATTATATTGAAGATACGAAGGGTGAAATCACTGCTTTTGAATGTAAATGGAACGTAAAAGCAAAAGGCGGATTGAGCCGGGCTTTCAGTAATGCTTACCCTGAAGCGAAAACTCATTTGATACACCCTGGAAATGTACATGAATTTTTAGTTTCAAAAAATTAACGAATACAACTATGCAAGCAAAATCATTCAAAGGAACCACACCGAAACAAATAGAAACGGCATTACACAGCAGCATGAGCGACGGTTACAAACCTACTCTTGCCATAATACTTGTATCCATGAAACAAGACCGCAACGCAATCCGGAAAATATTTTCGGATGCCGGGATTGCTATTTTCGGCGCATCCACCAATGGAAATTTTATAGATGAAGATGTTGAACTCAACGCAACTTCAGTTTTATTAATGGATATTGATCCAAAATATTTTTCCATTCTTTTTGAAGAATATTCGCAAAAGAATTACCGGGAAGTAGCACAGGGCATTGCAAAAAAAGCATTGCAAAAATTTCCTCATCCGGCATTTTTTATAGCCGGCAGTCATATTGAAACGGATGCAGAGGCATTATTATTTGGATTTGCAGATGTGGTGGGTGAACAGATTAATATATATGGTTGTATGGCTGGTGATGACTTTACTTTTAAAGATCAGGTTGTTTTTACCAACGATAGGGAAACATCTATGGGAATCGTTACACTGGTGTTAGACGAAGATAAATTAGACATAAGCGGCCGGGCCACCTGTGGCTGGCATGCGGTAGGCACTGTTCGTACCGTAACCAAAAGCGAAGGCAATCATGTTTATACAGTAGATGATGTGCCCGTGCTGGATCTTACTTTGAAGTACGGAGGCTTAACCATCAATAGAAAAGAAGATTTTTCGGTGGAAGTGGCCTCACAATTTCCCCTGCAAATGCAAAGAGAAAAAGGTGATCCTGTCATGCGTCCCGGTTTATTAATTGACTGGAACGACCGTTCTTTTTATTGCAGTGGCACGGTGCTCCAGGGGTCCAAGATTCGCTTTTCGCTGCCACCCGATTTTGATGTGATAGAAAAAGTGATTCATGCCTGTGAAGATTTAAAAAAAACAGAAATGCCCGAAGCAGATGCACTCATTATTTTCAGTTGTGCCGGAAGATATATCGCACTCGGGCCATTGGTAAATGAAGAAATTGCGGGCATGCAAAAAGTTTGGAATGTACCCATGGCAGGAATGTTCAGCAATGCAGAACTGGCCAGAGCAACCGGAGGAAATTTGGAAATGCATAACTGTACCGCCTGCGTGGTGGCAATAAAAGAAAAATAGATGAACCAACACTTACAAAATATTATTGACAATCTTCAGCGGATTGATCATTTATCGGATGAAGAAAAGAGCATTATCCTCAAATCATTAAAAGACGCCAATAAAGAATTAGAGATTACTGCTTTCAAACTTGACCGCACCGAAAAGGTAAAACGAACTACCGCCATCCTGCTGGAAGAAACCATTGAAGAACTGGAACAAAAAAGAAAAGCCATTGAAGAATCAAAAGATGCGCTTCAGAAATCAATGGAAGAATTAAAAGCCACCCAGGCTCAACTTATCCAATCTGAAAAAATGGCTTCACTCGGTGAACTCACGGCAGGAATTGCACATGAAATACAAAACCCGTTGAACTTCGTCAACAATTTTTCAGACGTAAGTAAAGAATTATTGGATGAAATGAAAGAAGCCATGGACAAAGGTGATACAGAAGAAGCAAACGAAATCATGCAGGATGTAATAGCTAATCTTGAAAAAATAAATCATCACGGTAAAAGAGCTGACGAAATAGTAAAAGGCATGTTGCAACATTCCAGAACAAGTTCCGGACAAAAAGAACTCACCGATATCAATACTTTGTGTGACGAATATTTACGATTGAGTTATCACGGATTGAGAGCAAAGGATAAAAGTTTCAATGCAAAGTTTGAAACCGATTTTGATCCAACACTTCCAAAAATAAATGTAGTGCCGCAGGAAATTGGTAGAGTTTTTTTGAATTTAATCAACAATGCTTTTTATGCTGTAAATGAACGAAAGAAATTGAATGAACCAAGCTATGAGCCGGAAGTAATTGTGAGTACAAGAAAAGAAAAGGATAAGGTTGAGATTAAGGTTAAGGACAATGGTACCGGTATTCCTAAAAACTTAGTAGATAAAATTTTTCAACCCTTCTTTACCACCAAGCCTACCGGAAGTGGAACAGGATTGGGATTGAGTTTGAGTTATGATATAGTAACAAAAGGACATGGTGGGGAGTTGAAGGTAGAAACCAAAGAAGGTGAAGGAACAACATTTATTATTCAATTAAGTGCCTGAATCAGGGATTAGTTAGATTACACGGATAGGAAGAAAATTAGTGAAATCATTTCATCCATGCTAATCCGTGATTAAGACAAATAATTATTAAAAATGAAACTGACCAAAAATCTTAAAACCGAAATTCTGAAAGCATACCATGAATATTGGAATGCTTATTTGAAAGGTGATATGCAAACCATGTCATACTGGATGCATGAGAATATTCAAATGGTTGGATCGGGGCGGGGTGAATTCTTTAAAAACAAAAAAGAAACTATCGGGTATTATAAATCAACCGTTGGCCAGGTAGCCGGAAAAGCAGATATGAGAAACAGGAAGATTAGCGTAGCAATGATCGGTGAGCAGGTGATGGTGAATGAACAATGTGATTTTTTTGTATTGATAGATGGGGTATGGACTTTTTATGAACAAGGCCGCATTTCAACCCTGTTTACCAAAACTAATAAAGGCTGGAAAATCATCCAGGAACATGGTTCTATGCCGGATGCAAGAACGAATGAAGGAGAACAGGTGAATACCAATAAAATCAAAGCAGAAAATGTCCGGTTAAAAAATGCAGTGAAACGCCGCACTATTGAACTGGAAAATAAAAACCGTGAACTGGAAATAGAAGCAGCATTGGAAAAAGTTCGTTCCAGTTCTTTAGCCATGCACCGGAGTGATGAACTGCAAGGCGTGGTGAATACAGTGATTGAACGCCTGAAAGAATTAGATATCGTTTTGGACACTACCAACATTTTAATTTTTGATGATAAGGAAAAAAGAATGGAATTCTGGACCGGCTCCAACAGTACGGGAACTCAGTTAAGCACAAGCTGGAAAGTTCCCTACGCCGATTTTCTTTATTATAAACAAATACGCCAGGCCCGTGAAAACAAACAGGAAATCTTTGCAGGAAATTATTCTTTTGAGGAAAAAAATAAATTATATCATTACCTGTTTACTCAAACAGATTTCAGGCACCTCAACCCCGAAAGAAAAAAATTTATTCTGAAAAGCCCGAGGGCTACCATTATATCCGGGATCGCAAATGACATTGCCATACAAATAATCAGTTATTCAAGAGAATCTTTTACTCCTGATGAAATTGAAATTGTAAAACGGTTTGCAAAAGTTTTTAACCAGGCATATATCCGTTTTCTTGATCTGCAAAAAGCTGAAGTACAAACAAGAGAAGCACAGATTCAATTGGCATTGGAAAGAGTTCGTGCAAAGAGCCTTGCCATGCACCACAGTTCCGAACTGCAGGAAGTTGCAAACATTACCGCACAACAATTACATGGTATTGGTATGGATATTAATGGTGGTGTTTTTATTTGCATAAACGCCGAGGTGGATAAGGACCTTCCCATATGGGCGTCGGGGGGTATGGCAGATTATGTGCAAAAAGTAATGGTTCCCGTATTGAACAAGCCGATTATTACAGCAATTCGGGAAGCAGTAAAAAAAGGAAATAGTTTTTTGATTGAAACATTCACTGATAAAGAAAAACGGGAATTGTTCACCCATCTGTTCAAGTATGAACCCTGGAAAAATTTGCCATCGCAGAGAAAAAAGGAATTGCTGTCCCGGAAAGGTGGTTTTGCCCGTTCGGTAGCGATCTCCCGCTATACCAGTATTTCCATCACCAATCATAATGGTAAAGCTTTTACGGAAGAAGAAAATGAAATATTGAAACGATTCGGGAAAGTTTTTGAACAATCCTATATCCGTTTTCTCGATTTACAAAAAGCCGAAGCACAGGCAAGAGAAGCACAAATAGAAGCAGGATTGGAAAGAGTAAGAGCCAATGCGATGGCTATGCAAAGTTCTGAAGAATTGAAGGCACTCATCGGAACAGTTTTTACAGAACTGACCAAACTTGATTTGGCACTAACCCGTTGTATCATCTGGGTCTTTGAATCCTCCACGAATGCAGCACGATGGTGGATGGCGAATAGTGAAGAGCCATCCAACCCGATGAGTTTTTATATAAAATATCACAAGCATCCAGCTTATTTAAGATTTGAACAGGAATGGAAAAATCAGAATGTAAAATTTGTATATGACCTTAAAGGAGCGGATAAAAGAAAATGGGATGATATTTTGTTTAACGAAACAGAACTGAAAAATCTTCCAAATGCAGTAAAAGAAGGGATGAAGAAGCCGGAAAGAATATTATTATCTGCATCATTCAATAATTTTGGAGGAATCAATGTTGCCAGTCTTGAACCTTTGTCAGACGAGCATTTTGATATACTGCTTCGTTTTGCAAAAGTGTTTGATCTTACTTATACCCGTTTTCTTGATCTGCAAAAAGCCGAAGCACAAGCAAGAGAAGCGCAGATAGAAGCAGCATTGGAAAGAGTAAGAAGCCGAACGATGGGTATGCAGAAAAGTGAGGAGCTAAAAGAAGTAATCAGACTTGTGTATGAACAATTCATTCATCTGAAAATTCATATTGAACATGCAGGTTTTCTTATTGATTATAAAACAAGGGATGATGTACTGCATATCTGGCTGGCTGACGAGCACCTGGCTCCCTCAGAAGTGATCTTTCCCTGGTTTGACTGCCCACCCAATAACAGCATCAGGGATGCAAAAAATAAGGGAGAAGATTTTTTCAAATACCATTTGACTTTTGAAGAAAAAAATAAATTTTATCAGGATCTTTTTCAGCTCATACCCGGTGTGCCGGAGGAAACAATAGCCTATTATCAAAATTGCCCCGGTCTTGCCGGCTCAGGTGTATTGCTGGAGAGTATTGGTTTGTACGTAGAAAATTTCTCAGGCACTCCCTATACCGACGAAGAGAATGCCATACTGATGCGGTTTGGGAAAGTATTTCAGCAAACCTATACCCGTTTCCTTGATTTAGAAAAAGCAGAAGCACAGGCAAGAGAATCACAAATTCAATTGGCATTGGAAAGAGTGCGGGCAAGGACGATGGCGATGCAGAAGAGCGATGAATTGGGTGAAGTGGCTTTATTGCTTTTTGAGCAAGTGAAAAAACTCGGAATAGAAACCTATGCAAGCGGTTTTAATATTCTTAACCAGGAGAAGAAAAATCTGGTTTCATGGATGTCCAATCCCACAGGCGCCATTAATCCTCCTTTTGAAATGCCTGTCGAGTCTTTTGAACTGCATCGGAAAATTTATGAGGCATGGAAAAATAATGAAGACTTTTTAGAAGATGATCTTACCGGTGAAGCATTAGCAGCACATTATAAGTTCCTTCGCTCTCATCCATTATTAGATGAAGCATTCAAAAAATCTGAAGCTGCCGACATTGAAACACCGGACAGACAGGTTCATAACATTGCGATTTTTTCACAGGGCTTTTTGCTTTTCATCACTTTTGAACCACATCCTGAATTCCGTGATATTTTTATTCGCTTTGCCAAAGTATTTGAACAAACCTATACCCGCTTTCTTGATTTAGAAAAAGCAGAGGAACAGTCAAGGGAAGCTAGGATAGAAGCGGCGTTGGAACGGGTGCGCAGCAGAACTATGGCCATGCAGAAAAGTGATGAGCTTTCGACTATTTCTTCAGAACTATTTAAACAAGTTCAATTGCTGGAGGTGCCTTCCTGGTACTGCGCCTTCAATATAAATGATGAGGATCCAAACAGTTCATTGGAATGGGGCAGTAACGGGGAACGTACATTTGAAAAATACAGAACACCCAGAGAAAATATTTTTCTTTGTTATTATGAAGCCGGGCAAAGGGGAGAGACATTATTTATTAATGAAATTGGCAAAGAAGAATGTCCTGCACATTATGAATATTTATGTAGCCTGTCCGGGGTAGGAGAACAACTGCTTGCAATGAAAGCGAATGGCATTCCGTTCCCTGTTTCACAAATTGACCATGTAGCCTTTTTCAAATACGGGTATATTCTGTTCATTACGTATGGTCCGGCGCCTGAAGCCCATGATATTTTCAAACGTTTTGCCAAAGTATTTGAACAAACCTATACCCGTTTCCTTGATCTGCAAAAAGCTGAAGCACAGGCAAGGGAAGCACAGATTGAAGCTGCTTTGGAAAAAGTGCGCAGCAGAACAATGGCAATGCAACACAGTGATGAACTAAATCCAACGGCAGATATACTGTTTGAACAATTGAAAAAATTAGGCGCTGACTTGCAGGGAGTGGCGTTTACCATTTGTGATAAAAACAGCACCATTATCACCAAGTGGACAAGTATCGGCATCTTTTCATTTCCCTACACCATTGAACCTGCCGAGCAGAATATGTATGAAGCATGGAAAAATAATGTGCCGCTTTATGAAGAAGTTTTTGAAGGTGAAAAACTGCGAAAATATTATGAAACACTGATGGAAGTTCCTGCATTTAAACAAGGTCTTCAAAAGATGCTGGATGCAGGGTTCCCGATTCCAACCTGGCAAAAAAATCATGCAGTATCCTTTCAGCAAGGCTATTTATTAGTCATCACAACAAAGCCATTTGAAGAGACACAGATTTTTGTCCGCTTCGGTAAAGTGTTTGAACAAACTTATACCCGTTTCCTTGATTTGCAAAAGGCAGAAACGCAGGCAAGAGAAGCACAGATTGAAGCGGCGCTGGAAAAGGTGAGAAGCAAGGCAATGAGTATGCATGTTTCAACAGAATTGAAAGAAGTCGCTAGTGAAATGAGAAACCAGCTTCACCTGCTTGGGCAAAAAGCATTGGAGACCTGCGCTATCCATTTATATGATGTAACACCGGATTATATTGAGACCTGGGCCGCTTTGCGATTACCGGATAGCGAAGATGAAATGGTGAAGGTGGAAGCCTCTTACCCAAAGAAGGGGATTAGGATACTTGAGGAGACAATTAAAAATTATTCCTCAAAAAAAATGGACTATGTACTGGAAGTGGATAAGGCAAATGAAATTGAATTATTTGAAGAAATAAAAAAGCGGGCTCCTGCTGCTTACAAAGTAATTCTTGAATCTACAAAAGGTAAAGCTGATGATGATGTTTGGGTATATTGGTCATTAAGTGATTTCCCGGGAGGCTCATTAGTGATGGTTACCCATAAACTACCGCACGAAGATGAAAGAAGATTATTGAGAAGGTTTGCTAATGTGTTCGGTTTGGCGTATCAGAGGTTCAGTGATCTGCAGAAAGCAGAAACCAGCGCCAGAGAAGCCATTAAGCAAGCCGCATTGGATCGCATCCGTGCAGACATTGCTTCTATGCGTACAACTGAAGATTTAGAAAGAATTACTCCCGTCATCTGGACTGAACTTAAAATACTTGGAATTTCGTTTATTCGCTGCGGTGTATTTATAATGGATGATGAAAAGGAATTGATTCATACTTTTCTTTCAACTCCCGATGGTAAAGCGATTGCAGCCATCCACATCCCATATGATACTCCGGGCAAGATAAAACTGATACCGCAAAACTGGAGAAAGAATCAGAAGTACACAGATCACTGGAACGATCCGGATTTCATTGACTTTGCCAATGCATTATTGCAACAACATGCCATTGTATCTGCAGATCAATATCTTTCAGGTGTTCCGCATGGCGGATTCTATCTCCACTTTGTTCCCTTTCTCCAGGGGATGATGTATGTAGGCAATACAACAGCGTTAAGAGAAGAAGCAATAAATTTAATTCAATCCGTAGCTGATGCATTTGCCACTGCGTATGCCCGCTATGAAGACTTCAATAAATTGGAAGCCGCCAAAAAACGAGTGGACAGTACATTGACTGAATTGCAAGCCACACAAAAGCAATTGATACAGTCCGAGAAAATGGCTTCGCTTGGTGAACTCACTGCCGGCATTGCTCATGAAATTCAAAACCCGTTAAACTTTGTCAATAATTTTTCTGAAGTGAGTAAAGAATTATTAGATGAAATGAAAGACGCAATGGACAAAGGCGAAACGGAAGAAGCAAAAGAAATCATGCAGGATGTAATTAATAACCTGGAGAAAATCAATCATCATGGTAAAAGGGCAGATGGAATTGTAAAAGGCATGTTGCAACACAGCCGCAGCAGTAGTGGGCAAAAAGAACTAACAGACATTAACGCTTTGTGCGATGAATATTTACGGTTAAGCTATCACGGTTTACGGGCTAAGGATAAAACTTTCAATGCAAAATTTGAAACTGATTTTGATAGATCACTTCCAAAAATAAATGTAGTGCCGCAGGAAATTGGAAGGGTGATTTTGAATTTAATCAATAATGCGTTCTATGCAGTGAATGAAAAGCAGAAGGCAGAAAGCCAAATGCAGAAAGCTGAACACTATGAACCTACAGTAACTGTCAGCACAAAAAAGGATAACGATAAAGTAATTATTTCTATCAAAGACAATGGCACCGGCATTCCTTCAACAATCAAAGACAAAATATTTCAGCCATTTTTTACAACAAAGCCTACCGGAAGCGGAACAGGATTAGGTTTGAGTTTGAGCTATGATATAGTAACAAAAGGCCATGGTGGAGAGTTGAAGGTAGAAACAACGGATGGTGGAGGAAGTGAGTTTGTGATATTATTGTCACTGTAGTTAAATGTATCCTATGATGTGCAATAGTTGTTTTGGGAATTTGGGTAGAAGTATGTTTATTTCAGTCTCAATGAAAAACTTACAATTTATTAATCATCTTTCATTATGAAAAAATTGCTTCTTGTATCATTCATTATATTGAGTCAATATTCAAGTATTGGTCAGATTGGTTCAATTGAGCGAATAAAGTCAACCTGCGATTCTGTTTTCACTCAGCTAAAAACGGAAGCAAATGCCGATAAAAAGGCAGAATTAATAATTAGTTTTTACCTCACATCTCTTGATGGGTTTCCTTTATTATTATATGATTTGGGGCAAAAATTACTCACTTTAGGACAAGCCAGGAATGATGTAATGATTGAATCTGCTGCATGGAGTACATTAGCACAAGGCTATAGACTTACTGGTAATTATGTACGGGCACTTGAACTACACAGAAAAGGAGTGGCACTTGCTGAACAATCAGGTAATAGTGCCATTATCTCATTTGCATACAATCAAATGGGGCATATCTATAAAGACAGGTTGGAAAATGAAAAAGCACTTAGTTTATACAGGACAGCTCTGCAATATTCTAAAAAATCAAACCTGAAAAACATTTGGTTTCCTAGTATGAACCTGGCTTCTGTATTTTTAAATGCCGGCAATCTTGACTCTTCATTATTCTATGCTCAAAAGGCACTTGCTATGGTAAAAGATCGTGGCATATTTGTAAATCAGTCCATCATACAATCAACAATAGGCAGCATTTACAGTAGAAAGGGAGATATACACAATGCGTTGAAATATTTTAATGAGGCCAGAAATATTGATAATATTACTCAATCTCCCCGCTATACCAGCATCACTTATTTAGCAATTGCAGAGCATTTCAAACTTTACAAACAAATAGATTCCTCAATACAGTATTGTAAAATGGCTATTGATGTGGTACAAAACACACCATCCAATAATTTAGCGCTCAAACCTGCCAGATTGCTGATTGATTTTTACCAAAATATAAATGCAGACAGCACCGTAAAATTTTGGAAAATTTATGCAGCAGCAAATGACAGCCTCAATAGCACCCGTGCCAATCAGCAATTGCAAATGATGACAACCGAAGAAGAACAAAGAAAAAGAGATATTGAAGCCGCACAAGTTGCATACCATAATAAAGTACGTACCGGTTTGTTGTTGGGAGGCATTGCTGTTTTTTTATTGATAGCTATTATTCTGTATCGCAACAATCGGCAAAAGCAAAAATCTAATACTGTTTTGGAGAAAACTTTATCTGAATTAAAATCCACCCAATCCCAACTCATCCAATCCGAAAAAATGGCTTCGCTTGGTGAACTCACCGCCGGCATTGCGCATGAAATTCAAAACCCGTTAAACTTCGTTAATAATTTTT
>ERZ795041.2-NODE-2-length-150144-cov-5.135466_pt1 | contig 150144 bp, 141 predicted proteins | sample MGYA00375125_ERZ795041 | MGnify/ENA primary metagenome ERZ795041 (study PRJEB30170, sample SAMN03074214) | activated sludge metagenome | biome: Common Effluent Treatment Plant; feature: Wastewater; material: Activated sludge; isolation source: activated biomass in a...
TATATAAAGGCGATTATCTGAAAGGGCAAAGATCGGGGCAAGGTGTGATGACCTGGGCAAATAAAAACAGGTATGAAGGAAAATTTCAATATGATTTTGCCAATGGTCAAGGAAAATTTTTCAAAAATGATGTTTTGTTTTTTGAAGGAGATTTTTCAGGCGGAACTACAAGCAATTATGGCAAAAACTGGATTTTGGATGATGGAACATTAGCTAAAAGAACAATTTATAGTGACGGCTCTTTGTTTGAATTATACTTTCCTGATGGCAGGATTTTCTATGGTGCCATTAAAAACATTGGCAATTATATGCCCACAAAAGAAATTGAACCGCAAGAAGGGTATATGCTTTATCCCGATGGAAAACAAATAATTGGTCAATGGGAGAAAGGAGGATTAAAAAAAACATCTTCTGTGATGAATCTGAAAATGAATAATGCGGTTTATGATTATGTAAAGGGCAAAGCATTTTATGGTTATAAGAAATATGCAGATGCAATAAAATCTTTTAATACAGCCGCATCAAAAAATTGTAAAGAACACAGTCTGAGACTTTACATGGGGCTATCCTATTTCAGTATTTCAAAGACTGATTCTGCCATCATAGATATCGGCGCTTACCTCAAAAAAGTTCCCAAAAGCAAAGAAGCTCTGGAATACAGGGCAAAATCTTTTTTTGCCAAAAAAGATACAGCATCCGGGCTGGCAGATATGGATACCTACATAAAACTCTACCCCAAAGACTCAAGCGGATACTGGCAACGCGGGATTATTTATCACAATCTAAAAGAATATTCAAAAGCCATTGCAGACTACACTAAGGTTCTTGAAAATGCAAAAGGGAAGTCGGCAAACGTTTATTATTACCGGGCAGTTTGTTATGAGCTACTTGGAAAATTAACAGAAGCCTGTGCTGATTACACAATAGCAAAAGAGAGAGGGAAAAAAGAAGCTGGAGCCAAAATAGACAAAATTTGTAAGCAAGGAACTTCCGGTTCGGGCAATTAGTTTTCTTTCTTTGAATTGTACCGTTCAATTACATTTGCTTTCTGTGACACCCAATAATCTTCATTTTGTATTTGGCATGGCACCCGATTTTGGTGGTAAGCCATTTTCATTGGTTCATTATTTATCAATCAAATCAGCAGTAGATTTGAATAAGCCTGAACAGGCTTATTTTCATTATCAATACGAGCCTACCGGTGAATGGTGGGAAAAAGTGAAACCACTTCTTAGGCTTAATAAAATAGAAGCACCTACTCAAATATTGGGTAACCAGCTTTATCATGTTGCCCATCAGGCAGATGTGGTAAGACTGCAAATGTTGCAACTGCATGGTGGCATTTATATGGATCTGGATACCATCAGTGTAAAACCGCTTACCGAATTTCTAAAACATCCTTTCGCCATTGGAAAAGAGCTGCGAGCAAAATGGATGGCTAAAAACTGGCGACAGAGATTAAAATTTAAATTGGGCCTGATAAAAATTAAAGATGGAGAAACCGGGCTTTGCAATGCAGTTATTGTATCGGAAAAGAACAGCGACTTTGTAAATTTATGGTTAGATGAATATAAAAATTTTCGCTCAAAAGGAAGAGATAAATACTGGAATGAACATTCGGTAAAAGTACCCGAAAAATTGTCGGCCCAAAATCCTGCATTGATAACAACTTTAAGCCCTTATGCTTTTCATTATCCATTGTATGATGATAAAGGAATGAAAATGCTATTTGAAGAAATACATGATTTTGCAGATGCTTATTTACATCACTTATGGGAATCAAAAGCATGGGATCCATATTTATCAAAACTGACACCGGAATTGATTCGCAGTAAAGACACCACTTATAATCTGATTGCCAGAAAATATTTATAGGAAAATGAAAATCGGTTTTGCATCCAGATATGATCCTCGAGATAAGAAAACCTGGTCGGGTATTGGATACTTTACTTTACAACAGTTGAAACAATTCGGTGAAGTTGAAATTTTTCAATACCCGCTTCCCAAATGGTTGCAGGAATGGCATACCACGCAAAAAAGCATCAACCGGCGCTGGTTTAAAAAAAATACAGCAACAGAGTTTCTTACTTCTTATGCAAAATATTTCAGCCGTAAGCTTACTGCCGATTTAAAGAAGCGACCGGTAGATGTTTTATTTGTAATGGCATCATCACAAATGATTGCTTATGTAAAAACGGATATCCCCATTATTTATATGACCGATGCCACATTTCAACAACTACAAGGTTATTATCATGCATTTAATAACCTGGCTGACTATAATATTCGCCGAGGTATTGCATTAGATAAAAAAGCGTTTCAAAATGCAAGTCATTGTATGCTTTCTTCTCAATGGTGTGCACAATCAACCATAAAGGATTATGGAATTGCTGAAAATAAAATTTCGGTGGTGCACATGGGCGCCAATCTGGATGCGATTCCCGAAAGAGCACAAATTGACTTTGAACCGAAACCCAATCGGTGCAATCTGCTTTTTCTTGCTGTAGAATGGGAGCGTAAGGGTGGCGATATTGCATTGGAGACATTCAGGAGATTAAAACAGCAAGGTGTTTCTGTGCATTTACATATTATAGGCTGTGTACCTCCACACCAATTATCGGATGAAAAAAATATTACAAATATTCCCTTCCTCAATAAAAATAAAAAGGAAGACTTCCATCGCTTGCATGAAATATTACTGCAGACCGATTTTTTAGTATTACCAACAAGAGCTGAATGTGCGGGAATCGTTTATAGCGAAGCAGCAGCTTATGGAATACCTTCAATTACTACCAATACCGGCGGAATAGGTGATTGTGTACAAGATGGTGTTACCGGATTTACATTACCATTGAGTGCTACCGCTACTGATTATGCGGAACTTATTGTATCAATATTAAATAGTACTGACAAACAAAAATCTTTGAAATTGGCTGCCCGCAATTATTTTGAAATGGAAATGAACTGGAATAAATTGGGAAGCCGTTTTTTTGAAATTGCCCAAAATCTGATTTCTTCAAAACGATAAAGAGTTAACTTTGCAACAAACATAGCAGAGATGAAAAAGGGGCTTATCATTTTATTAATCGCTATCTGCATTTCCTGTTTTGATTATAACGCAAATGCACAATGCAGCATTTGTACCAAAACCGCTCAACAATTAGGCGAAGGCCCTGCCAAGGGAATGAATACCGGCATATTATATCTTGCTTTTATTCCATTTGCAATTGTAGGCTATGTGGGTTATCGTTGGTGGAAGGGAAATAAAGCAGATTAATAAATTTTCTTTTTCATTTTCTCACTTCAATTTTTTATGACTGCCGTCGCAAAAAGGTGGTGTTTTAGTTTGCTTGCACTGGCAAAACCAGATTTCTTCTTCCTTTTCAAACTTTACTTTAATGCTTTTAAAAGGCATACCTTCTATACGTTTATGCGAGCCATCGCAAAAGGGAGTTTTGGCCGTAAGCCCACAACTGCACCAGGAGTAAACTTTCCCCGGCTCAACAGTGATGCCTGCCGGCTCATGGTATGCAATATGCGGTAGGTCTTTATTAAGAATTGTTTCCATATTCAGATTTTCGTTGATATAAATTGATACAAGTTAAAATTTCCTCTTTGATAAGCCGCTTCAATTTCTTTCTTTAAATTGGATTTATCAATATCCTTCATTCTTTTTTGTTCTATCAGGTAAAAAGCTTTTTCGGCCAGCAGCCAGAAAGTACGATCATTGATATGAGCTTTCTGCAAAAGCCGCTGAATGATTGTAGCGAGTTCCGTAATTCCTTCTTTTTGTGAAGCCACTGTTTTTACCACCGGCACTTCATGATAATGTTTGCTAAAAGCAGGTGCCAGCATTTGCCTCAGATTTTTTACAAATACATCTGCATCGGGTCTGTCTGATTTGTTGACTACAAATACATCCGCAATTTCCATCAATCCGGCTTTCATAGTTTGTACTTCATCTCCAGCCTCGGGTACTACTACTACTACAGTTACATCAGCCAATCCGGCAATTTCAATTTCACTTTGACCCACACCTACGGTTTCAACGATGATGTGATCAAAGTGGGCTGCTTTTAATAAATCTGTTATTTCAATAATCTTGGGATGCAGGCCGCCCATGGATCCTCTTGTAGCTAAGGAGCGAATAAAGACCTGCGGATGTGTGTACCAGTCGCTCATGCGAATACGATCGCCCAGTACGGCACCCAAGTTAAATGGCGATGATGGATCTACACATAACACCGCAACTTTTTTACCTGCCTCAGTCAAAAAACCGATTAAAGAATCTACCAAAGTGCTTTTACCTGCACCGGGTGGTCCGGTAATGCCGATAATTTTTGTAGCTGATGCGGGTAGTAGTTGTAAAATAGTTTCGTAACCTTCATATTCGTTTTCAACTAATGAAATAGCTCGTGCCAGCGATTTGGTATCGCCCTGCTGAATTTGTAAAAGCAACTCCTGCCAGTTCATTGATTATTTATTTAGCGAAAACGATGATTTTTAGAGTTACATAAAAAAGCAAAAATAAAATTTAGCATTTCATTCTTGTAACAAAGATATGCAGTGAGATAATTTTGTTAATACAAATCTACAATCAATAGTTTGGAGTATTATGAATAAAAAAATCGGGCTGAAGTGTAAATCTTCAGCCAATTTAGAATTTTATACTGTATAAGTCTATTGCATACTTTTATCTATTCAACAACTACAATCTGTTTTGATTCCTGTTCATTACCAATAATCATTTGTAAATTATATATCCCTTGTTTTAGATTGCTTAAGTTCATTGAATAGTTACTCTGAATAATATTATATGTCCATTGACGAATGGGTTGCAAATCGCCTACTTTGGTTAAACGGAATATAATTTTGCTTTTCTGAACGTTTTCTTTGGAAATAAACTTTTTTTCCAGAATTATATTTAATTGCCCTTTTACCGGGTTGGGTGCAATGACCATACGAAAAGAACATGGAGGACAAAACTGCTGTGTTCCTTCTGGGCTCAATCCACAGGCATTTTCAGCTTTTAGTCCTATAGTCATACACGATGGGGGAAACTCGTAGGTTGACCATGTAGCACCACTACCTGACGGAACCCCATCACGACTCCAGAAATATTGCGTAACTGTGGAGTCAGGTGTACTTGCCTGTAACACTAACTCCCAATCACTACCTCCAAGGCAGTAGTTTGTTATTGGTGTTATGGAGGCATATGGCGGAGATCCTAAAATGACATTATAATTTTTTACATAAGTAAAACTGCAATGTTGAACAGTAGCTGTAACAGTACCAATAACATTATCTGTACCCGAATTTTGTAATGTAACAGACGGACAATCCGAACAACCTGTTATTTGTAGTTGACCATTATTTGGAAAAGAAACAACCCAATTAACTGTCGCACCGGAAGGAATATTATTCAATGTGATAGTTTTGCTTCCGCCATTGCAAATTGGAGCTTGTGTAGCAGCAAAGGTTAAATCAGGCTCAGGTCTTAAAACAATTATTTGTGCAGGCACTTACGAATTTGCAGAATTTGAAACACAGGTATTTTTGGGTCGTATAAGTATTGTTTGGCCGTTACCTGATGTCAAATCCGAAGTAATAGTTACAGCGTTTGTTCCTTGTAACCAGGTGGTACCGTTTGAAGTAATATTACCCAGTTTCCAATTTGCCGGCAATAAGTATTCATAATCGGAAATAGAACCGAAACAATAAGTAGGAGTTTCAAATGCAGTATGCCATTTTATTTTTGAGAAGGTAATGGCAAAGTTTGAAACCAGACACAAAGGAGCTGTAAAGCTTGTAGCAGGAGCATTGTTACTGGAGAATTTAGGTTGAATTATAGTGCAGGAAGCATCGTTTGAGTAAAAAAGGGATTTTACTTTTTTGTATTCTGGTTTAAATGTACTTGCTCCATTAGCTCCATACTTTATTTCCACCGATTGTTTAATATTAACATCATTAAATTTAGCCTTAAACTTGAAACTGGTATTGGATGAGTTAAAAGCATAAGGTTGTTGAGTTATTAACATATGAGTTGCTGAAATAGAAGAATAAGCACCGGGAAGCGTAACCGAAAATTCATACTCAACATTTGGACAGTATTCGTTATCTGTCCCAAGTGATATGGTTTGTGCAATCAATAAAATGCTCGGCAATACAAGTGCTAATGAGAATAATATTTTTTTCATATTGAATTGATTTAATCTTTTATTAAATGAAATTGAAAACCAATTGACATAAAGACACCATCCTTTTTATGGACAAACCCAGACTGACTTTCAGTAATTGACATAGATTGATGCATGTATCCCACTAAAAATTCCATGCCTACTGCCGTGTTGAAAAATATTTCCGGGCCTGCCATTACGTTAGCGCTTTTGAATGATCCTTTTCCAATAAAGGTTGAATAAGAACCTATTTGATAGGAGCCATCTAGTAAAATATTGAATGGTTTTTCGCTGTTTAGGAATTAATATCTTGCAAAAGGGCCTATGTAAAGTGCAATTTCTTTGTGGCCGGCACTCGCAGTATTGAGCCCCCGGCTTTTTAGAGACTTCATACCTGGCCGAAGACCGACTGCAAATTTGTCAAAAATGAAATACCCCACATTAGCAGAAAGATTTATTTCCGTAAGTTTTGCTGAGACTGTCGGTTGTCCTGTGGTTGTAAAGTCATCGTTATAAGAAAAAAAATTCCCTGATCCACCAAAAAGCCAATACTTCTTGTCTAATTGACAATTTGCAGAAATTGCTAACATAACAAGAGTGAATAATAACAAAAAATATTTCATTGCCTTTGTTTAATATTTTTGCAATGTTATTTACAAATTGGTTATTCTCCTTGGCAAATTATTGTTAAACAGGTTTTTAGTTATTATTAATGAGTTTCACATTGAAAACAAGAATCAATTTCAGATGCGCAAACGTTGTACAATTGTTTTTTGCTAAGAAATTCTTTCTCATTTTTGAGTTACTTAGAATCAAATTGCCTTTATAAATTAATATGCCGCAATACAGAAATACAATATTATGGATTTGCTGTATAGTTATGCTTTGTGCTCTTTATTTTTCAAGAGCAGCACTTTCAATTGCAATGATATTGTTTGTTGCAGCTTCATTTTTTCATAATCGACACAAAGCACATCTGCGTTGCTTTTTTAAAACTCCATTGTTGTGGAGCATGAGCTTGCTGTTGCTGCTACCGTTGCTATCAGGAGTATGGAGTGCCGATAAAGCACAATGGATGGATATCATTCGCATCAAACTGCCTTTGTTTTTTTTGCCATTGGCTTTTGCATCTTCTTTTTCTTTTTCAAAAAGGCAATGGAATGTGCTTTCCTTCCTGTTTCTATTGCTGGTAGCAGGAGGCTCTGTTTGGAGTTTCTTTCATTATACTCAGAACACTCATGCAATTAATGATGGTTATCTGAAAGCAAAAAGTTTAATAACGCCATTGCAAAACGATCATGTAAGATTTAGCTGGATGGTATGCCTGTCAGCATTGCTTTCCATTTTTTTATTTTTTAAAAACAAAACAGATAAATATCGTTGGTTGTTTTTAGTAGTAGCTGCATGGTTTGTTTTTTACCTGCACCTGCTGGCAGCACGTACCGGCTTATTATCATTTTATCTCTGTGCTTTGATTGTCGGTGTGTATCTGATATTTAAGAAAAATAATTTACGATATGGATTACCCTTTCTTGCAGTCCTTTTCTTGCTCCCGGTTATTGCCTGGTTTACATTACCCAGTTTTAAAAACCGGGTGAAGTATATGTTATACGATTTTGAGTATTTTAAAAATGCAAACTATTTACCCGGTGGAAATGATGCGATGCGTATTATTTCCATCAAAGCAGGATGGCAAACCATGAATGAGCATCCATTGACCGGAGTTGGTATTGGTGATATAAAAAATAAAATCAACGAATGGTATGCGGCGCACTATCCGCAAATGATAGACAGCGATAAAATATTGCCAGCATCGGAGTGGATGATGTATGGAGCCGGTACTGGCTGGGTTGGTTTGCTCATATTTTCGTTTGTTATGTTGATACCGTTTTTCGTTTCAGTCAGTGAAAAACTTGCGTGGTGGCTGGTAAATGCAACGGCTGCATTTAGTTTTATGGCCGATATAGGATTGGAAGTGCAAATCGGAGTTTTTTTATATTCGTTTATTGTACTTTGTTGTTGGAAATGTTGGAGTGAAGTTTCATCAGCAAAAACTATTGAAAGCTAAAATCATCTGCATCTTTCAAAAAAGGCAGCTTCTCTCTGATATTTTCAAGATGCGCTTTATCTAAACTGATGGTGTAAATAGCTTCTGCATCTTTTTGGTGGTAGAACACTTCTCCCAGTGGATCCACGACCATACTATCGCCGCTATGGTAAATATTGTTGCCATCATTGCCCACCCGGTTTACACCTACTACATAGCATTGGTTTTCTATAGCTCTGGCCTGCAATAATGTTTTCCATGCAAGGCTTCTTCTTTCGGGCCAGTTCGCAACATATATTAATACATCATATTCGGGACCGGCATTTTCTGTTCCCGAATTTTGCCTTGCCCACACCGGAAATCTTAAATCATAACATATTTGCAAATTTATTTTCCAGCCTTTTACTGAAGCTATCAACCTTTTATTTCCTGCTGTATAATGATTGTCTTCTCCTGCAAAAGCAAACAGATGACGCTTGTCGTACATACCGTATTGGCCGGTAGGCAATATCCATATCAGCCGGTTATAAAAGTTTTCATTTTCCTTGCAGATAAAACTACCGGTAAGAATTATTTTCTTTTTTGATGCAATTTGTTTCATCCATTGCAGGGTTTCTCCTTCCATTGTTTCGGCAAGTGTTTCAGGCTTCATGCTAAAACCGGTACTAAACATTTCAGGCAATACTACAATTTCAGTTTTTTCTTTTATGCCTAAAATTTTCGCTTCCAGCATTTTCAAATTGGCTGCTTTGTCTTCCCATTGTAGTTGGGTTTGAATGATTGTAATAAGTAATGATGACATAATCGTAAAGTTAACTGCTTCAAAATAAAAAAGCACCCGGACGAAAGGTGCTTTCACAAATATTTGAAAAAAGATTATTCAGCTTCTGCCACTACTTCTTTTACTTCGGGTATCATACGTTTCATCATACCTTCTATTCCTGCTTTTAAAGTAATCATAGAGGATGGACAGCCGCTGCAGCTTCCCTGCATCATCAGGTTTACCACACCATCATTATAGCTTTTAAATTGTATAGCGCCGCCGTCCATTTCTACAGCAGGTTTTACATAGTTTTCCAATAATTCTTTTATGCGTTTTACTACATCATCATCATCGGCAAGCACGACATTACTGCTTTCATTTTTGATGGCTACAATTTCGTCTTCGTTTACTACTGCTTTACCTTCTTCCAGATAGTCTTTCAAAAACTGACGTACGGAAGGTATTACATCTTCCCAGTCGGTATCTGCCGTTTTGGTAAGTGTAACAAAATTGCTGGCGATAAATACCGCTTTGATAAACGGGAAAGCAAACAACTCTGTTGCCAGCGGCGAAGGTTTGGCACTCTCTGCATCCGGAAAATCAATGCTTTTGCCCGGGTATAAAAGTTTGTTGGCTACAAACTTCATGGTTTCCGGGTTGGGTGTCATTTCAGTATAGATACTGATAATGGGATTTCCTGTTTTTATCATAACGCTTCGTTTGAGCAGCAAAATTAAGAAGAATAATTTTTGAGAATTTACGAAGAAAGGAAAGAGGTATTTTCAGTTTTTAGAATGGTTTTCCTTGAGTTTTACAACCTTTTAAGACATTCAGACCCGCATTTTCATTTTTTGGCAAGAGAGACAAATTAGAATATAGGCGGAACGAGTTTCTGCAGCGAGTCAATTGATATTGTATTTGAAAGTAATTGTTGCACCGTTTTAAAGCCTTTTTCATTATCGGGCGATTTTATGGAATTAATAATATCATATTCTTCTCTTTTGGTAATGTGAAAGTTTAATGCAGCTTTATTTTGTTCTTTGGTGGTTACGTATTGAAAAACGGTTTTGTAAACCGGCACACCACTGTTTGTTATAAAATAGGAAAGCATATCGTTTTGTGAATATTCCATCATTTTGAACCAATCGTGTTGCAGCAATAAAAATGGCTTGGTGGCATGGTCGCTTATGCTTTTGGAATCGTAAGGCATTTCCCAACCGCCAGCTTTTCTGTCGCGTATCTGAATGATAAAGACACCTCGGGTATTTTCTTTTATCCAGTCTTCAAAGGAAGAAAGAAAACGTAAGGAGGTTTCCTGACCAAAATTATCACGCAGTCCAGCATCCATTACATCAATTACAGGTACTGATGGCAACCATACATTGGGCAATACAATCGGGAAAGTGGCATTCATGCGCAGGGCGGTCAACATTCTTATATTTTGTGGATCCTGTTTTGAAAAAAAGGAAGCAAAATCTATTGCATCGGGTTCGGCAGCAGGTACATGAGTAGTATCGTTATGGCTTTGCATCATAAATCTTACCGGCTGAGTGCTGATGATCATTTTGCGGCCATCTCTCGTTACTACCGAATTAAAAAACATAAGCGGAATATTAGCTGCTTTTTCATCAGCCACGTAGTCTTTCAGTTGCTTGTTCAATATACCATTTGTGTTTTCGTTCAGCTTGTGTTCAAATGCATAACCCCGATCTTTAACAAACGTATAATCGCCTACTTTAAATTTTTGTGCGGGGCCTATCAAGTCTCTTGCTACAAATGAGGTAAATAATGGATTCAATAAATCGCCGGCAATATTGTCTATATATTTTTTGTCTTGCAAATGAATTTTTTTTCCATTTTGTCTGACCCGATATAGTTCTCTGAAATAGGCAGCACCTATCATACCGCCGGAAGCACCATTGATGAGAAATGTGTTTTTCATAATGCTGCCATTAGTTATGCTGTCAAGCTTTTGCAATACACTCATGGTAAAAGTGGCGCTGCGATGTCCGCCGCCACTTGTATTAATCAAAACAAGCAAAGGTTTAGCTTCTTGCTGTTTATTTTTCCAGGCATTTAATATCTCCATCATATTTTGCCTGTCGGCAGCTACCTGCTCGGGTGTACATATTGCACGCAAACCTTCAACCGTATAGGCAGGGCGTTGTGCTTTATTTTCATAGTTGATGCCATAGGCTTTATTGCGTGGGTCTATCCAGTCAAATTTGTAAAAAACATTCAACAATAATATAAAGCCCAATAATGCAGGAATCGTCCATCCTTGTAAAAAATGTGCCATAGCGCCGGCAACACCAATAAGGATTGCAAAAAAAATGGTGATGGCTGCAGCGGCCGGAAGTTGAAAAAACGGACTCTCCAACAAAAATCCAATGATTAATAAAAAAATAAATGCAATGAAAACTGAAAGTATGGCAGCAATATGATGCCGTTTTAAAATGGATTCAACAAATGCATCGGTGTAGTGCGAAACATCTCTTGCTTTTTTAAGTTTAAAGGGGGTTTCAAAATACCATTCAACCGTTATAGGCGGTACACCATGATACACTTCTTTTACATTTGCCAAATGTGTAATATAGGATTGCGGGTTATTCATCACCGGCACCATTTTTCGTTGTATCGTTCTGTCGGCTCTAAAAAAATACAAAAACGATGCTGCAATCATAAAAATAAACCCACATAAAAATCCACCGAGCAGGAATAAAATATCTTTTGCCGGAATCAATTCTTTATTGTGATCAAAATCATAAGCCTTAAAAAAATAAAAGACAATAAAAAGCAAAGGAATAATGGCGTTATTGATACAATATTTTAAAAAGGGATTGGTAGTAGCTGCCAAAAACCGAAACTGTCTGCTGAATAAGATAAACGTGCCAATATTCCAACTCATGACAAACATGCCAATGGAGGCTCCTACAATGGCCGAACTGATGGAGTTTACATTGCCCAGATATTCGGGTGCAAGAAACAACGAATCGGCCCCAAAGGTTTTCATGAATGTACCATTCACTGTGCTGAAGAGAATAAACCAGAATATGAGCAGCGACTGATATTTCCTGAAGTGTAGAAACAACAGCTGAATGGGAAATGAATAATAAAAACCTTTGAGCCAGACTTTCATTGAAATGCGATTCCAATAAAATTAAGCAGAAATTTCGACCCTTTTCAGATTGCTAAACTTTTATGGGCTTATTTTTCAAAATATATAACAGAAAAATAAAGGACAATAACAATAGCATTGCTATAAATTGATGTGCGACTGCAATGCCAATAAATTTTTTGGGATATATTGAATCAAGAACAGCCCAAATACCCAAAGACACCTGAATGAGTACAAGCATTAGTGGCAATATTACTGAGCGTTGTAAAAGTGCTGTTCCATTTGTCTTTTGCGCCTTCCACCACCATGCAAAAATTAAAATCGCAATTATATATGCCAGTGTACGATGTATAAAATGTACCATTAATGGATTATCAAACAAAAAACCGATTCCTGTATGAATATGATTGTTGTATGATTGTAATGGGGATGGGAACCATTCACCATTGATGGTGGGCCAGGTGGGCGCAAAAGGGGCTGCTTTTAACCCGGCCATGAAAGCCCCGTAAATCAGTTGAATGACCATCAACACGATGAGCCATATTGTAAATTTTTTGAGCCCGGGTTGATGTGATAGTTGATTTTGCGGCACCAAAAGCTTTAAAGCAAACCAAAGTGCATAAGCGATCAGCACCAATGCAAGTATAAAATGTATGGCGAGTTTATAATGGCTTACATAAACCAATTCTGAATCTTCCAATCCGCTTTGCACCATTATCCACCCCACCAATCCTTGTAATGCGCCTAATAAAAAAAGAATGATCATGGGTTTAATCATTTCTTTCTTAAATCTTTTTTGAAAAATAAAAATGATAAAAGGAATTAGAAAGGCAACCGCAATCAATCTTGCCCACAAGCGATGAAACCATTCCCAGAAAAATATGGATTTAAAATCGGCAAGGGTAAAATTGCTGTTTAGATATTTAAACTGTGCAATTTGTTTGTATTTTTCAAAAGCCAGATTCCAGTCATGATCGTTTAAAGGGGGAATAGCACCCATGATGGGTTTCCACTCGGTAATTGACAATCCCGAACCGGTCAGTCGGGTAATGCCTCCCAGCAAAACCTGAATCATCAACATGGCTACACCTATGAGCAGCCAGATAGCAATAGGCCGGGCAGAACGTTTATTTTCTAAACTTGACATCAGCGTGGCAAAGGTAAGCCCGATGAAATGTAAATCAGGAGTGAAAAATATTATTTTTACAGTCAAATATGCTGAAACCTTTTTTTCAGAAAGCATTGATGGAAGCCGGTTGCGATGAAGCCGGAAGAGGATGCCTGGCCGGGCCGGTGTTTGCGGCTGCCGTTATTTTGCCAAAAGGATTTTATCATGAATTGCTAAACGATTCTAAACAGGTAAATGAAAAAAACAGAAATGAGTTAAGGGCGATAATTGAAAAAGAAGCTATAGCATTTGCTGTAAGTAAAATTGAGAATACAGAAATTGACAATATCAATATTTTGAAAGCCTCGTTTAAGGCAATGCATCTGGCTATAGATAAATTAAAGGTGAAGCCAGGGCTATTGTTGATTGACGGAAACCGTTTTGTTCCGTATAAAAAAACTCCGCATAAATGTATCATTAAAGGAGATGCTACTTACACTTCGATTGCAGCAGCCAGTATATTGGCCAAAACCTATAGAGACGAATATATGAATACACTGCACCTACAATATCCTCAATATAATTGGAATGCCAATAAGGGTTATGGTACAATAGCGCATCGGCAAGCAATTTCTGCATTTGGTGTTTCTCCTTATCATAGAATGAGTTTTCGGCTATTGCCGGCACAAACTTCTTTGTTTAAAGTCTGATTTTATAGTGGATTGCTTTTTAAATAAAAAAAGCTCCTGTTGCGGAGCTTTATAGTTAATAAGTTTTCAAAATTAATTGATTTCCCACACTTCATTTCCACGCAGTAATTTGTCAAGGTCAACTGGCTTTTTTGCTTTCGCTTCTTGTAATTGCATTTCCATTGCATCTTCATAGCACATTCTGTCGTTTTGATAAAATACACCAAAGGGTCGTGGTAAATGACCATCGGCACTTGGATTATCAAAGATGCGGGTTAATATCTGTGCTTTGTAAATATCTTTTTCATCATGTACCCAGCAGTCTTCAGCACTTGCTCCATTGTTGAAATCAACAACTACAGGTTTAAATCCGTCTAACTTTATTCCTTTATCATTTCCTGCTCCAAATACCAATGGCTTACCATGTTCCAGAAAAACAGTTTCCTGAGGTTTAGTGCCTTTTTCTGTAAATATTTCAAAGGCACCATCATTAAAGATGTTACAGTTTTGGTAGATTTCAAGAAATGAAGTGCCTTTATGTTGATTTGCTCTCAGCAACATACTTTGCAGATGTTTAGGATCACGATCCATTGTGCGGGCTACAAAGCTGGCGTCAGCGCCCAAAGCCAGTGCCCCCGGATTGAACGGATGATCAATACTACCCATGGGCGTACTCTTGGTTATTTTATTTTCTTCGGAAGTAGGTGAGTATTGACCTTTTGTTAATCCATAAATCTGATTATTGAATAAAAGAATATTCAAATCAAAATTTCTACGCAGCAAATGAATAAGATGATTGCCGCCAATGCTCATGCTATCTCCATCGCCGGTTACTACCCACACACTCAGCTCGGGTCTTGCAGCTTTCAATCCCGATGCAATTGCCGTCGCCCTTCCATGAATGGAGTGCATACCGTAGGTATTCATATAATATGGAAAGCGACTGCTGCATCCAATACCGGAAATGATTGCGATGTTTTCTCTGGGTATCCCAAGGGTGGGCATTACTTTTTGTACTTGTGCCAGTATAGAATAGTCGCCGCAACCCGGGCACCAGCGCACTTCCTGGTCGGTTGCAAAATCTTTGGAGGTAAGTACGGGGGCTGTTGTAGTTTCACTCATAAATTAACAATTGAGACAAATTTACATGAATGATTGAAAACTTCCGCTTACAATTATCAGGTAACTTAGAGGCTTCAATAGAAATGATATGAATACGATTGCATTTGATTTTGGAATGATAGGGCTGGGTACCATGGGCAGAAACCTGTTGCTCAATATTGCAGATCATGGTTTTGCAGCTATTGGCTACGACAGAGATGAGATAAAAGGTAAACTATTGGAATCGGAAGCTACAAAAGGCACACAGGTAAAGGCGGCTGCTTCACTTGCCGAAATGGTACAACAGCTAAAAACACCACGTAAAATAATGATGCTGGTACCGGCCGGGCCTATTGTAGATGCTGTTATCAATGATTTACTTCCTTTGGTTTCACCCGGCGATATTATTATTGATGGCGGCAACTCGCACCACACGGATACATTGAAGCGGATAAATAGTCTGGCCGATAAAAAAATTCATTTTATGGGAATGGGTGTAAGTGGTGGTGAAGCAGGTGCTCGCTATGGCCCTAGTATGATGCCCGGTGGCGATATGGCAGCATGGAAAGCGGTACAACCCATTTTGGAAGCAGTAGCTGCAAAAGCGGGAGATCAACCCTGTGTGGCTTATATGGGTAAAGCAGCAGCAGGACATTATGTAAAAATGGTGCATAATGGAATTGAGTATGCCATTATGCAATTGATAAGTGAGGCTTATGACATAATGAAGCGTGGACTAGGGCTCAGCAATGATGAATTACATTCAGTGTTTAAAAAATGGAATGAAGGCGAAATGCAATCCTATCTGATGGAAATAACCGCTTCCATTTTTTTGAAACATGATGAACTTACAAAAAACAGATTGGTAGATATGATTTTGGATAAAGCCGGATCGAAAGGAACCGGCAAATGGACTTCGCAGGATGCAATGGATTTACCGGTTTCTGTTCCTACCATTGATATAGCAGTGGCAATTCGTGATCTTTCGGGATATAAAGATGAAAGAGTAATTGCCAACACATTGTACAAACCCATCATCAAACCGCTGAAGCAGAAAGAAAAAACCATTCAACAACTGCATGATGCTTTATACTCAGCTACCATTATTTGCTATGCACAGGGTTTGGCTATGATTGCAAAAGCTTCTACAACTTTACAAATGGATATTCCATTGAAAGCAGTGGTCAGCATCTGGCGGGGTGGTTGTATCATACGTTCCTCTTTGCTGGAGCTGTTTACTGCTGCTTTTAAAAGGGACAAACAACTGAGCAATATTTTATTGAGTAAAAAAACCGCTTCGTTGGTAAAAAAGAAAATTCCCGGACTTAGAAAAATTATTCAGCTGGCAGCGGTATCAAAAATACCTGCAACAGGTCTCATGAGTGCATTAGGTTATTTTGATGCTTACTGTAGTGGGCAAATGCCAGTGAATTTGATACAGGCGCAGCGTGATTTTTTTGGCGCACACACCTATCAGCGTATCGACCGCGAAGGCGTTTTTCATACTGAATGGTAAAAAAAAATATTTGCAATGAAAGATCAGAAACAAAATACACCAGCAATCCTTTTTATTTTTGGCGGCAGTGGCGATTTAACGAATCGTAAACTCATACCTGCACTTTACAATTTATATATCGACAATTTTCTCCCTGAAAAATTTGTCATCATAGGCGTTGGCCGCACCCATTTTGATTCGGATGATGCGTATAGAAGTAAGTTGCTTGAAGGCGTGCAACAGTTTTCTCGCCGCAAGGATAAGATCGCCGAAAAATGGCCATCCTTTGCAGCAGCAGTTACTTATCACGAGCTGGACTTGCTGGTGGACAGTACATATAATGACATCAACAACTGGGTAGTGTCAAAAACTAAAGAGTGGAATGAAAAGCCCAATTTGATTTATTATTTATCTGTGGCACCACAGCTGGCGCCAGACATTGCAAAAAAACTGGCAGCTCATAAACTGTGTAATGACATAGCTACTTCCAGAATTGTTTTTGAAAAACCATTTGGACATGATTTGCAAAGTGCCACTTCTTTAAATCAGTTATTGGCAAATATTTTTAGTGAAGAGCAGATTTACCGCATTGATCATTATCTGGGAAAAGAAACAGTACAAAATATTCTGGCATTTCGTTTTGCCAATGCACTGTTTGAACCCATCTGGCATAAAAATTATATTGACCATGTACAAATCACCGTGGCAGAAACGGTAGGTGTAGAAGACCGAGGAGGCTATTACGAGCAGGCGGGCGCATTGCGAGATATGGTGCAGAATCATATTTTACAATTGCTGTGTATGATAGCTATGGAACCACCCGTTTCATTTGATGCAAATGAAATACGAAATAAAAAGGTGGATGTACTGCATGCACTTAGAAAAATAACAGCAGAAAATGTACATGAATATGCCGTGAGAGGACAATATGCCGGAGGATGGATGCAGGGAAATGAAGTGAAAGCATACCATAATGAAAAAAATGTGAATCCTCAATCGCCGGTTGAAACCTTTGCTGCAGTAAAATTTTTTGTGGACAACTGGCGTTGGGAAAATGTACCTTTCTATGTACGCACGGGAAAGGCCATGCACGAAAAAACTACTTTAATAACTGTACAGTTTAAAGAATCGCCGCGATATTCATTTCCGCAAGCAGCAGCCGACACCTGGAGGGCAAATAGACTTGTTTTTAGCATTCAGCCCAAAACGGATATCAGAATTCGTTTTCAGGCAAAGAAGCCCGGGCCGGAAATGGAACTAAATCCCGTGGATATGATATTTGACTATGCTAAAGAAAACGGCGGACAAGAACCGGAAGCTTACGAAACATTATTGCAGGATGTAATAGAAGGAAATCCAACTTTGTTTATGCGAGCCGACCAAATAGAAGCTGCCTGGCAGATAATAGAACCCATATTGGACGTATGGCAAAAAAGACCACCGGTTGATTTTCCAAATTATGCACCCGGTAGCTGGGGGCCCGAAGATGCCGAAGCATTAATAGCAAAAGACGGCCATCATTGGGTTACGCTTCCTGCCAAATAAATATTGAAATGGAAATCATTGTAAAAAAGAATATTGATGAATTGAGCAAAAGCCTTGCTGATTGGTTTGTGCTGTATGTGGCTGATGTTTTGAAGAAGCAATCTTTTTTTTCTTTCTGTCTTTCGGGCGGCAGTACACCCCAAAAATTTTATCAGATACTCAGCACTGAAAATTATCGACAAAAAATAGAATGGGCAAAGATTTTATTTTTTTGGGGTGACGAAAGAGCTGTTCCTTTTAATGATGAAAAAAATAATGCCCGTATGGCATTTGAAAATTTTCTTGACCTCATTCCGGTTAAGAAAGAGCAAATACATATCATTCCTACGGATATGGAACCTGCAGATGCTGCAACTGCTTATCAGCAAGTATTACAAAAATATTTTGCTGCAAGCAGGCATACATTTGATTTTGTTTTATTGGGATTGGGTGATAATGCACATACACTTTCACTTTTTCCCGGTTATGATGTAGTACATGAAAAAAAAGAATGGGTAAGTTCGTTTTATTTGAAAGAACAGAATATGTACAGAATAACCATTACGGCACCTGTTATAAATAAAGCTGCGGTTGTTGCATTCTTAGTTTCGGGGGCTGATAAAGCGATGGCAGTACAACATATAATAAAAGGCAAAAAAAATGCAAGTCTTTATCCTGCCCAGGTAATACATCCTCAAAAAGGGAAACTATACTGGTGGCTGGATGAGGCGGGTGCTAAAAATATCAGTATTAAGCAATAAGGGCGCAACCATTTTTCTTTAATTTTCGTTTTTATTTGACAATGACCCAATATGCAGTACAAAACGTTTAAAATATTTTCAATACTTTCTTTATCGGTTGTAGCACTCCTGGCTGCTACCAGAATTCCACAAACCGGCGAAAGAAATTTAAAAGTGTTGCCAAAAGACATCAGCGATGAAAAACTGGATAGCATCATGCATAGCTACAACAAGGCACTAGGCGTTAGCTGTAATTTCTGCCATGTAGCTTATGAGGGGTTTACAGATAGTCTGAATTTTGCTTCAGATAAAGATCCTATGAAGGAGAATGCCAGAGATATGATGCGAATGGTGCGGGACATCAACAGTAAATATTTTTACTTTGATAAAACACAAAAACCCGAGTATCTGAATACGGTTACCTGCATTACCTGCCATCGTGGCGAGGTTTTCCCCGATGAATCATCGCATTGATTTCAACCAGTTTTTTATTCCTTTTGTAATTTGCGTAGCCACTTCTTTATGAAATTTGGGATTCATTATGTGTTGTTCATCTTCTTTATTACTTAAGAAAGCAACTTCTACCAGACAGTTAGGATAATCGGTAGGCGCATTGAGCGTAAAATTAAAACTGCCGATGTTTCCAAAATTATCCAGCTTCAGTTTCAGCATCTCTGTAAGAATAAATTGAGTAAGCGGTCTGAAGCCGATATGTCTGTAATAAGTACTTACGCCTTTGATGCTGTCCTTACTTGATGAGTTGAGATGAATACTGATTAAAAAGTCAGGGTCTTCTTTTTTTATCATCAACATTCGTTCATTCATGCTAAGGGAAGTGTCTTTTTCTCTTGTCATGAATGTTTTTACTTTTTGACAACGCAATGCCTGTTCCAATTGTTTTGCAAATAAAAGCGTGTAATCTTTTTCTTTAATTTTTGAAGTAATGCCGGTAGCGCCGTTATTCTCGCCGCCATGTCCGGCATCAATGGCTATTTTCAGGTTTTTTAATTTCAGACTTGCCGGCTGATGTTTGATGCGGATGGTTAGCCGTTTTCCTTCGTAGTAAATACTGTATCCCCAATGTTGTTCATGTGATAAATCAATATTAACACGGAAAACATCATTGTCTATTTGCTCATACCAAACATTTTTTACCTCCTTTACCGTAAGGCGTTGTGTAATCCAGTTGGTATTGCTGGTAGCTCCAAAAATATCGACAACAATTCTGGAAGGATTAATTTGTTGCTCGCTTTTATAAGGGAGTCTCTCGTCTAATGAAATGCTAACATAGTCGTATTGCTCATCACCTCTTACCATCCAGCTTCCGGTGAGGTAAAATGGTTTTGGTTTTATTACATTATCAGCTTTAAAAAATCTTTTAGGTAAATAAGCATGACGACTATTTGTCAATGCTACTTTGTATTTGTCTTCAATGCTATCAACCACTCGAATCAGCACATTCGTATCCAGATAAGTCATCTTGGCACCCCCAAGTCTATCTGCACCCAAGCCATATTCTAAATGTGGTAATGTGCCGGTGGTGCGACCGATAATAACTGATTGCGCTTTAGTAAAAAAACTAAACAGGAAAACTGCAAAAAACATTAAAAACCGGATCATAAACGCAATTTAGAAAAATTCCATGATTGTATTTCGTAGTCCTACGAATTGATAAACATGGTTTTACTCAATTTTTACGGAAAGCTAATTATATAAATGCAAATAAAAAATATCGTGCGTTAATATTGCAGACACGATTGACATAAGAGAAGAATTGACCTTATTCCTTTAGATGAAATAAACCTATGAATATTTTTACAATTTTCGCCTTTATTGCAACTGTAGCATCTTTTTTACCTATTGCAGTAGTACTTTACCAAAGACTCGGCACATATAAAAGTTTTCCTGCACTGATTGCCTATTTTATTCCGGTTTTTATGTACAACCTGATGATAGATGGATATGTTCATGTGAGCAAGGATGTTATTGCGGCAACCGGCCTTACAAACAATTTATTGAATGCTCCTTTGATGCTGTTGTTTCTTTCTTATTTCAGTACTTCTAATTTGTTTGCCAAACGCCTCAAGTGGTTTACGATTTTATATATTCTTTTCGAAGTGATTATGGTGGTGTTAAATGGATTTAATTTTTCAACAAGAACAATTATTCTGGGGCCCGGACTATTTGTAGTATTTGGGTTAATCGTTTATTTGTTTTACAAACATTCAAAAGTAGTAGTAAGAAATAAAAAGGCACTTGGGAAATGTTATATGCTAGGCGGCTTATTATTTGGCTTTGGCTTATATCTTATTTTGTATTTATTGGTATATGTTTCTAAATCGCAGGAGGTAACATATACTATGTTCCTGTATAACCTGAATTTGTCTATTTCGACAATTGCACTTTGTTTAGGAGTTGTATATGAAAGAAGACGAATTGATAAACTACTTGAGGCCAAGCAAGTAAGGAAAGAGCTCAACGAAATTAATAAACATGAAAAAAGGGTAATACGTGTAAGTAATACCCCTTTGTTAGATTTTGATCGGGAGCTTTGGAATTAATAACAGTACTTTCCTTCATCAATCATTTTATCTGCAATCTTTCTTCTGGCTTCTTTACTGTTAAAGGGTTCTGCTTTTGTAAATCTTTTCAACCCCATTAGAATCATTCTTTGTTCATCACCACTTGCAAAAGCATTTATGGCGTCTTTGCCCGATTTATTGATGCGGTCGGCTGCATCGTATAAATATGTTTGCATAATCAGCAGTTCGTGTTGAGTAGCGGCATCCCCATTTTTTTCTACTTTTTTCATCACCCTTAGCAATACGCTTTCTGCATTAAAAGCTTCAATGGCCATATCGGCAATATTCATCAGTACTTCCTGCTCATTTTCTATTTTCATCATCAGTTTTTGAACGGCTGCACCTGCGGTCATCAAAATGGCTTTTTTGAAATTGGCTATTAGCTTTTTTTCTTTTGTAAAAGGCGCTTCTTCGTCAGTTCCAAAATCAGGGATGCTCATCAGCTCTTTTTGAACGGACATTGCCGGCCCCATCAAATCCAGTCTTCCGCCCATTGCTCTTTTCAATGTCATGTCCAGCGTCAATAATCTGTTGATTTCATTCGTGCCTTCGTAAATTCGGTTGATGCGACTATCGCGGTAGGCGCGGGATATATTATACTCGGCACTAAACCCGTTTCCACCGTGTATCTGAACACCTTCATCAACTACATAATCCAGCACTTCACTGCCAAAAACTTTCAACATAGCACATTCAATTGCATATTCTTCGGCAGCACCCAGCAGCGATTCGTTAAAAGGTTTTCCGGCATCTAAAAGTTCGTGTTCTTTATCATCAATCCATTGAGCCGTGCGGTACAGGGCTGATTCGCCTACATAAATGCGTATGGCCATTTCGGCCAACTTGTGTTTAATGGCGCCAAAGTTGGAAATAGGTTGTTTAAACTGTTCACGGGTTTTTGCGTATTCCACAGTTCCGGTTAATGCTCTTTTGGAACCACCCAATGCAGCGGCCGCTAATTTTAAACGACCAATATTTAAAATATTGAATGCAATTTTATGTCCTTTGCCCACTTCGCCCAGCACATTTTCTACAGGTACTTTACAATCCTGAAAATATAATTGTACCGTAGAAGAGCCTTTGATACCCATTTTATGTTCTTCGGGTCCTTGTGTAAAACCTTCTGTACCACGTTCTACAATAAATCCGGTGAATTTATCGCCATCTACTTTTGCAAACACAGTATAAACCTGCGCAAAGCCGCCATTCGTTATCCAGCATTTTTGTCCGTTGAGGAAATAGTATTTGCCATCGTCGCTTAGTTTGGCTGTTGTTTTTGCGCCCAGCGCATCGCTACCGCTATTGGGTTCTGTAAGACCGTATGCACCTGCCCATTCTCCGGTTATTAACTTAGGAATATATTTTTGTTTTTGCTCCGGTGTGCCAAAATATAAAATAGGTAGTGTACCAATGCCTGTGTGTGCTGCAATGGCTACCGAAAAGGAGTGACCGGCACCCAGGTATTCATTTACAATAGTTGCTGTAACGAAGTCTTTGCCCAGGCCACCATACTCTTCGGGAAAAGAAACTGAAAGCAAACCCTGCTCACCCGCTTTTGTTAATAAAGATTTCATCAATCCGGGTTCCAGATTGTCGATACGATCCAGAATGGGATATACTTCTGCATCCAGATATTGTGTACACATATCGCCAATCATGCGCTGCTCTTCATTAAAATCTTCAGGGGTAAATGTTTCCTGAGCCAGAGATTCTTTAATCAGCCATTCGCCACCTTTCAGCAATTTTGTTTTTGTGATTTCGGTACTCATTTTCTAAAGTTTTAAATGTATTTTGTAATAGATTAATTTTTATTTAAGGTTGTCGTAAACAATTTGCAATACTTCTTTACATACATCAACTCTGTCAGCCGGCACTTTTACAAGCGCTTCGTTCAGTGTATCGTCTGCCATTGCCATTGTTTCTTCCTGTAGTTTTTGAGCCTGCTTGGTCAAATAGATTCGATTGATACGACGATCATTTTCGGAAGCTACTCTTTTTACGAGACCAGCTTTTTCTAAATTATCAACTAGGCGGGTAATACTGGGTTTGTCTCTATACGTAGCATTGCACAGTTCCTGCTGGCTGATGCCTTCTTTTTTCCATAAATGATAGAGTACACTCCATTGTTCGATAGTGATATTGAGCCCGGCGGCATTAAATTTTTTTTGCAACCTGCGGGCAATAGCGGTTGATGCTATTCCGGTAATGAAACTGTAGAGTTCTCCTTTTTTAAATTGGTTGTTTGGCATATAGTTGTTTGTGCAACTAATCAAAAATAGGATTATATTTGACACATCCAATTTTTTGGGCTTTAATTTTTTTGAAAAATATGGAAAGGCAGTTTCGCTATAGAAGTTCTGTTATTTCTTATCAACGCTTTGGTAAAGGGCCTCAGCCGGTTATTTGTTTTCATGGGTATGGAGAGCAGGCTGGAGTTTTTTCTTTTTTTGAAAAGGAAGCCGGGGACCGGTTTAGTTTTTTTGCTTTCGATTTACCCTTTCATGGAAAAACGGAATGGAATGAAGGACTTCAATTTACAATAAGTGACTTGTTGAAAATAGTTAACTGCGAAACGTATAACAGAAAACCTGTGTTGATGGGCTTTAGTTTGGGAGGGCGGGTAGCCCTCAGTCTTTTTGAGGCGACCTCTGATAAGTTTTGTAAACTAATATTACTGGCACCTGATGGGTTGAAAATAAATTTCTGGTATTGGTTTTCAACACAAACCCTGATGGGCAGAAAAATATTTTCATTTACAATGAAACATCCCGGCTGGTTTTTTGGTTTTCTAAAATTGATGAACAAATCAGGATTGGTAAATGCAAGTATTTTCAAATTTGTAAAATATTATATTGATAATGAGGAGATGCGGATGTTGTTGTATAAACGATGGATTTGTTTGCGAAAACTAAAACCCAATCTCCAAAAAATAAAGAAGGCTATAAATGAAACGCAAACAACGGTAAGATTGATGTATGGCAAGCACGACCGCATCATTTTGCCTGTGGTGGGCGAAAGGTTTAGAAAAGGAATTGAAGACTATTGTACAATTACCATAATAGCGGCCGGGCATCAGGTGCTGCATGAAAAGCATGTAGCGGAAATATTGAATTTAATTCTTGATTGAACTCCTTAATTCAATTGCTAACAGGATAACAGTCATTTGCTTCCGAGATTCAGTTTTTGGAAAATTGTTTTTTGAGAGACGAATATAATATAAGGGTTGATACCAGCTCATCGAAGTAACTTCAGTGTATTTGTCTTCATAGTAAAGCTCTTTTTTCCCCGTAAAATTGAAGCGTTCCTGTAAATATCTTTTTGTTTCACTAAAGCTTTTATTAATAGATTTCAGTTCAGCTTTATTATCTTTCAAACTACTGGACAAGAGCAGCACCAAAGAAATCATTTTACCTGAAGAATCTGTACTTAAGATCAGATCTCGAAATGGAACATTGTTAACTGAATATAATTGCTTATTAGAAAGAAAAATTGAACCTGCCCTGCAAAGAGAATCCGGAACTTTTACCTTATTATCAAAGGTGTTACAAATAAATGAATCCTTTAATTCTGTTTTGTTTTTTCCTAAAATAAAACCGGCGTAAGAAAAAATATCAGTAAAATTTTCACTTTGAGAAAGTGCATAATTGCTTGTAAAAGTAAAAATCCATAAACAGAAACAACAATTTCGGAAATTCATTTTTCAAAATAATAAATTAATTGGATTTCATTTAGTTTTGGCTCAATGATTCTTTTTTATGTTGTTGTCTTTTTAAGCATTCTGTATTGCTTTGTTATACTCAACTACTGGATGAGCTGGAAACAAATTCCTGTATTTGAAGCAATCATTCCTCAGCCTGCTATCAGTTTTTCAATAGTAATACCGGCCCGAAATGAAGAACAAAATATAGCTGCGCTTATTGAGGATATTCAAAAGCAAAATTATCCTGCTCATCTGTTTGAATTAATTATTGTTGATGATCATTCAACCGACCATACGGCTACGATTGTAAAAAGCTATCCCGGTATTAAGCTTGTTCAACTAAGCGGATTGCAAATAAATTCTTACAAGAAAAAGGCAATTGAAACCGGCATATCTGTTGCCGCCAATGAGTGGATTGTAACCACAGATGCGGATTGCAGGGTTTCGCCACAGTGGCTTTCCATTTTATCGTCATTTATTGAAGAGAAAAAACCGGTAATGGTGGCCGGTCCGGTGTTTATGCGTTATCAAAATAAGGCACTTCAAATTTTTCAGTCGTTTGATTTTTTGATATTGCAGGGAATTACCGGAGCAGCAATTCATCATAAAATGCACAGCATGGGCAATGGTGCCAACCTGGCCTATCAGAAAAAAATATTTAATGAAGTAGGAGGCTTTTCGGGTATTGATCAAATTGCTTCCGGCGATGATATGCTGCTGGTGCATAAAATGCGTTTGAAATATCCGGAAGGCATAAGCTATCTGAAATCACCACAAGCTATTGTGTGTACCGAAGCTGAAAAAACATGGAAATCTTTTTTTAGCCAAAGAATACGCTGGGCCAGCAAGGCCAGAAAATATCAGGATAAGAAACTATTCCCTATTTTATTAATGGTTTATCTTTTTAATGTTTCTTTTTTTGTTCTATTGGCAGCCGGTTTTTGGAGTTTTGAATATTGGATTGCATTGTTAGCCATGTTGTTTATAAAAGCATTAATTGAAATCCCTTTTTTTATATCTGTTGCAAAATTTTTTAAACAAACACAACTTATAATATCTTTTATACTGTTTCAGCCCCTACATATTTTTTATACGGTTTGTTCCGGTTTTATGGGTCAGCTGGGCAGGTACGAGTGGAAGGGCAGGAAGGTTCAATAAAGAAATAATAAATTCAATGCTTTATTATTTTCAAAATACAGTAAGACGGATAGGAATATATTTGTATTGATGTCAGCATCTTCATCACCTTCTTTTGCAAATGCCGCCTGGAGCCGTCTTAAAAAAAACAAAGGCGCAATATTTGGCTTGGTTATTATTGCCATTGCTGTTTTGGTTGCAGTGTTTGCATATTTAATTGCACCCGATCCTTCTCCACATGCCAATCGTATCATTCTGGAAATAGGAGGAGAAAAGCCCGGTTATACAAAAACATTTGTTCGACTGCCCAAAGCAATACAAACACCTGCTCCCGGTTTTTTTAATAGGTTGATCAATGGCAAACCGGATAACTATGATTATATTCCGGTCAATCGTTATCGGTTTGTTGGAAAAGATAGTGTGCTGCTCATCCGCTTTATAGACGAATCGGTTGAAGATAGTATTGTAGTAGCAACAAATACTTCGATAGCCAATTTTGAAAAGAATAATATTCGAAAGCAATCTTTTTTATTGGGCACAGATAAATACGGAAGAGATATTTACAGCCGAATAATTTTAGGTACCCGAGTAAGTCTGGGTGTGGGGTTCATCACGGTATTTATATCACTTACTATTGGATTAATGCTGGGTTCGTTGGCAGGATATTATCGTGGAAGAACAGATAATATTATTATGTGGTTTATTAATGTGGTATGGAGTATTCCTACACTTTTATTAGTATTTGCCATTACGCTGGCATTAGGCAAAGGCTTCTGGCAGGTATTTGTTGCTGTAGGTCTTACCATGTGGGTGAATGTAGCCAGAACAGTGCGAGGGCAAATACTGGTGGAAAGAGAAAAAGAATATGTGGAGGCCACAAGGGCATTGGGCTATTCCGGTTATCGAACAATTGTAAAACATATTTGGCCCAATATTATGGGTCCGGTTTTGGTAATAGCTGCAGCTAATTTTGCATCAGCAATAGTAATTGAAGCGGGATTAAGTTTTATAGGCATTGGTGTACAACCTCCACAACCCAGCTGGGGGTTGATGATAAGAGATAATTACAATTTTATTATTACTAATAACCCCATGCTGGCTCTTGCACCCGGTTTTGCTATTATGCTTTTGGTGCTTGCATTTAATTTATTGGGGAATGGACTACGAGATGCATTACATGTGAGGGGAAAAATCTGAGGTTGGTTGTTTTTGGGTGTTGATATCTGTTGCCATCAGCACAGCCATACTTAAAAAGAAAATACTTCCTATTTTATCTGTTTCTATTAAATCGCTAAGGAGATTTAAGGTGAGTATCATTACCACTAATATTCCAGTAACGAGCGAAGTTGTTTTATAAAACAGAATATTTGTTCGGTGATATAAATACTGTGCATAGTACAACAAACATCCAAACAGGAGCAACAAAAATATTAATCCCGGAATGCCCTGTTCAATAGCTGTAAGCAAAAAATAATTGTGTACAGTAGAATGATCTTCATTATCGCTTACCCAGGTTTTAAAAGCCGGCAGGCCATAACTTTTGTAATGGTAATAAAAAGTACCGGGACCAAAACCCACTGCGGCATTGTCTTTAATCATTCTTGCCCCGGCCACCCAGCGGTAAAAACGTTCGGCTGTAGAAACATCTTTCAGTTTGTAGGTGGCAATAAGGTGCTCAGAAAAATTTTTATGAAAAATGGTTGTTTTAAAATCATTTGAAAATTTCAGATAATGATCATTTTGGCGAAGCCAGAAAACAGAAGCCAGAACAATAAGTATGGCTGTAATATAGGCGGCAAACAATAATTTTTTTTTGATTAGCCCATAGCTGATTACACCGAACAGCAAAGCCAGCCAGGCCCCTCTTGAATAAGAAAAAAACAAAGCGGCAAATACAATAACAAACCCAATACAAATCAATGACTTTTGTTTTTTTGTTTTTGAGAGTTGAAAACATCCCAGCAATAAAGGCGCTGCACATACCAGTAAGGCTGCATAGTTTACATGATTTCTAAAGAATGGCTGCAATGCATCATTGATATATGCAAAACGAAATTGATATGGATAATGTCTTGCCAATGCAATAAAAGCGGCAGCCACAATACCGACTGTTAAACTGGCTGTTGCCCTTCGTATATTTTTTTCATTTTTAAATAAGATGAATGGTGCCATCAAAAATGCTCCGATGTACCATGATTTTGCAAGTAAGTATTTAAAAGAGATTAATGTATGTGATGAAAACAAAGTAGCAATAACTGACCAGCCAATACATAGCAGGAGCAATAGCAAAATAGGATGTTGCCACATTTTTTTTGAAAGAACTGAAGGTTGATAAAGCCAGTAAGCCAGAAAAATAAAAGACACTAGAAGCATCAATGGTTCATCGGGAATATCGGTGCCCAGTGAAGAAGAAAACTGGTATTCAATTGAAAATGAAATGGAGAAAAGCAGTATCAAAAAGGCTGCAGATCTGTATTGCCAGGCAGTATAGCAAGCCAGTACAATGAAAGGAATGATGGCTATCAGATATGTTTGGGTATAAAGGGCTAAGGCTTCCGTGCAAGCAAAGAGCAGGCAAAAAAATGAAAATAAATTTCTGTTGTATTTTATTTCATTTGTCACCTTAGTGTGTTTTCTTGCTATCAATAACAACAGCAGTCAGTAATGCAAATACAAAAGATAATACTGCTGTAGCGACCAGAGTAAGCAGGATTTTTGGCTGATCATAATATTGGGCCGGTCTGGCATTTTCTACAATAATCAATGCCGGTGGTTTGTTCTCTACCATTAGCTGGTATTCATTTATCAGCTTATCGTATTGCAGTATTTGTGACGTTCTGCTTTCATCAGGTGCAAGGTTCAAGCTATCAACTTTGTTAAGCATTTCTTTTTTCTTAGTCAGCAAGCCATCTAATATTGCAATATTTCCGGCACTTTGAATTTGTTGAAACATTTTTTGCAACTGCGACATTAATTCATTGGCCATTTTCGCCGCCATATCTTTTTCCTTATCCCATACTTTTACTTTCAGGTTGCCATATTCGCTTTTATATATTTTAGAATTTTTTTTCAAGCGGTCGGCTGCATCTTGCCGGGAAGCAGTTCCATTTGTATGGTAATATTGCGGGAGTGAAAGTTTGTCGCAGATGGTAAGGTAAAGTGTATCCAAAGTACCCAGTCCGCTTACTGCATCTAGGTCATCGGGTGTACCCAATGTTGAATAAAGCTCCTGAATATTTTCATTGAAAATTTTTCCCTTATCGCTTGCAAATGTGCTGGCAGGCACAGCGGTCGCCACCGATAAATATTTTTTGGACTTTTTTAAAACAACAATTGCTGCCAGGAGCAGAGATGCAATAACAATAAATAAAATTTTTTTCCACCAACGGACAAATAAATCTACCAGATCGGGCATAAATTATTTTTATGATGAATAAATTTAGATAGTCGAATATACTCAAACCCCTTCTTTTGATTTATTATAAAATTTTAACGGAGCGATTCAGGCTTTCTTCCAGTGAAATTAAGGTTTCAGTTCTTTCAATACCTTTTACTTTTTGCAGCTCATCGTGTAATACATGGCGTAGTTCTGTAATATCCTTGCACACGATTTCTGCAAACATGCTGTAGTTGCCGGTTGTATAGTTTAGCCGAACAATTTGTGGAATTTTCTGAAGTTCTTTAGCTGCAGTATCATACAATGAGCTTTCTTTCAGATAGATTCCGATAAATGCAATTACATCAAACCCTAATTTTTTGAAATCCACATTGAACCGGGTTCCTTTTACAATGCCTGCATCTTGTAATTTTTTTATACGAACATGAATGGTGCCGGCAGAGACAAAAAATTTTTTCCCCAGTTCGGCATAAGAAATATTTGCATCGCTCATCATGTGATGAATGATCTGGTGATCCAATTTGTCAAGATTTAATGTTGATGCCATTTTATTAATTGAATTTTGATATTTTCAAATATAATTTAACTTTATTAGATATTGTCTAAATATTTAAAATAATTATTGAATAATTTGGAACAAATTGACCATAGCGTCTATATTTGTGCTATCAAAGTTCTTATTAAAGATTGTGGGGTGATGAAATGGCGAATGCCTGGCAGACATGCCCTCTTGTCTCGGGGGTGAGGATAATAGGATAAACGTAAGGTAATGGGTTGACCACTAATGCATGCAGTGCCTTACAGCTAACTACCTCGTGGAGGTTCGAACCCTCCCCCTACAGCAATAAACCATCGTGCAAGCGATGGTTTTTTTATTTTCAGCCAGTCGTCATTTTTTGATATGGTTTATTTGCAACAGCAATTCTGAACAAAAATCTGAATTGCTATTCAATATATATTTTAATCTTAATTTCTTTCTAAATCAAAATCGTTTTAACCTACTTGTACAAAGTGAACAACCGTTAGCATTGAATGTTCATTAACTTTTTTTTCATTGGCACTTTACTACTATTAAAATACTTTTGCAAAAATTTCGTAGCATGAAGCAATTGATATTTTTTGTTTTTTCATTTATATGCAGCACAGTTACGGCTCAAGATGCAAGTATTCAAAAAATAAGACTAGAAACACAGCGTACCATTAAAAAGCCGACGGATACTTCAAACAAGATTTGGAAAAAAGGCGGATTGTATGGCATCAACATTTCGCAAGGCTCCTTAAGTAACTGGGCCGCCGGAGGAGATAATTTTTCACTCTCTGTAAATTCAATTCTTAATACTTATGCTTTTTATAAAAATGGCAAGCTAAGTTGGGATAATACTTTTGACTTTAATCTCGGCTATGTGAATACAACAAGCATTGGTGGTAGAAAAAATGATGACCGATTTGATTTTCTATCCAAAGTAGGACACGCAATAAGTCCAAAACTAAGCCTCGCTGAATTACTTAATTTCCGATCACAAATTTTTAAAGGCTATACTTTTTCAAATAATGCAAAAACCTATGCTTCCAATTTCTTGGCTCCCGGTTATTTGTTGCTGAGTGCCGGTTTGGATTATAAGCCAACGAAAAACCTGTCCATTTATTTTTCTCCGGCCAGTGCCCGCTGGGTGATTGTAAACGATACAGCTTTGGCAAATAAAGGCTTGTATGGTGTGACACCGGGCAAGAAATCAAAATTGGAATTCGGGGGCTTTGCCACTGTCAATTATTTAAAAGAATTCAACAAGTTTGTTTCATATAAAGGAAGGCTGGACTTGTTCTCAAATTATAATAAGAATCCGCAAAACGTAGATGTTTTTCTTTCCAATACGCTGAATGCAAAACTGGGTAAATTATTTGCCATCACCTGGAGTGTAGATATGATTTATGATGATGATGTAAGGCTGTTTGGCCTAAATAAAACATCGCCGTCATTACAATTAAAATCATTAGTAGGTATTGGTTTTCAGGTAAAGTTTTAAAGCAGGGTTTCAGCTTCTTTATCTTTGCTTCATGGGACAGAACAAACTGGAACGCTTTGCAGAACTTAATACATTTAAAAATGTTTTGCAATTTCCAAATGATATTGCCGGCAATTGGAACAAGCATTTTCAAAATACGAATACGATAATACTTGAGCTGGCCTGTGGCAAAGGGGAGTATGCTGTTGGCTTAGGTCGTTTGTTTCCACACAAAAATTTTATTGGCGTTGATTTAAAAGGAAACCGGATTTGGGTGGGTGCTAAAAAAGCATTGCAGGATAAACTTGATAATGTATCTTTCTTGAGAGCGCAGATAGATCAGATAACCGATTATTTTGCTGCAAATGAAGTACAGGAAATCTGGATTACCTTTCCCGACCCGCAATTGCGTACTTCAAAAGCAAAAAAAAGATTGACACATCCGAAATTTTTAAGAAAATATCAGCATTTTTTACAACCCGGTGGATTGATTCATTTAAAAACAGATAGCCCACAATTATACAGCTTTACCAAAACAGTAATAGAAAAATACAATTGTACTTTGCATGAAGACATTGATGATGTGTTTGCACAGGAAAATGTAAAAGATGAATTGAAGATAAAAACACATTATGAATCGCTGGATATAGCCGGCAGCAATCGTATTCACTATGTATGTTTCTCATTACCCGCACAGTTACCGGGGCCGGAAGCGGATGAAGAACTCAAAAACTATCTAAAAGAATATGAGCAACCTGATTGAAAATATCCATTACTATATAAATGAAGAAGGGTTGTTTGTTTTTAGTGCTCAATATCATTTAGAAAAAGGGTATTGCTGTGGTAATGGTTGCCTGCACTGTCCCTATCATTATGAAAATGTACCGGAGCCGAAGAAAACTGAATTACTAAAAGAAAGAGAGCAATCAAACTGTTAATTTCAATCTTTAATTTGAGTATGGCTGCACCCAAAAAATCATCAAACCGATTACAAACCATAAAACCATCGGGAAAAAACGATTCAGGCTTTTTTGAATTGGTGTATGAGGTGGCCCGGCAAATACCCAAAGGAAGAGTTACCTCTTACGGAGCTATTGCCAATTGTTTGGGTACCAAACTTTCGGCACGTATGGTAGGTTGGGCAATGAATGGAGCTCATCTTGTAAAACCAAAAGTTCCCGCTCATCGGGTAGTTAACCGATTGGGAATTCTATCCGGCAAGCATCATTTTACACCTGCAGGCGAAATGGAACGCCTGTTGAAAAAAGAAGGAGTAAAAATTAAAAACGACACCGTTGTTGATTTCAAAAAATTATTTTGGGATCCGGCTGTTGAGTTGGGTTTTTAGATTTCGCTAAATGACCACACCACAGAAAAATCAAATACTTACCAACTGGCAAAAAAACATTTGTGAATGGGGTGGAATTTTGGGTGCCTTATTATCGCTTACCTGTTTGATTCAGCATATTGCTGTGGCTATACCCAATAGCATTACCAATCCCATGATTCCCGGATATCTGCTGGCAATCATCTCCTTTATTTTATTGGCCTTACAAAAGCCGGTTGCAATCGTGCTTTTGTTTATCAGTACCGTGTATGCAGCTATAAATGAATATTTATGGATGAGTAATTATGCATTTTCTTTAGTGGTATTGTTACTTTTTGTTTTTCATATTATCATACTCGTGGCAGTTTTTACCGAGCAAATTCCACAACTATTGAAGACATTGCGACAGGCGGAAAAAGAGGAAGCCGCAAAATGGGAAGGGAAAATTTAATATTAAAATAAGCTTAGTTGTTGTTTTTCTTTTTTCAGAGTTAATTGTTCTCTTTCATCAGCAAGGATAAATACCGGACTTGCACCGTATCTGGATGCAATATGAAGTTTGATTTTTTGGGTGTGTGGCAGAAATAATTTTTCTACTTTTTCAGGATCATTATTATTCTTTGAAAGGTGCGCCAGTATTAATAATTGTAAAGCAGGCGAACGGTAATGATGCATTAGCTCCAACGCTTGCGTATTGCTAAGATGACCATCATCACCACTTATTCTTTTTTGTAAGTGATACGGATAATTACCATTCGCAAGCATATCAGGGCAATAGTTTGACTCTAAAATGGCCACATCGCAACTTGAAAAATGTTTTATCACTTGCTTGCAGGCAAACCCAAGATCTGTTAGCACCAGCACTTTTACACCGCGGGTGCTGATGATAAAACTGTGCGGATCTACCGCATCATGATGTTTGGAAAATGGTAATACAGAAAGACTGCCGATTTTAACAGGCTTATTCTTTGAAAAATCTTTTGCTAAATGTGGCTCAACCGGAACTTTACAGTTTTGTAATGTAGCCCGGGTTATATAAACCGGTATTTGATATTTTTTGCTTATGGCCGGCAGTCCGGTTATATGATCAATATGCTCATGCGAAATGAAAATGGCTTTCACTTTGTCCATATCCAATCCGGATTTTTGCATTCTCTTTTCTGTTTCTCTAAGACTAAGCCCTGCATCTATGAGTACAGCTTCGCAGTCATCACCTACATAGTAGCAGTTGGCATTACTTCCTGAGTTGAGTGAGCAAATTTGAACCGGCATAATGAACAAAAATATGAACGGAACACAAATATTAAAATATTTCAGATAATTGACTTTTGCCTATTATCTGTACAGCAGTCAAATTAAAATAAGCACAAACTTTATCAACCAAGCCTGCTCTTACTACAAAAAGCATTTTCTCATTTCTTTTTTTGAAAATAGGAACGAGGCTTGAGTGGAAACCATTGCCATTGAGTTCCAATGGGCCAATTTCATCTACCAGCAACCATCCTTTACGGTCAACTGCTGATTTGATGATTCCATTTGCCTTATCAAAATTTTTTTTGCTGAATGTAAACTTGCCAATCGTCATTCCTTCTTCACCAGCATTTGCTTCCATTTTAAAATATTCGTTGTTGGATAAATTTAAGAAATGACGTATCCCGTTTACATCAGGCGTTACAATACCGCTAACATCATTTAAGGATGATGCCCACTGCATCAATGCAGTTGTTTTTCCTGAGCGTATGGGGCCGGTAAGCAGATATATCATACAGATGAACCGGGTGTATTAAATGTGTTTACTAAAAGAATTTGAAAAAATAAGAACAGCCTTTTGAAGTATTTTTTTTCTGCCGAATAAGTCCAACTTTTAGCAATCATATTTTGCATGGTTGGCAATAGATTCACTACCTGTTGCACTTGTCTGGCCGATTGTTGCTTTTTGTTCATTAGCCATTTGCGCAACCATTTTTTTAAAACCGGGCTTATAAAAAAATACCAGCTAAGAATGATTATTATAGATCGGATAATAATTCGCAACAACTGATTTTGGGGAAGTATGGGCTCGCCGATTTTAAAAAATGTTTGGATATACATTAATAAAAGAATGACTAAAATGAAAAGTAAAACCATTTTACCCCGGCGCTTTCTTTTTATTTGCGAAAGGGTAGTATTTGAAATTTCAGCAGGTGCTATTGAATATTTTTCCAGCAAATTGTACATGCTACTTAGTTTTTGAGGCAAACGGCCCATTGTTATTCCAACAAAAAGTGCAGTTACAACATGCAACAACAAATAGGAAATGATGAAAAGATAGCTATAGTTTGTTATAGAAGCAGCCCCCATAAGTTTTTGAACAAACTTGTTGAAAACCGTCCAGATGTCATTGCCATATACAATAGTAAGAATTAAGATGCGTTGCAATGCAGACTCTAATAATGCAAGCAATGCAAAAGTGATACATGCAAGTTTGTAATTTTTTCTGTTCCAAAAAAGCAACTCACCCATCAACCCTTGAAAAAAAACGGCAATATAAGCAGTGGGTAAAGCCTGCGGTGTCAGCATCATTTTAAATATAGCAACAATAATAGTTGCTTTTATGATTGCACCTTTTACGGGATAATACCAGGCGATTAATGAAATACAACTAATCGCACAACTACCAATAACCAGACCAGACACAGGAATGCGAAAAGTGAAAATAATACTGCCCAGCAATGCTTCACAAAGTACCCAAAGCGCAATGAGTCGATAATAAATCACTTCACTGATATTAAAAATATCAGCATATTCTATAAAACTTGAATTATCGTTTGAAGCGGAATGCAAATTGAAACAAATTTATTTTTATCTTTAAAGATAAAATTAAGAACTACGGCATTAAAATTTATATTAAATGAGCAGGATGTTTCGCCACATCCTTCAGCAGCAGAAACATTACTGGACTATGTACGTCAGGTAAGGCAGTTGAAAGGCACCAAGATTGGTTGCCGTGAAGGCGACTGTGGTGCCTGTACAATTTTGGTGGGCGAATTAATAGCGGGTCAACTTCGATATCGCAGCATGACCAGTTGTCTGATGCCCCTTACCAATGCACATGGAAAACATATTGTAACTATAGAAGGCGTCAATTTTCCTGATAAGCTGAATGTAGTACAACAAGCGATGGCAGAAAACGGCGCCACACAATGTGGTTTTTGCACTCCCGGTTTTGTAATGTCGCTGTCAGGATATTGTTTAAATAATCCCTCCGCTTCTTCGGATGGCGTAATCGCCGCTATTGATGGCAATATTTGCAGGTGCACAGGATATAAATCTATTGAAAGAGCCGCTATTGCCATTCATAAACAATTGCAAATAAGCGATGACCCAATAGCGTTTGTTGCAGACCATGAAATGATGCCTGCCTATTTTACAAATATTAAAAACAGATTGGAAAATCTGTTTTCTGAACAACAGCAGGAGGCAAATACATTTGAAATTACTTCAGGTTCTTTTGTAGGAGGCGGTACTGACCTCTATGTGCAAAGACATGGTGAAATGGGGCACGATAATAGTTTTTTATTTGACAAGCCGGAATTGAACTTTATAAGACAAGAACAAAACACCTGCCGGATGGGGCCGGCTGTTACAATTTCTGATTTAAGAGAAAGCGAAATCATTAATAAATACATTCCCCATTTTCATAAATTTTCAAAACTAGTATCATCCACACCCATTAGAAATATGGCAACCGTGGCTGGAAATTTTGTAAACGCATCACCCATTGGTGATTTCTCTATTTTCTTTTTGGCTTTAGATGCTTCCATTACTTTAAAACAAAAAAGTGAGGAAAGAACATTGCCGTTAAGAGATTTCTATAAAGGTTATAAACAGTTGAATAAAGAACCTGACGAGTATATCAGCGGCATTTCATTTAAACTGCCAAAGGAAAACAGTTTTTTCAATTTTGAAAAAGTAAGTAAAAGAACTCATTTGGATATTGCCAGTGTAAATTCAGCTCTTTATTTAGAATTAAATAATAATGTAATTGAAAAGGCAGGAATAGCTGCCGGAGGTGTGGGGCCTATTCCACTGTATTTAAGAAAAACATCCGCTTTTTTAGAAGGGAAGATTATAAACGACACGCTGATTGATGAAGCTATTGCGGTAATGAAAACCGAAATCTCACCTATCAGCGATGCGAGAGGAACGAAGGAATACAAAACCTTATTATTATGTCAGCTGATCAAAGCTCATTTTATTAACTTAAACAAAAGGTAAATTCAAACCATATGATTGTTTGAATAAGTACGCAGCAGAAATGAAGAATATAGATTCATATACACATGTAAGAGGCGAATCGGTTTATTTGGATGATATTCCGCTACAGGCCGGAACTTTATTTGCTGCATTATTTGATTCTCCCATTGCACACGGCAAAATAAAATCTTTGAATATTTCGGAAGCAAGTATGATGCCCGAGGTAGTTAAAATTTTTACTACAAGAGATATACCCGGCGAAAACCAGATTGGCGGCATTATCAAAGATGAAGAATTGCTGGCAGATACACAGGTGCATTTTTGCGGAATGCCTGTTGCGCTGGTAATTGCCAATACGGATGCAGCTGCAAAGGCAGCGGTTAAAAAAATAAAGATGGAGGTTGAGTCATTGGAGATTATTACCGATCCCCGGGTGGCAAAAGAAAAAGGTGAACTCATCATTCCGCCAAGAACTTTTCAGCTGGGTGATACTGTAAGTGCCTGGAAAAATTGCGACTATATTTTTGAAGGTCGTACCGAAACAAATGGACAGGAGCATTTATACATAGAAACACAAGGTGCTTATGTTTTACCACAAGAAAACGGCGCATTAAAAGTTTTTTCATCCACACAAGGGCCCACTGCCGTGCAAAGAACCATTGCAGGAGTGTTGGGCATTGCGATGAATAAAGTGGAAGTAGATACTACCAGACTTGGCGGTGGTTTTGGGGGCAAAGAAGATCAGGCAACTGCATGGGCTGTACTATGTGCATTGGCTGCACATGATTTAAAAAGGCCTGTAAAATACTCATTGCATCGCATGGAAGATATGCGCATGACAGGAAAGCGACATCCATATTCTTCAGATTTTAAAATTGGATTGAATAAAGATTTAAAAATTATTGCATACGAAGCTACATTTTATCAGAATGCAGGTGCGGCAGCTGATCTTTCTCCCGCTGTAATGGAACGTACCTTGTTCCATTGTACTAATACTTATTTTATTCCAAATGTAAAAGCAACGGCCTATAGTTGCCGCACACATCTGCCACCCAATACAGCCTTTCGTGGTTTTGGTGGCCCGCAGGGTATGTTTGTAATAGAAGCAGCCATTGCAAAAGCTGCTGAACATTTAAAAATTTCTGCTACCGAAATACAACAAAAAAATTTATTAAAGTCGGGAGATGAATTTCCTTACGGCCAACTAGCCGAAAGTGAAGCGAATGAATGTTGGAATAAAGCTGAAGCTGATTTCCAAATTTCAAAAATGCAACAAGATGTTGCCGATTTTAATACAAGCAATACTTTATTCAAAAAAGGAATTGCCGTAATGCCTATTTGTTTTGGAATTTCGTTTACCAAAACTTTTATGAATCAGGCAAGATCATTGGTAAATGTATATACCGATGGTAGTGTAAACATCAGCACTGCAGCAGTGGAAATGGGACAAGGTGTAAACACCAAAATGCTTCAGGTGGCAGCCAAAATATTTTCTATTTCGCCCGGCAATATAAAAGTAAATAGTACAAACACCTATCGCATTGCAAACACATCGCCTACTGCTGCCAGTGCTGCTGCCGATCTGAACGGAAAAGCAACCGCCCTTGCCTGCGAAGCCATTTTGCAAAGAATGAAGCAGGTAGCAGCTGCTGAGTTAAAAACAAGTGTAGATGATATAAAAATAAAAGATGGATTTGTTTATTCCAATGAAAGTAAAACCGAATTAAGTTGGGAAAAACTTGCCATGCTTACGCATGTAAATAAAATAAGTTTATCGGAGCTGGCGCATTACACACCTCCAGGAATTTATTTTGATGCAACTATTGAAAAAGGTCATCCATTTTCTTATCATGTTTATGGCACTTCTGTTATCACCGTTACGGTTGATTGTCTTCGGGGCACTTATGAAATTGATGCAGTAAAAGTGGTGCACGATTTTGGACAAAGTATGAACAAAATGGTGGATATAGGGCAGTGCGAAGGCGGCATAGTACAGGGAATAGGATGGATGACGATGGAGGAGTTGGTATATGATAAAGAAGGTAAACTACGCAGCAATGCCCTAAGTACTTACAAGGTGCCGGATGTTTATGCTGCGCCAAAAGAAATAATGGTGGAAGCATTGGAAACACAAAAAGAGAATGCTGCTATTTTTCAAAGCAAGGCTGTAGGCGAACCGCCATTGATGTATGGCATAGGTGCCTACTTTGCGATTCGCAATGCGGTACTGGCTTTTAACCCTACAGCTCATCTTCCATTTGATGCACCCATGACTCCCGAAAAAGTACTTATGGGATTGCATGCACAAATAGAATAATGCAGTGAATGAAAAGAGGATAATATGCAAAAATCATTACAAGTCTGGCAATTTATTTACAACTGTTTACAACAGGCTACTCCTGCCATATTATTGTATGTAGTTGAAAGTAAAGGTAGCAGCCCGGGCAGGCAGGGCTTTTTTATGGCAGTAAACAGGAATGGAGAAATGGAAGGCTCCATTGGCGGAGGGATCATGGAGCACAAATTTGTAGAAATGGCAAAAGAGCAACTAAGACAAACGGATGAACATACAACTGGAGGAAGTATAAAAAAACAAATTCACGATAAATCGGCAGGCAGTAATCAAAGTGGTATGATTTGTTCCGGCGAACAGACCATCATATTGTTATCCATAACAGAAAAGGATGAAACAGTTGTTAAATCAATCATTTCATCATTGCAGCAAAATAAAAATGGCACACTTACATTGAGCCCTGGGTTTATTTCATTTGAAGATAAAATTCCGGCAAAGAATTATAAGTTTCAATTTCACACAGAACAGGAATGGATATACCGCGAAAAAACCGGATACAAGCAGCAGTTGTTTATCGTAGGTGGTGGTCATTGTGCATTGGCCTTTTCAAAGTTGATGCAGGATTTGGATTTTTATATTACGCTTTATGAAGAAAGAGAAAATCTGAATACATTAGTAAAAAATGAATTTGTACATGAGAAATTAATTGTAGATGATTATTCAGAATTTGGCTATCTCTTTCCTTCCGGCCCGTATTGTTTTATTGTATTCATGACTTTTGTTTACCGAACAGATGCGATTGCCCTTCGCTCATTGTTACAAAAACAATATCGCTATTTGGGCGTATTGGGCAGCAAAACAAAAATGGAGAAACTGTTTGATGAGTTTAGAATAGAAGGAATAGATGAAGCTGGTTTACAAAATATTTATACACCGATTGGAGTATCTATCAACAGTCAAACGCCGGCAGAAATAGCTGTAAGCATAGCGGCACAAATTATTCAGGTTAAAAATAGAGTGGTATGAGTAAAGCATCCTTGCTATTATTCATCGTAATTTTTTGTAAATGCACCGTAAGTAAAAATCCACTGCGCAACGAAATAAAACTTTTGCAAAAAGGGAAGATACAAGATGATACCAGTTATGTATATGCACTTCCATATCAGAAAAATGCCGGTCATTTTATTATTCAGGGATATTTTGGTTCGCTTTCACATAAAGAAAGAGCTGCGTTGGATTTTACAATGAAAAAAGGAACAAAAATTACAGCGGCGAGAGCAGGTGTAGTGATACGTGTAAAAGAAGATGGCAAACGAGGAGGCATTAGAAAAAAATTCAGAAAAGAAGGTAATCATATCATCATTCAACATGCCGATGGCAGCCGTGCCGGTTATTGGCATTTGCAACACCAAGGTGTGCTGGTAAATATAGGTGATACAGTAAAACAAGGACAAGTAATCGGACTAAGTGGTAAAACTGGTTATGCAGCAATGCCGCATCTGCATTTTATCGTGTGGAAGTTTGACAAAAATGGTAAATGGAATCAGGTGCCCACCCGATTTCTTACTACAAAAGGAATAAAATATCTGCGGGGCTGGAAAAAATATAAACGACCTGATGAATAATTTACTTTTGAAAAAACTTTTCAATTGATATCACTCAGTATCTGGCAACAATTTTTAGATGGCATGAAGGCTACTACCTGGCCTGAATACATTGCAGTGTTTTCGGGCATTATCAGTGTTTGGTTTTCAAGAAAGGAGAATATACTGGTTTATCCCACCGGACTTATAAATACAATTATTTACACTTGGTTAAGTTTTAATAGTCATTTACTGGGCGAAGCCAGCGTAAATTTCTATTATACCATCATGAGTATTTATGGCTGGATACTTTGGTCAAAAAGAAATGCGCAACAAGAGCATTTGGTACAAATAAGTTTTTCCGATAAAAAGTGGTGGCAATGGCAGTTGTTGTTTTTTGTCAGTTTTTATCTTACGATATATTTTCTGTTAACGTATTTGAAAAAGGATTTTGCACCCGGTGCCATACCCTGGGCTGATGCTATTGCCTCGGCTACCGCATTTACAGGTATGTGGCTGATGACAAAGAAAAAAGTAGAAAGCTGGTATTGGTGGATAGCTACTAATATTGCATCTATACCCTTATACTTTGTAAAGGGATTGGTATTTACCAGTGTTTATTATTTTGTATTATTGATCATGGCGATTGCCGGATTAATGGAATGGAAAAAAAGAGCCAAATCTCATGCTTAAAAAAATTGTAGTAATAGGGCCCGAAAGTACAGGCAAAAGCACTTTGTGCGAAGAGCTGGCTCATCACTTCGAAACAAGTTGGTGTCCTGAGTTTGCAAGGGAGTATCTGCTGACCAATGGTACGGAATATAATTTTGAAGACTTACTTACCATTGCGCAAGGGCAAATAACTTTGGAAGATGAATACACTGAACGCATTGAAAAGCAATCAATGCCCTTATTGGAGGCGGGCGGTCATATACCACTTTTTATAGATACGGATATGTATGTAATGAAGGTTTGGTGCGAGTTTGTATTTGGAAAATGCCACCGGTATGTATTGGATCAGATTGTAAAAAGAAAGTATGACTTGTATCTGTTGTGCAATACTGATTTGCCCTGGGTAAAAGATGAGCTGCGGGAATATCCCGATTTGAAAACAAGAGAGAAATTGTTTTATATCTATAAGGACATCATGGTCAATCAAAATGTACCCTGGGTAGAAATAAAGGGCTGCCCTGAAGAACGTACCCGGCTGGCGATTGAATCGGTACAGCAACTGATGAAAAAGGAATAGTGTTACTTTCGCAAAAGAATGAAAGGCTTCTTTCAAAAAAACCACCATTTTATTTTTTATGGCTTGTTGTTGCTGCTGGGCATATTGCAAGCTGCCAGCACCGAATTGCAGGATGATGAAGCCTATTATTGGGTTTACTCCCACTATCCGGCCTGGGGTTACTTTGATCATCCGCCACTCATTGCAATATTGATAAAAGCAGGTTATGCTATTTTCCCAAATGGATTGGGCGTCCGACTGTTTCCATTGCTTTTAAATATTGCAACCCTGTTAATAATTGAAAAATTGCTGGTAAGAAAAAATCCGTTTCTGTTTTATGCAATTGTGTTGTCGATTGCCGTAATTCAGATTGTCGGTTTTTTAGCCATTCCCGATATTCCATTATTATTTTTTACAGCTTTATTTTTTTTGTGGTACAGGCGATTTTTAAATCAGGCAACATTCGCCAATACTTTTCTATTGGGTTTGGTAATGGCTTTGTTGATGTATAGTAAGTATCATGGTGTGTTAATTATTCTGTTTACTTTATTGTCAAATTTTTCTTTGCTAAAAAAAAGACAGGCATGGATGGCTGTTGCAATTTCCATATTACTATTTCTTCCGCATTTGTGGTGGCAGTATCAGCACAACTGGATCAGTATTCGTTATCATTTATTTGAAAGCAACACATCGGCATATAAAATTTCATATACGCTTGACTATTTGTGGCCACAGATTTTATTAATCGGCCCACTGGCAGGTATTTTGTTATTGCCTGCTGCTTTTTTGTACAAGCCGAAAGATGAAACCGAACGGGCTATGCGCTTTACGATGATTGGTGTATTTGTATTTTTCTTTGTCAGTAGTTTTAAAGGTAAAGTAGAAGCAAACTGGACACTGCCTGCATTTGTTTGCATCATGGTATTATCGCATCAATGGTTGGTAGAAAATAACAGGTTTCAAAAATGGGTAAAAACATTTGCATTGCTTACTACCATTGTTGTAATGATAGGAAGGATTGGCATGATCAAAGATATTTTGCCCATCAAAGCGGTAAAGCAACGTTATCACATGTGGAAAGACTGGCCAAGGGAGATGAAAGAAAAACTTGAAGGATTGCCGGTTGTGTTTAACTCATCTTATCAGCGTGCCAGTAAGTTTTGGTTTTATTCGGGGCAAATGACTTATTCGCTCAATTTATACAAGGAAAGAGAGAACAACTATAATTTTTGGCCGGTTGAAGACTCGCTGCTGGGTAAGCCCGTTTATATATTAGATAAATATGATTTATGGAGATTTGCAGATTCTGTAAAAACACCTATGGGCTATGTAGGTTATAAATATGATTCTTCATTTGCTTCATTTGCAAAAGTGAACATTGAGGTTGCACCATCTGAAATAAATTGTAAAGCTGGAGATTCCCTTTCTGTTTCTTATCAATTTCAGATTCCAACATACTATGCCCGTTTTATTGAGGCAGCAAAAAATTTGCAAGACACAACAAGAGTAGGAATTTTCAATTCCAAAGGTTGGGTGAAAGATGTTTATACTTCTATTTCATTGAAGCAGGCAGTACAACAACCTGCCGGTAGCCTTACATGGAAGCCACTGTTACCTCAAGGGGTTTATTACTTTTTATTTGCCATAAATAATGGTACTTATTATCCTACGCATAACAGTAGAAAAATAAAATTGATAATAAAATAAAATTTCAGGGGCTTTGAATTCCGGTTACTTTTTGTACATCGGGGTCGCTACGCAGGTTATTCATTTGCCGCTGCACCCATTGTGCCCTTTGTGCTACGTAGGATGATAATGGTTTTACTGTATATCGTTTTGGATTGGGAAGACAGGCCGCAATCAGTGCAGCCTCAGCCTGTGTTAAGTTTTTTGAAGGTTTATTAAAATATTTTTGCGAAGCCATTTCTATTCCAAAAATTCCTTCACCCATTTCAATTACATTCAGGTAAACTTCAAGTATTCTTTTTTTTCCCCATATCAGTTCTATCATAAATGTAAAATACACTTCAAGCCCTTTTCGAAAGAAACCACCACCTTGCCATAAAAAAACATTTTTTGCCACCTGCTGACTAATCGTACTGGCACCTCTTCTTTTATTATCATGCTCCTCATTATACTTCATTGCTTTTTTGATGCTTTGCCAGTCGAAGCCGCTATGGTCAGGAAAAGTTTGATCTTCTGCTGCTATCACAGCCAGCTTTGCATTGGGTGAAATTTGATTTCTTCCTACATAATCACGCTGCAAACCATGCCCGCCTATCCAACTGGATAATTGCGTAATGGTAATGGGCGGATTTACCCATTTAAACAAGATGATGCAAAACAACTGGAAGATGAAAAGCCAGAGAAAAATTTTTTTACTCCATTTCCAGATTTTTTGTAAAACCATTTTGGTTTTTGTTTTACTATTTTCAGATGCGGTGGCCATAGAATAATAATCCCCAAATTAATGCAATACCAAAAATGATAAGTATAAATCCATTAATGCGATTTAATATATGAATATTGTGTGGCGTGAGCCTGTTTCGAATTTTTCCTGCCAAAAAAACCTTTAAAATATCAGTTCCCAGCATCCATACTAAGCAGGTTACAAAGGCCACCACTCTTTTTTCTAAGCTATGATTGATAACAGCCGTGGATGCATAAATCCAGAAAATAAAAACAGAAGGATTCAGCGTGTTCATAAAATAACCCGAAAGAAAAACTTTTGCAAAATCTCGTTTGCGCATACGCATTACCTGATTGCCCTGTTCATCAACTTTTATTTTTTTAAAAAAAAGATAATAAATTCCCATCACTACCAGAAAAACACAACCTACTATGCCTACTGCATTTTTATGTTCTTTTAACTCGGCAAACAACTCGGTGAATAGATTGACCAACAATACCATGGATACATCGCTGGCCGAAACACCAAAAACAAATGCAAGTCCGCCCTTGTGGCCATTGTTCAGGCTTTGTTTAATGATGGTAAATAGCACAGGCCCTACCGAAATGCTCAGCACTAATCCCAGTGTAAACCCTTTGATGATGGCTTCAATCATAATTAATAATGCCTAAAAGTAAAAAACCCCTTCAATAAAACAGAAGGGGTGGCTAAATGTTTTTAAACGCTTCCGGTTTCTAAAAACCGGTTCCAGTCTTCAAGCATTTTACCTTTCATCACTCTTGGAAATTTATGCTGACTGCCCAGCTTGCCTTTTTGCTCCATAAATTTTAAAAATTTTTCTTCGGGCAATACCTCTACAAAGACCTCTTTTAAGGCGCTGTCTCTTTCGGTTGCATAATCGTCGTTAAGCATTCTCAAATTCTCATCTATTCTTTTGCGAATTTTGGCTGCATCGACATGATCATCGGTAGCAATATACCAACGATGCGCAAAAAAGTTTTCATAGGGAAAGCCAACCACTGTATATTCCGGAATGCTGATATTAAATTCTTCACTCACCAGTTGAATGGCTTTGTTCATATTCTCTACACTTAAATGCTCGCCGGTAAGACTCAAAAAATGTTTGATTCTTCCGGTTATATGAACTTCTGATTTTTCTAAATCAACAAACTTGATGGTATCGCCCAATAAATATCTCCAAGAACCAGCATTGGTACTCATTAGCAGTGCATATTCTTTTCCCAATTCTACTTCATGTATCATTTTTGCATCAGGTCTGGCTACAACATTACCGTCGGCATCAAAATTTTTTTCATCAAAGGGAATAAATTCAAAAAAGATATTATTGTTTAATATTAATTGCATACCCTTGGCCTGTTCCCGGGTTTTGTAGCCTATAAAGCCTTCGCTGGAAAGATAGTTTTCTATGTACACAATGGGCTTGCCCAATAATTTTTCAAATCCTTTTTTATAAGGCTCAAAAGCAACGCCGCCGTGTACGAAAAAACTAAAGTTGGGCCAGATCTCGTGTATGTTTTTTACTTTGTAATGTTCGATAACCATTTCCATACACATCTGACACCAGGCAGGTACCCCTACAATATAACCAATATCCCATTCCCTGGCGTGTTCAACTATTTCATTAAGCTTTTGGCTCCAGTCGCCAATGGCGGCTATACGGCCACCGGGCTTATAAAAACTTTGAAACCAAAAAGGTCTTTTTTTGGCAAGTATGCCACTCAGGTCGCCGGCATACCAGCCTGCATTTCCTTTTTTCAAATCGGTAGTGCCACCAATCATTAAAAAGCCTTTTGCCATTGCTCTTTTATTTGCTTCCTGATAGCTGAGCAGACTCAAAAGCTGTCGCAAATAATTTACTGTATTGCTTCTTAATAATTCTTTGGTAACAGGAATATATTTACTTGCTGCTTCCGATGTGCCGGAGCTTAATGCATAATATTTTATTTTACCCGGCCAGGTAACATCGGGTACACCATCCAGTGTTTTTTTCCACCACTCTTCATATATTTTATTATAGTCGTGTACGGGTACCAGCTCCTGAAATTTTTTCCCCGGATGTTTGCTTAACAATGCATCGTCAAACCGATACCGTTGACCAAATTCGGTAAACCTTGCTTTACGTAATAGTTTTTTTAAAACCTTGATTTGTTGCCTTCGTGGGTCATTGGGTGGCAGACGTAGTGCGGCAGCTATAGCACGGGGCAGTTTAAAGTCAATAATAGTGGCCATGTAGAAATTTGGTACTGGTGAAGTTACGAAGATATAAGTTTGAACGACCTGATTATCCGCCTAAATGGCGGTACATTTTCCAGATAATTTTTATGTCGCCGGAAGGTTCATAGTCACGGGCATACCAGTAGTCAACCATTTTCAAACTTTCAACAGGAAATGATGATGGGGTTAAAAGTTTGGTACCATTGCAACCCACGATGCCCGGTCTTAGCTGTGGTAAATGTTTTTCATCGGTAGCATAGCCTACCCAAGTTTTTGATGCAGCCAGTACGGAAAAACAGTTTGAAAAAAATGAAATTGGTTTTTTAACAATAAACAAATGCAGGGGGAAAGTTAATAGCCCGGCAATTGAAACTACGATATCAATCAATCTTTTTAATCTTTGATTATATGGACTGCTTAGATTAAAGCCATTTTCATTTGAAACCGATTCGCCGGAGCTGTCTTTAGAATCGCTGCCTACTATACTCTGACTTCCCGATGCATGAAACATAGCGGTAATGCCAACGGGCAGTTGTGGAAGTGTATTGATTATCGTTGAAAAACTCATTTTGCCCTGACAAAAAATCAATTCTTTAAAAGGAATAGAACCTGACAATGAAATTAAATTTGAAAGAGAACCTGTGGCGTTCTTGTCATCATCCGTTACTGCTATACGGCCCAGTATTTTTTCTTTTAGCCCCGCTTGTTTTATCAATTCGGTTACTACCCCATATTCTGCTGCGGTTGCTGCTATCATTGTAGTGCCGCCTTCTTCTTTTTCTTTTTGGCGCTGCAATACACCTGTGCTAATTAAAATCCATCTGAACAAGCTAATGAAAACAAATGCCAGCATAGATCCAAACAATAAAATTCCTCTTGAAAACCGTAAATGCTCAGGCAATAAGGCGTAGCCGGCCAATAGGATAATTGTTGCCACCAGCATGGAGTTAATCAATTCTTTACGCTTGTACCATCTATCGTATAATCCCGCATAATATGCAGTGAGAAGAAAAAACAAAGTGTATGCAGGAAATGCAATGCGTACCAGTCGTTCTTCAAATTCTGTTTCCGGCCTTATCCAAGTGCCCCACACCCATTTCATAATAAGGAATGATAATAGGATGAGTGCTGCATCTAATAATGGTAAACCGATACGACTAATAAAATGACCGATGGCAGATAAACCGGCACGAATCCAGATAGCAGTGTAAATTAAAAAATTAAAAAAACCAGCTCGGGTCCCGGTGTAATGTTTACGTACAAATAAACGCATGGCATTATAAAACATGCGTACATAGTTCATACTGCCCTTGCGGGTGCTTTCTCCTTTGAAATGTAATATTTGGGTTTCAGGGAAATAAAAATTTTTATATCCTGCTTTTTGGATGCGGTAACTAAGGTCGACATCTTCGCCATACATAAAAAAAGTTTCATCAAAACTGCCCACTTTATCCAGCACTTCTTTTTTAATCATCATAAAAGCTCCGGCAAGCACATCTATTTCATTGATCTGATTCTCATCCAAATGTCCGAGATGATAACGTGAAAAAGATTTTGATCGGGGAAACAATTTTGATAAGCCAAATAATTTATACAAAGAAGTAAATGGCGAAGGGAAAGCTCTTTTGGATTCTTTTAAAAACTTTCCGCTGCCATCAAGCATTTTTACGCCTACGGCGCCTGCCAGCGGTTGCAATTCAAAAAAAGAAATACATTTTTGAAAACAATCTTCGGGAACAACGGTATCAGGATTTAAAAATAAAACATACGCACCGGTTGCTATCGCCAATCCCTGATTACAGCCTTTTGCAAAACCTGTATTTTCCTTGTTGGCAATAAATTTTACGGCAGGAAACTTGGGTTGCAGATAGCTGAGGCTGTTATCGGTAGAGTTATTATCTACCACAATTATTTCGGCCTGCATATGCTCAATTGCCTTTTGTACAGAACAAAGACATTGTTCCAGAAAATGCTTGACATTATAGTTTACTATGATTACCGATAGTTGCATGCTGAAATTAGCGTTCCTTAAAGGCAACAAAATTAGTGGATTGAAGTTTGTACATTAAAATTGGCCAAAGGTTTTCAATCCTATCTTTGCTTATGCTTAAAAAAACATTGCTGGATGCCTGTAAAGCAGGTGCGGCTGAAATACTTCGTTTTTACAATCGTGATTTTAAGGTAAGCAATAAAGAAGGCATCAATAATCTGGTTACAGAGGCCGACCACGCATCGGAGGCAGCTATTATTAATGTTATAAAATCCAACTTTCCAACGCATCAGATTTTGAGCGAAGAAGTGGGTGAACTGAAGCAGGAATCATCATACAAATGGATTATTGACCCAATAGATGGCACTATCAATTTTGCCCATGGTATTCCGCTCAATTGTATTTCCATAGCCATAGAACACCAACAGGAAATAACCATGGCGGCAGTTTATAATCCGCATTTAAATGAAATGTTTTTTGCAGAAAAAAGCAAGGGTGCTACACTTAACGATCAACCCATTTCTGTAAGCGAACAAACACAAACGATAAAAGCCTGTCTGGTTACCGGATTTCCATATACCTACATCAATTTGCCCAATGGCCCACTGGAAATTTTTGAAAGATTCATTCGTAAAGGAGTGCCGGTACGCCGCCTGGGCTCGGCCGCCATAGATCTATGCTGGGTAGCTTGTGGCCGATTCGATGGTTTTTATGAGCATAAACTGGAAGCATGGGATAGTGCAGCCGGTTATTTAATAGTAGAAGAAGCCGGTGGAAAAGTAACCGATTTCAATGGCGCTAAATTTTCTCCTTATCAGCACCGTGTATTGGCTACCAACGGAAAAATACACAACGAAATGCTGGGCGTTATTAATAATACGATTGAATTACAATAAATGTACTTAGCAAGAATCTATAAGGCAAACCTGAAAATTATTTATTAATTTGTATTGAATACATGAACCAACGAACTGAAATATCAACACTTGGCGAGTTTGGACTTATAGAACATCTCACCAAAAACATTGAATTGCAAAATGCTTCTACAATTTTAGGCGTAGGCGATGATGGTGCCGTGATAGATCATTTTGGGAGACAAACGGTAATAACAACCGATTTGCTGCTGGAAGGCGTTCACTTTGATCTGGCCTATACACCACTAAAACATCTGGGATATAAATCTGTAATCGTAAATCTAAGTGATGTATATGCCATGAATGCAACACCCACGCAAATTACATTGAGCATTGGCATCAGCAACCGGTTTAGTGTAGAAGCAGTAGATGAATTTTATGAAGGTGTTTACACTGCTTGTAATAAATATGGTGTTGATCTTATTGGTGGAGATACCACATCTTCTAAAACAGGTTTGATAATCTCCATAACCGCACTGGGTGAAGTCGCTCCCGATAAGTTTGTAAAAAGAACAACAGCTCAAAAAGGAGATTTGATTTGTGTAAGTGGCGACCTGGGCGCTGCATATATTGGGTTATTATTTTTGGAAAGGGAGAAAAAAATTTTTATGGAAAGCCCGGGTGTACAGCCCGATCTGGAAGGTGAATCTTATGTAATAGGCAGACTGCTGAAACCTGAAGCCAGAAAGGATATTATAGAATTTTTTGCTCAGCAGGAATTAATGCCTACTGCCATTATGGACATCAGCGATGGACTAAGCTCCGAAATCTTACATATTTGTAAAGACAGCAATCTGGGTTGTGTGTTGTACGAAGAAAAAATTCCGATTCACGAAGAAATGAAGAAAGCTGCTTATAAATTTGAAATTGACCCAACTGCCTGTGCATTAAGTGGTGGCGAAGACTATGAATTGTTATTTACAATTTCACAAAACGATTATGACAAACTGGTGTTGAATGAGCAGATAAGTGTAGTGGGTTATATGACAGAGCCGGAACTGGGTTCGCACATACTAACAAAAGGCGGGGGCAAGCACCCGGTAACAGCACAGGGATGGAATCATTTAAAAAAATAAATTGCGGCGTAGTGATATATGAGCATAACTATGAAAACTGAAAGAGCCGGCTGGTTATTCTTGATAACTATATTTCTTACAGGATGTAGTGTTGGCAAAAACACCTATTCGCCGACAAAAAAATTTTCATTGCAGCAGGTCGAAAAAGATTATTCACTTTATCAAAACATTCTGGAAGCCCACCATCCCAGCCTTTATTGGTACACTTCGAAAGATAGTATGAACTATTTTTTTAAGTATGGCAAATCGCTGCTGAAGGATTCCATGACCGAAATTGATTTCCGGAAAGTATTGAATTATGTAACTGCACAAATAGGTTGCGGACATACAACCACTCGTGCATCTAAAGGATTGACTAAATATGCAGATAAAGCACCGCTGTCAAAACTATTTCCGCTGAGTGTAAAAATATGGCCTCAGGCAGCTGTGGTAACTGCAAACCTGAACCGAAAAGATAGTATCATAAAACGGGGAACTGTTATCACCTCCATCAATGGAAAAACAATACAAGAAATTACTGATACGCTGTTTCGGTATATTTCAACAGATGGACACAATAATACACATCGCTATCAGCGTTTAAGTTCTTTTGGCGCTTTTGGTTCGGCTTATACTTCAATATTTGGCCTTTCGGATAAATATGCAATATCTTATATAGCTGCAAATGGAAATATAGTTACAGATAGTATTGCGGTGTACAATATAGCTGCTGATACCGCTGGTCGCAAAGCAGTAAAGCCACCGGTTGTTAATCCGCCACCACGTCCTTCCAGACACGACAGAAAGGAGGCCATGCTAAACCGAAGCAGGTTGTTACAAATAGATACTGTAAACAAAACGGCGATGATGAATTTGGCCACATTTACAAAAAACTATGGGTTGCGAAGGTTTTTCAAAAATTCATTTAATGAATTAAGAAAAAATGATATCAAATATCTCATCATTGATTTGAGAAGCAATGGAGGTGGCAGTGTTTCCAATTCTACAATTTTAAGCCGTTATATTGCCAATCATCGTTTTAAAATCTGCGACACTTTGTTTTCTATAAGAAGAAAGAGTCCATATCATAAATACATCAAAGGTTATTTCTGGAATCATTTGTTTATGAATTTATTTACAGCCCGCAAGCGTGATGGAAATTTTCATTTTGGTTATTTTGAAAGACATTATTTCAAACCCAAAAATGCCAATCACTTTGATGGTAAAGTATATGTGTTGACCGGTGGAAATTCTTTTTCAGCAACTACCTTATTTTTAAGTTCGGTAATAAAGCAGGACAACGTAACGGTAATTGGCGAAGAAACCGGTGGTGGTGCTTATGGCAATTCGGCCTGGTTGATACCGGATGTAACGCTACCTGAAACTGGTGTTCGGTTTAGATTACCCTTGTTCCGTTTGGTGATTGATAAAGATATACCTAAAAACGGAAGCGGAGTGCAGCCAGAAATTGAAGTGCTGCCAACTGTAGCGGATGTAAGAAAAGGAAATGACAACAAACTTGATAAAGCTATGGAGCTTATCAAAAAGGATAAAGCAAAATAGCCAGCAATCTCAGCAATTAATTTTTCATTTCACTTTTTACAAACTGCATCAGCTTACTAATGTATTCCGGAGAAAAATTGAACTCCAGCCCTGCAGCTTTAAAAAGATTGGGCAACGTAGTAGTAGCGCCCAACGATAATGCTTGAATGTAATTGTTCAATGCAGCATCCTTATTTTTTTTAAACTGTTGCCACATGCCAATTGCGCCTAATTGTGCAATGCCATATTCAATATAATAAAAGGGTACTTCGTAAAGGTGTAATTGACGCTGCCATCCATAGCTGCGATAATCATCCAGCCCGTCATAATTTAATACTGGGGAAGTAAACTCATCTGAAATTTCCACCCATGCTTTTGCCCTTTCTTCTAAACTATGCTGTGGATTTTTATAAATCCAGTGTTGAAATTTATCAATAGTTGCAATCCAGGGAAATATGATAATTACTCTTTCTAACTGCTGTTCTTTTGCTCGATGTAATTCTTCCGATGTTTTGAAAAACACATTCCAATAGTCCATACTAAAGAGTTCCATACTCATGCTGGCAACTTCCGCAATCTCCATTGGATATTCTTTAAATCCGTTCAGCTCCAGTGGATGCGCTAGAAAAGAATGTATGGCATGGCCACCTTCGTGTACCATGGTAGTTACATCATCCAACTGACCGGCAGCATTCATAAATATAAATGGAGCGCCGCTTTCTGCCAACGGACAGTTATAACCGCCGGGAGCTTTGCCTTTTCTGCTGTCAAGGTCCAGATGCCCCATTGCTTTCATCTTTCGCAAACAATCGCCAAAAAATGGCATCAATTGATCGAAGCAGGCAATAGCTTTATCGGTAAGTTCGTTACCATCATTAAATGGATGCAGCGGCTTTGTGCCAAGAGGCTCGGCGTCAATATCCCATGGACGAAGTGTATCAATCCCTAATTTTTTTCTTCGAGCTTCATATAGTTCATTTACCAAAGGCATTACATGCAATTTCACGGCTTCATGAAATTGGTAACAATCATCCTGCGTATAATCAAACCTGCCTAATTCTAAGAAGCGAAATTCGGTATAAGAATGAAAACCGGCATTTATAGCTACTTCATTACGTTTGGCAAGTAATGTTGAAAACAATTCATTGAGCGCATCTTTATCTGCTAATCTTCTTTTATTTATTTTATGATATACTTCTTCTCTTAAGTTTCTGTCGGGGTCTTCTAAAAACCGGGTAGCTTGTTGTAATGTATATTCCTGACCATTTACTCTTACAGTCATTTTACCGGCAATTACACCAAATTGTTGTTGCAATACATTTAACTCGGCTATTAGTGGAATATTTTTTTCTTCAAATAAATCAATATTCTTTTTTACGTTTCGGAGATAGGTAAAATATTTTTGGGTATCCAGTTCACTCGCAAACTTACAGTCCAGCAGTTTTTTATTCAGCCTGTCGGAGAAAGGTTGCATTTTTGGCTGAATCTCCATCATGAAAAAAGTGAATGAAGCTTCCAGCTCTTTATTCTCTGTATCACAAGTCATTTTTATCTGTCGCCAGCACACTTCTTCACTGATTGCTGCTTCCAGTTCGCTGGCATCTTTTAGCCATTGCTCCAGTGCGGTTACTGAATCAATTTCTCTTTCTTCCAGTTCCTGAAAAAAAGGCAATAGCCCTTCCCAGTCTTTTATTTCAAAATCAACAGGCAGGTAATGCCGGGGCAGCTTCTTAATATCAGCAGAGTAAGTCATAAAAAAATGTTGCAAATAATACTAATGAGAAAAATGGATGATTGACAGTGAGGTCAATCATTGAAAAAAACTAGACTAAAAAATATTTATTCAGTCTTTTTCTTCCTTGTTGCTTTTTTCTTTGGAGCTTCTTCCGTTGCAGGTGCTTCCTCAACCGGGGTGGCTACCGGTTCTTCAGCTTCGGGCTCTTCGCTTAACTTAATTTCAACTTCATTTTTTTTCAGAATATCAAACCACTTAACCATTTTTTTCATATCGCTGGCATACACTCTCTCAAAATCCATTTCGGGATATGCTTTTTCGAAATATTTTTTTACTGCGGTTGCATCTTTTTCGTCAGGCAACTGGCCGCCTGCTTTATCCATTGCCTGAAAAATTTCAACTAGGTTTACATTGTCGGCAGTGGTATATACTTCTATACTTTCCAATTGCGAAAACTGATGAATACGGCTGGAAACAAACCTTGTGGTTTTATCGTCAACCGAACGCACAATGGCGCCATCTGTTTTGCTGTTGATCACTTCAAATACTCCGGGCAGGCCGCTTATGGCCACTAGTTTACTGTATTCCATATAAATTTTTATTCGTTTTTCCTCAATAATCCTTTTGGGAGCTGCAAGATAAATGAGTTGAGGCAAATAGTGATAAGTTTTGGCAAGCTTTGGAATTTTTTTATCATTCTGTGAATGTTTTTTGAAAAAGCACCGTCTAAATCATGGGATCCATATTTTTATCTTTAAAAACAAGGTATGAAAAGGTTAGTTTTATCAATAGCAATAGTATTTGTTGCAGTAGCAGTGCAAGCACAGCCTGGTAATGGCTTTACTCGCCGCACTCCCGAAGAAAGAGCAGCACGCATTCATCAAAAATTAGACAGCGCTTTTAAACTTGATGCCTCCAAGCTGGCAACACTTGACACGGCGCTTACCGTTCTTTTTAAAACACAGGATGCAAGAATGAAAGAAATTTTTGAAAATGCAGGCGATGACCGTGAAGCTATGAGAGAAACCATGATGGCTGAAAGAAAGAAATTTTCGGATGCTGAAGATGAAATTATTAAAATGATGCTGTCCGAAGAGCAGTTCACCATCTGGAAAGAAAAGATATTACCTACTATGCGCCAACAACGCCCCGGCAGTTTTGGTGGGCCACAACGTGCAGGGCAATAATAATACATTGAATAAGTTTCAGAAAATAAAAAGGTGCAATCCATAAGGTTGCCCCCTTTTTTTAAAAGACCTCCTTCACAATCTTCTCTTTGGAGATTCCAAGTGTTTCAAAATGTTTTTCAATCGCATCCATCATGGGTGGCGGGCCACACAGATAATAGTAACCGGAAGGGTTGTCGCTGTATTTCTGAATCATGGCTGCCGAAATAAATCCCTGTTCATAGCCTGTTATTTTTTCGTTGGATAATACATTTATAAAATTGTTGCCCAACAGATTTTGAAATGATGATTCTAATATAATGTCGGATTTGGTTTTATTGGCAAATAACAATTTATTGTTGCCTATTTTATTTTCTTTTTCCAATTGTTTTAATATGGCAATAAAAGGTGTAACGCCTGCCCCACCGGCTATAAAAAGTCCTTCGCCTTTATAGGCAATATCGCCAAATACTCCATGAATCATTATTTCATCACCCGCTTTCATTGTCAATAACTCATTTGTTACTCCACCGTGTTCGGGATAGGTTTTGATGGTAAATTCAATAAAAGGATCGCCGGGTAAAGAAGTAAAAGTGAAAGCTCTCAATTCATGCTCCCATCCGGGTTTGTTAAGTGAAATATCAACTGCCTGACCGGGCTGATAAACTAAGTCAGCAGGTTTTTCGGCTACTATTCTTAACACATCGTGTGTAAGATTATGTTTTTCTAAAATTTTTACTTTCTGTTCCATGAGTATTTTATTTATGATGCTGAACTTGAGAAAGGAACTCTTGCTGTAAAGTTTCGTTTTCAAACTGGCCTGAGTAGCTTGCAGTAATTGTTTTACTTCCCGTGTCTTTGATGCCTCTGGATGCAACGCATAAGTGATCGGCTTCAATCAACACGGCAATATCATCGTGATGCAAAATTTCTTTCAGTCCCGCTGCTATTTGAATGGTAAGTCGCTCCTGCACCTGTGGTCTTTTGGCATAGTACTGAACAATGCGGTTAATTTTTGAAAGACCAATTACATGTTCACCCGGAATATAAGCCACATGAGCCTTGCCGATGATGGGAACAAAATGATGTTCGCAATTTGAGTAAAGTGTAATGTCTTTTTCAACCAACATTCTTTTGTATCCATATTTGTTTTCAAACAAACTAATCTCCGGTTTGTTCTTTGGATCAAGTCCGCTGAAAATTTCTTTCACATACATTTTTGCAACTCGGTGCGGCGTTTTGTTCAGGCTGTCATCTGTTAAGTTGAGCCCCAGTGTATCCAAAATCTGTGTGAAATGAAATTCTATTTTCTTAATTTTCTCTTCATCACTGAGCACAAATGCCTGATCGTGCATGGGTGTGTCAACAATTCTTTCAAATACTTCTGATTTGCGAATGGGATGTAGCATTATGGTAAATTTTTAATTTCATTCATCACCCGGTTTACCATTGCACTGCAATAGACCAGGTTAAATTCAAAAATATTTTCTCCAATAAAATCGTTTTCAATGTTATTGCGAAGCATGGTCTTTGTCCTATTGAGCCGTACTTTTACATTGGCTTCACTTATATTGAGCAGTTCGGCGGTTTCGGCTACACTGCAACCATTTATTTCACGCAGCGAAAAAACCATCCTGTACTCATGAGGCAATTCAGCAATTGCAGTTTCAATAATGGAGTTTAGCTCACGACGACTGACCAGATTTGCAGTATCTTCACCCGATTGGGAATAAAGTGGCCTGTCGCTATCGGTTATCTCTTTCATCGTTTCATTTTTAAAACTTGATTTGGATTTTTTTCTAAAGCAGTTGTTGAGCATGATGCGAATCAACCAGGTTTTAAATCCTGAACGAGCTTCAAACTGGCTCAGGTTTTTATAAGCATCTACAAAACTATCCTGCATCAGATCTTCCGTGTCTTCATGACTAAAATTGTAAGATCGTCCTATTTTATAGAGGTACGGATTAAAACGTCTTACAATGATTTCATAAAGCTTTTTCTCGCCATCTAAAATTCTTTCTATCAGCTCTTGCTCAGAGAAAGATTCATTGGGCAGCCATTTTATAGTATCTAATTTTGTGTAAAGCATTTGTTTGCAGTGTTATAAGCGTAAAAAACTGTGCTTTCTATTATATTAGAGTAAACGAGGTATTGATTGGTTACAAAGTCAGAAAAAAATATTTTCGACACCGAATGAACATGTTATTTGAAATTATCGCTATTTTGATTGCCCAAAAAACTTCAGAAATGAGAACCGCCTTGCCATTGCTGGCATTAGTGCTGTTATTTGCCTGCCAACAAAAGCAGCCTGCTTCAACTGTTGCTTCATCATTTAATTTAGACTCAGTAAAAGCACATATTGTAAAAATGAATCAAAGTTATAGTCAAAGATTTTTGACCAATGATTCTGTGTTTTATGTGGAAAGATATTGTACCGATGCTGAAGTGCTTGCTCCCAATGCAACGGCAATAAAGGGGAGAGACTCCATAAGAAAATATTTTTATGCCGATGGTAACAATACAGATGCTACAATTGAATTGCCCACCGGTAATATTTATGGCAGCGAAAACCTGGTAGTGGAAGAGGGTAATTATAATTTTCCGGATGGGAAAGGCGGAAGTATTGATAGAGGAAAATTTATTGCCCTTTGGAAAAATGAGGGCGGAAAATGGAAGTTGTATCGTGAAATCTGGAATACTGATATTGCCATTCCCGTAAAATAATTTTTAACCAATAATATTTTAATTATGATCGTTCTCTACATTATTTTAGGTCTTATCGGTTTATTGTTACTGGCCGGTTTATTTATTTCAAAAGACTTACAAGCGAATAAAGAAATTGTAATTAACAAACCGGTTGATGAAGTTTTTGGGTTTATTAAATATCTTAAAAACCAACAACTTTATAGCAAGTGGGCTACGTTGGATGCCGATATGAAGAATGAGTATAATGGAACAGATAGTCAGCCGGGTTTTGTAATTCACTGGGTGGGCAATAAAAAAGTAGGAGAAGGCGAGCAGGAGATTACTGCCATTGAAGAAGGGAAAGCCATTTATACCGATTTAAGATTTATCAAACCGTTTAAATCATTTGCCAAAGTAATAATGACAGCGGAGGCCATTGACGCAAGCAGTACAAAAGTCAGTTGGGGATTTCAAAGTAAGATGAACTATCCCTTGAATATTATGAAGCTGTTTATGAATATGAACGAAATGATAGGAAAAGATTTTAGCACCGGACTTGCCAATTTGAAAAATTTGTTGGAGAAATAATTTTATGAATTGAATTTGTTTTTATGCAATCCAAAGCCACAACAGTTGAACAATATGTATCTGAATTGCCTGCTGACAGACAGGCAACTATCAATGCGTTAAGAAAAGTGATTAAAAAAAATCTGCCCAAGGGATTTCAGGAGTGTATGGGATATGGTATGTTGGGTTATGTGGTTCCTCATTCCATTTATCCTGCAGGGTATCATTGCAATCCAAAAGACCCGTTACCATTTATGGGACTTGCTTCTCAAAAAAATTCTATCAATCTGTATCACATGGGCATTTATGCCGAACCAAAACTATACAAATGGTTTACCGAAGCTCATGCAAAAGCGTCACCCAAAAAATTAGATATGGGAAAAAGTTGTGTTCGGTACAAGAAGGCTGAAGACATCCCGCTAAAATTGATTGGCGAACTGGCTTCTAAAATGACACCCAAAGAATGGATTTCATTATATGAATCTGCATTTAAAAAAGGTGGAACGAAATAGCGCTCTGAAATTAATTAAACATTATTATTTGCGTTCTAAATAATATAACTCAGATTGATAGGGCTTTTGTGTGGTATATTTATCATTCATAATAAAATATCCGTTTTTGTAAGCGGCAATACATTCCCAGTTGTAACCACGAAATGCAGATGGAAATTCCCAAATGGGTTGCCAGCTGATACCAGTTTCGTTTATATAAATATCAACCAGTCTTGAGTAACTTTTATAACTCCCATCTGATAGTACAAGCTTATTAAGAATCGTGTCATTAATTGCCGGACGGTAAACAGCATCCGGGCCGCCGCCGCTATAAAAATAATTGATAGCTGTAAAATGATGATTGCCTGTGGCCGTTATATCAGTTATACGAAAAGGTAATCGTTGAATAGGAAATAAATGCTGACATTGATTGCCGCTAAACGAAAACTTATCTAGTACCCGCACATAATTTGCCTGCAAAAAATCATTATATTCATAAAAAGCATACAGGTAATCACCCTCTTTTACCATCGCTTCATACCCTGCATTGTAAATGGCTTTCCCATCTGCGCCTGTAAACTTGGGCACAGCTATTAAAATAGAAGTGTCTAAAATGACCTGTTGATTTTGCAGAACCCCTTTTACGATATAGCAATCAGGCGATGAGGTCTCTGTTTCTATGGAAAAATAAACATTCCCATTTTCAATGATGGTGGCTTCTATGCCTTCATAATCACCTCCGGCTGCTGTTATTTTTTTACGAAGGAGATCAAGGTTTTCAATTTTGTATTTTGAAAATGAAAGCAAGCGATTAGTATCTCTCAGATATTTTTTATAGCCCGATAAATCTGCAACATATATCTTGGCCGGCGCATTATCCTGTAACCTTGATTCTGAAATCAGATATAATTTGTTTTGAAATATCTGAATAGAGGAAAACTGATTGTCAAAATAGGAAACTTCTGCGGGCAGTTTTATTTTGTGCATTTTGAATGAGGGCTGGGCTTTAGCCGAAATAAAACACACCTGAAGCAAGATAAACAACAGCGCATAATTTATTTTATGATAAAGCCGGGTTCGCTGCATGATAATCGTGTTTATAACTTTAAAAAAATGATAACGAAGTTAGGGGAACGGTTTTGTTTATTATAGCAATCCCTGTTGCATAATCTTGATGCGCATTACAGTAGCAATACTGGTAGCTCTTTCCTTTATTATAAAAGCTTTTTCACCTTCGAAGTAATGGTCCACCGATTCATGAAAATACCTGAGCCAGGTTTTAAAATGATGTTCTTCCAAAGGAGATTGTGTGTGTAGATCTCGGTGCTCCAACTATCATTAAAAAAAAAAAATGCTGGAGCCAAATAAAATATGATCCCAAAAGTCTACCAATATTTCTAAATGCGGCTACAGATCAATCTTTGCTACTTCGGTAAACAGATAATTGATTGTATCGTCGGCCAGAAGTTTGTCATAAAACAAACGCACGATCTGCATCAAATCTTTTCTGTTTTCAATATCCTTTTTTTCAGCCATTCCATTCCGTTAAAATATTTTCAATTCTTGCTTTCACGTCTTCATATTTGGTGTATCCTCTTGCTACCAGATAAAATTTGGTTTCTTTAACCTGCATTAATACAGCAGGAAAGCCATTGACCTGCAGCTGCCGGCAAAGGGCAAATTCATAGTTGGCTTTTTCTTTGTATGTTTCGCTTTGCAGTTTCTGAAAAAAATCATCGGGGTTGAGATTGTATTTTTCAACTAAGTGCCGGTAGGCTTCATCATCTGTAAGGTCGCGGCCCTCATAATGAAGTGCTTTTTGCAAATCGGATGCAAAAGCAATTTGTTGATCAGGATATGCTTCTTTAAAAATGCAAAGTGCTATGGCTGCTTTTTCAGAATGCGGATACCAATCGCTTTCGTCTGGATGAAAGATATGCCAGAGGTAATCTTCGCCAAACTGAACACCGGCAAGCGATTCTACATTTTTATATTCTTTGCTGATATAGGAGGCTGTTGCCTTTATATGTCTTGGGTTGTCGGCAGGTATCATGCCTCCCGATAAAACTTCAAATTGAAGTTTGTCTTTATATTCCTTTTCTATCTGTATCATTACTTTGCTAAAACCATAGCACCAGCCACAGTATGCATCATAACAATAAAAAATGATGGGTTGATTCATTGGGCAAAATTACTTCTGCAATTGAGAAAAGATTGCTGATTTCAGGAATAAGAAAAAAATTAATGTGCTTCCAGCCAATTATTTCCTTCGCCACATTCGGCAATTACCGGCACCCCGTTGGGTAGCGGCATAGCATCTTGCATACATTCAATGATTAAGGGTTTTAATTCTTTTACTTCTGTTTTTAATGCATCAAATATCAATTCATCGTGCACTTGCAATATCATTTTGCTTTGCATTTTTTCTTTTTTCATTGCAACATGTACACGTTGCATAGCCAGTTTTATCATATCGGCTGCCGAACCTTGTATGGGTGAGTTAATGGCATTTCTTTCGGCAAAACCTCTCACCGTAAAATTGGCAGAGTTAATATCACGCAACCATCTTTTTCTACCCATCAGCGTTTCTACATATCCGTTTTCTCGTGCAAAGTTGATGGTATCGTCCATGTATTTTTGAATACCCGAAAATTGCTTTTTATAATTATCAATAATCTCTTTTGCTTCCGTTCGGGATATTCCCAGATTATCGGCAAGGCCAAAAGCACCTTGCCCGTAGATAATTCCAAAGTTGACACTCTTGGCTTTGTATCGCATTTCTTTGGTTACTTCTGTTTCTGCTACGTTATACACTCTTGCTGCTGTGGCAGTATGTATATCTTTTCCGGCAGCAAATGCAGCACACATATTTTCGTCGCCACTGATGGCAGCTACTATACGCAATTCTATTTGCGAATAGTCGGCAGAAATTAAAACATGTTTTGTGTCTCTGGGTATAAATGCTTTTCGAATTTCTTTACCCCGGTCAGTTCTTACCGGTATGTTTTGCAAATTGGGATTGTTGCTGGCCAATCTTCCCGTAACGGCTACTGCCTGGCCATAAGTAGTGTGCACCCTTCCCGTTTTTTTATTGATGAGTAACGGTAAGGCATCAACATAGGTTGATTTTAATTTTGTCAGCTCCCTGAAAGCAAGAATATCATCTGCAATTTTATGACCTTTTGCTGCAAGCTTTAATAGCACATCTTCACCGGTTTGATATTGGCCGGTCTTGGTTTTTTTTGCTGCATCATCCAATTTTAATTTATCAAATAACACTTCACCCAGTTGTTTTGGTGAAGCCAGATTGAAACGTACTCCGGCTTGTTTGTACACAGACTCTTCACTTTTTTTTGCTTCTTTTTCTAATTCTTTTGAATATTCATTTAGAAATGATTCATCAATTTTTACGCCTTCATACTCCATATCGGTCAGTACTTTCACCAGCGGATTTTCTACTTCATAATAAACCTTTTCAACTTCTTTTTCTTTTAGTTTGGGAAGAAAAATATTTTTTAACTGAAGCGTGATATCGGCATCTTCGGCGGCATAGTCTGTTATTTTTTCAATTGCAACCTCACGCATGGTGCCCTGGTTTTTCCCTTTTTTACCTATCAGTTCTTCAATATGCACCGGTTCGTAACCCAGATATTTGGCACTCAGGTCGTCCATTCCTCTTTTACCATCAGGCTCTATTACATAATGCGCCAGCATCGTATCAAAAATTTCTCCGGCCAGTTCCACACCATACCATTTTAATATGAGCATATCGTATTTTAGATTTTGCCCGATCCATTTTTTCTTTTTGTCGGATAATATGGGTTCAAATTGTGAAACTATTTCTTTTGTTCTTTTTTGATCGGAAGGGCAGGGAACAAAAAATGCTTCACCGGGTTTTACACAAAAACTCATGCCTACCAGTTCTGCTGCATTGGCATCTATACCGGTTGTTTCGGTATCAAAACAAATTTCAGAATGGTTACTAAGTTCGGCTACTAATTTTTTTATTGCTTTATCATCTTCTATTGCTACATAGTGATGCGCTGTATTGTTAATGTTTTTTTCAGCATTTCTTTCTTCGTCAGAAAGATCCGATTCGGGATTGATAACCGGTTTTGAAACTGCGGGAGCAATAATATTTCCAAATAAATCGGTCTGAATGCCTTGTGGCTGTTCTTTTTTTATAAAATCATTGCCGGCTGCGGCAATTGAAAATTCATCGCCCAGCAATCTTTTGCCCAATGTTTTAAATTCCAGCTCGGCAAAAATTTCTTTCAACTTTTCTTTATCCCAGTCTTTGAGTTTAAAATCTTCTACATGAAATTCAACAGGCGCATTCGTAATAATGGTTGCTAATTTTTTGGAAAGTAAAGCCATGTCTTTTCCTTTTCTCACTTTTTCGCCCATTGCACCTTTGATGTTGTCGGCATTGGCCAATGTATTTTCAAGTGAACCATATTCAGCCAAAAATTTAGCAGCAGTTTTTTCTCCCACTCCCGTAATGCCCGGTATATTGTCCACCGCATCACCCATCATACCCAGCATATCTATTACCTGCTCTACCGATTTTATATTCCATTTTGCGCACACTTCATCGGGCCCCAGTATTTCAGCATCATTTCCCTGATAAGCAGGTTTGTAAATTTTTATTTTATCTGAAACCAATTGCCCATAATCTTTATCAGGCGTTACCATAAAAACTTCATATCCTTTCTGTGCCGCCTGTTTGGCCAATGTACCTATTACATCATCTGCTTCATAGCCATCAACCGCAATAATGGGAATATTAAATCCCTCAATTATTTTTTTAATATCGGGCACAGCTAAGCTTATATCTTCAGGCGTTTCCTGCCGATTGGCTTTATAGTCTGCAAAGTCAGTATGTCTTTCGGTAGGAGCCGAAGTATCAAAACAAACCGCCATGTGTGATGGCTTTTGTTTATTAATAAGTTCAACTAAAGCATTGGTAAAACCAAATTGCGCATTTGTGTTTTTGCCGTTTGATGTAATTCTTGGGCTTCTGATTAAGGCGTAATAAGCCCTGAACACCAACGCAAATGCATCTAATAAAAAGACCTTTTTTTCCATGCCACTAAGGTAAAGAAATCAAGGCCAGTATAAAGAAAACACAAAACCCCGAAGCTCATAATAATGAGATTCGGGGGTGTAGGTATCAGTTAAAGGCAAAAATGCTTAGTTGATAGATAGCTTCAGTATCGCCGTATTGTTAGTTTTCATTTTTTCGGTAGCAGTATTGCTCATCTCAATATTTGCAGGAGATGATGCCACCTGTGTTTCACTAAATGCCGGTGTTTGTACTGAAGAATGGGAAACATTTACCTGGCTTTTATCCTTGTGCACAAAATTGAGGTAGAGTGCAAAAAATAAAAGGTTGAAAGCAAAAAAGTTTGCCACCTTGCGGATTCTTCTTTTCATACTATTGGATTTTTGGGTTATTCAATTATCTCACCGGATTTACCGGAGGATTTGGATTCTGACACTAAAGTATATTGGAGAAAGTTAAGTTCAAATAATCGAACCCTATTATTTAATGATAAAAAGCACTATTACTTTCAGAAGCCTCGTAAAACTACGAGTAAGGATTATTTTTTCATTTCTTCCAACTGTTTTTGCATTAAAAACAGTTGATCTCTCAATCTGGCTGCTTCCATGAAATCAAGATCACGAGCTGCTTTTTCCATTTCTTTTTTCTGTTTTGCAATTGCTTTTTCCATTTTTGGAATGGTGTTGTATTGTTCTTGTTCTTCGGCAGCTATGGTTACTATATCTTGCCCGGCAGCAATGGCATACGGGCTGTTTTCATCAAATCCTTTTATATCTAAAACCGATGTTTGTGCAAATACATCTTTTGCAGATTTATTTATTGTTGTAGGTATGATACCATGTTTGGTATTGTATGCAATTTGTTTTTCTCTTCGTCTGATGGTTTCGTCAATTGTTTTTTGCATACTCTCCGTCATTTTATCTGCATAAAAAATAACTAATCCGTCTGCATTTCGGGCTGCTCTGCCTGCCGTTTGTGTCAGGCTTTTCTCATTTCTTAAAAAACCTTCTTTATCTGCATCCAGTATGGCAACCAGCGAAACTTCGGGCAGGTCAAGACCTTCACGCAGCAGATTGACTCCTACAAGCACATCAATTTTTCCCAATCTCAGTTCTCGCAAAATTTCTACTCGCTCCAGTGTATCCACCTCGCTGTGTATGTATTTTGATTTGATATTGATTTTGTGCAGGTATTTATCCATCTCTTCGGCCATACGTTTGGTAAGTGTAGTTACCAATACTCTGTCTCCTTTGGTTACCCGTTTATCTATTTCATCCAGCAAGTCGTCAATCTGATTCACACTGGGTCTGATTTCTATTGGCGGATCAAGCAAGCCGGTTGGCCTTACAACCTGCTCTACCACTATGCCTTCGCTTTTTGCCAGTTCATAATCATCAGGTGTAGCCGATAAAAATATGACTTGATTAGTAAGTGCTTCAAATTCATGAAAATTAAGAGGCCTGTTGTCAAGTGCCGAGGGTAGGCGAAAACCATAATCAACCAAAACAAGTTTTCTGCTTCTGTCGCCGCCGTACATGCCGCTTACCTGTGGTATGGTTTGATGACTTTCATCTATTATCATTAAAAAATCCTTTGGAAAATAATCTAACAGACAAAAAGGGCGGGTACCCGGTTTGCGGCGATCAAAAAAACGAGAGTAGTTTTCAATACCATTGCAATAGCCCAACTCTCTTATCATTTCCAAATCATAATTCACTCTTTCTGAAATGCGTTGCGCTTCAATATATTTTTTTTCTTTCTTGAAATATTCAGTTTGTGCTGAGGCTTCATCCTGTATTTCATATATTACCTGTTGCAAAATATCTTTTGGCGCTACATAAAGGTTGGCAGGAAAAATGGCCGCATCACTCATACGTCCAATTCTTTTTCCCGTTACTACTTCAATACTCTCTATCTCTTCTATTTCATCGCCAAAAAAACTGATGCGGTAGCCATAGTCCACATAAGGCAAATTGATATCTACCGTGTCGCCCTTTACCCTGAATGTGCCACGGTTAAATTCAATCGTTGTTCTGTTATACAATGAATTGACCAAAGCGTGAAGCAATGCCTGACGGGAGATGATCTGACCTTTATGTATTCTGATTATTCCATTTTCATAATCGGTAGGATTGCCCATACCATAGATACAACTTACAGATGCTACTACAATAATATCTCTGCGACCGCTTAATAAACTGGATGTTGCACGCAATCGCAACTTATCCAATTCGTCATTAATGTTCAGATCTTTTTCAATATATACATCGCTTACAGGCAGGTAGGCTTCGGGCTGATAATAGTCGTAGTAGGAAACAAAATACTCTACAGCATTCTCGGGAAAAAACTGTCGAAACTCACCATACAGCTGTGCTACCAGTGTTTTATTGTGTGTAAGTACCAGCGTAGGTCTTTGTGTTTGTTGTATTACATTGGCAATAGTGAAGGTTTTGCCACTGCCCGTTACGCCCAGCAGCGTTTGGTATTTTTCCTGATTCTGCACACCTTCCGTTAGTTGTCGTATTGCTTCGGGTTGGTCGCCGGCAGGCTGATAAGTGGTATGCAAGTTGAAAGCCATAAAGAATTTGCAATTTACTAAATGAAAAGGACGTACCGATACTGCATAAAATATTTTGCTAAAATTGTGTGTACGTCATGCAGCCTGTTTGGGTCTGAAACTATCTTTATCCTTTAGATTTTCCGTTGAAATAAATCAATAGGAAATTTTGGAAGAGACATTGTTATTTTAATGTTTTTAAAACGAAAATTTTCATGATGAAAAAATTTCTTTCACTCTTTTTTTTAGTATCTGGTTTTACTGTTGCTAGTTATGCACAGAAATATGAAAAAGCCTTGAGTCAATTTAAGGTTAGTCACCCGGTTGAAAAAATTTATATTCAGTTTGATAAAGATTTTTATGTGCCGGGCGAAACCATTTGGTTTAAATCATATTTATTTACAAATGATAAGCCGAATGGTTTAAGTCAGAATCTTTGGCTTCAATTATTGGATCAGAATGGAAACATAATAATCAGCAATAGATATCCTGTTACAGGTGCTGTGGCCAATGGCAATATTTCACTTTCGCAATCATTAAAACAAGGCAGCTATTTTGTAAGAGCAATCACCACAGGAATGTTGAATATTAATAATACCGATGTTTATAAAAAGGAAATAGTGGTACTTGGAAAAGGAGGCAAAATCTTTTCTGAAACCGAGCCGGCAAGTATTCGCTTTTATCCTGAAAGCGGCGTAATGATTGATGGCGTACTTACCGTTGTAGGATTTAAGGCAAATGGGAAGGGAGGCACTCCGGTTGATGTTACGGGTTTAATCAAAACAGATGATGGAACGACTATCACATCTTTTAGTTCAAATCATGATGGAATTGGAAGATTACAATTTAAACCAAAGGCGGGTAAGAATTATTTTGCCGAAGTTGAAACTACTAGCGGTATAAAAAAGTTTCCATTGCCGGCCGTCCAGGCTTCAGGCATTAGCTTGAAAGTACAGGATGAGCCTGGCGGCAAGAAGTTTACTTTGAGCAGAGGTACTGCCGACAAAACAAAATTTGATTCCATTACTGTTGTTGCACAGTTGAATAGAAATGTGGTATATGAAGTTGATATTGCATTTGAGGAGTATCCATCCATAGTGGGGCATTTGCTTACCGATAGTTTACCATCAGGTGTTTTACAAATGACCGTTTTTGATAAATACGGAACACCCATTGCAGAGCGGCTAACTTTTGTTGACAATAATGAATATCGTGATGCCGGTAGCATTGCCATTTTAAAATCCGGATTGGGAAAAAGAGAAGAAAATAGTTTTGAGATTCAGTTTCCAAATGCTGTACAGAGAAGTATGTCTGTGGCCGTTACAGATTTCAATGAAAGCCAATGGCCGGATGTAGGAAATATAGAATCTTCATTATTGCTTGCTGATAATTTAAAAGATTATGTGTGGGATGCCAGTTGGTATTTTAAAAATAAAAACGAATCAACTGTTAAGGCATTGGATAATTTATTGCTGACACAAAAGCTGAAAAACTTTGATTGGTCCGAAATTTTTAAGAATCAACCAGTTGTTGAAAAATTTGCGGAGCAACATTTTATAAGAATTTCAGGACTTGTGGTAGATGATAAAACCAAAGCGCCACTCAGCGGCGGTAAATTGAGTTTATTGTTGGAAGCTGGAGAATCTACCCGTACAGGGTTTGAAGTTCCTGTTGGTAAGGACGGTAAGTTTTTGATTGACTCGGTATATTTTTCCGGAAAGGGGAAGGTGTTTTATGGTTATACAAATAGCAAAGGAAAATCAACTTCTGCATTATTAATACCGGATGAGGATAGGTTGTCAAAGGTGGTCGTAGAAATACCTGTTGATTTTGTAAATTCTTTTGTTGTACATCCCTTAGAAACCGTAAAAGGCAATGATGGACTGGATACACGTTTTCAATTTGTTCAATCTAAAATGGGAGAAGTAAATGAAACTCAAAAAGACCTTTCTGAGAAAAAGCGTGAAAAATCACCAACGGAAACCGTCAATGATCAATATACTACAGGCGTTTTTCGAGGCGATGCAAAAGAAACAATTGATAACATCAACCACCCATCTACAGATAAAACGATGAATGGTGTTGATTTTGTAAAAAACAGAATTCAGCAAATTGAATTATCGGGTGGTGGTTTTGTCAATAGAAAGAATATGAGTATCAATACCGGAAGAAAATGGGCTGTTGGAATTTTTATAAATGAAGCCCCGGCAAGTTTAACCTTATTGCAGAATATTATTGCAAAAGACATTGCGCTGGTAAAATTTTATGAAGCAGGATTTGTGGGTGTAGGAAGCGGATTTCCTGGTGGCGCTGTTGCGGTATATACCAAAGTACTAGAGAACGAACAAAAGCGGGCTGACGATCTTCCGTTTTTCGAATCAACCGGTTATTCGCCGGTTAAAGATTTTTTTAACCCCGATTATAGCAATGCGGATACGAAGAAAATTTTAGGTGACTTCAGATCAACTCTATATTGGAACCCAACATTATATTTGGACGCCAATACAAAATCAATTCCGGTAAAGTTTTATAATAACGACTATAGTAAGAAATTAAAAGTTGTTGTAACCGGAATGGATGCAAATGGCAAACTCATTTATATTGAAAAGATTGTAGGCGAATAATTATTCTCTCAACCATTATATATTTTTTTTATCAATTATTCTCGTCTTTATAAAGCTAAAAACCCTCCGTTCAATTTGGAGGGTTTTTTTATTTATCTAAAATTGATAAATTAGAATACTGCTACTACGGTTACTTTAGGTTCAGTGGATACTTTTCCTGCAATAACAGGTTGTCCGCTGATTCCAAAATCAGATAATTTAATTTTAAAATCTGCAGTAACTGTAATTTTCCCTTCGGCTACAGTTATTTTTCCGGCTACTTTTATTTTTTTTGTTATACCCTTAATTGTCATATTGCCATTTACTTTGGCTGAGTAAACACCATTTTTGGAAAGCTTGATTTTTGAAAAATTATCAATAGTGCCTGTGTAAGTAAATTTTGGAAACTGGTCAGAGTTCATCCAGTTGGCGCCATTAAAATGGCTTTGCATTTGGGGGTTTGAGAAAGCGAAATTTTTTACAGCAGCTTCAAATGCTACAGCACCTGTTTTTGTGTCAAAGGAGCCGATAACTGTTTTGTTTTCTGCTTTGGGTAAAGCATCTTTTGGTGTGGTAGCATCAAAGCTTACACTGGCAGTAGCCGTAGTTTTTTTCTGCCCAAAAATACCGGTAACTGCCAGCATACAGAAAAATAGAAATGTGGTTTTTTTCATTCTTGTTTTTTTATTTTTTAGAGATTACGGAACGTTTAAAACTTATCTGCGTATTGTTTAATATTTCGCTGAAAATACTGCCACTGCATACGCCTTTAATTACAACAGCATCACCTGCTTTAAGTGATTGAATATTTGGAAACTGATTTTTCTCCAATGTAAAACTGGCGAAAGAGCCCGTGCTGTCCTCAAAGCGAATCGTACCTACCGAGTCGGCGGCTATTTCTACAGCTGCAATATTTCCTGAAACTTCGACAATCTTTTCTTTATACTTTTTATTAGATGCAGTATCATTTGCCAAAAACTCTTTTATTAATGCTGCTGATGAAAAAGTATAGGCAGCCTTTTCTTTATCTGTTGAACCAAAAGTTTCATCCAGAATTTTTTGTTGGGCGTGGCCACTTGCCATATTGAAGCCCACTATAGCAGCAACTGCTGTAGCAATTAGCAAAATTGTTTTTAATAACCAACGCTGTTTCCCGCCCGAAAAAATCAATACGATAGCTGCCGACAGATGTACAAAAATCCAGGGTTTTATATGTCCCCAAACGGTGGCGCTAGTTCCTAACTGATCAACCAGGTTTTTGCTAAATAAAAAATAAACCAATGCTAATGATACCGAAAGTAGCCCGGCTATAACAGATGGCCAGAAAGCATCTTTTTTTGTGATACAAAATAAAATGGCAGCTATTGCGGCTACCGGAATTAACCAGAAAATATTAAAAGCATAGCTGAACTGCGGAAAAGGATTTTCAACGCCAAACTGTTCTTTGGCAGTTGCAAAAAAATCTCCTGTTGGCATAGAAAGCCCGGTTATGGTAGCATTATTCCATACTACCCAAGGCAAAAAAAAGCTGGCCGTTAAGGCCAAAGCTGCCAGTATATTTACTTTATTATGGGTTGTCATTATTTATTTTATAAAACGATAACTGTGACGTATCGGTTGCTCACATGAATGGCCAAAAATAATGATGTTTAAACATTAATCAAATTGATTGCCTAATTATTTTGCTAATAAAAATAAAAAATCCCGGCTTTGAAACCGGGATGTATATTACTAACCCATATTTAACTATTTCAACGGTCTAAAATCAGGCTGTCTGCATTTCTTTGATTTTTTCTCTAATTTTTCCTTCAATTTCTGAAGCCAACTCGGGATTATCTACCAATAATTGTTTTACCGCATCACGTCCCTGACCAAGTTTATCGCCATTATAACTATACCAGCTGCCGCTTTTTTGTACTATTTCCAGTTCGGTTCCCATATCAATTATTTCACCCGTTTTGGATATGCCTTCGCCAAAAATAATGTCAAACTCAGCAGCACGGAATGGGGGAGCTACTTTATTCTTTACCACTTTCACTTTTACATGGTTGCCTATGGCTTCATCACCATCTTTTACCTGTGTTTGTCTGCGAATATCCAAACGTACTGATGCATAAAACTTTAAAGCATTACCACCGGTAGTTGTTTCGGGGTTGCCAAACATTACCCCTATTTTTTCGCGAAGCTGATTGATGAAAATACAGATAGTGCCTGTTTTGGAAATGGTAGCGGTTAATTTTCGTAGTGCCTGGCTCATCAGTCGGGCATGCAAGCCCATTTTACTATCGCCCATTTCGCCTTCCAGTTCGCTCTTGGGTACCAGGGCGGCTACTGAGTCAATTACAACTACATCCAATGCACCGGAAAGAATTAAGCGGTCTGCAATTTCTAATGCTTGCTCACCATAGTCGGGTTGAGAAATCAGCAGATTGTCAACATCAACGCCTAATTTTTTGGCATAGCTGCTGTCAAATGCATGTTCGGCATCTATAATGGCACACATACCTCCTTTTTTCTGTGCTTCAGCAATAATGTGGGTAGCAATGGTGGTTTTACCAGAAGATTCGGGGCCATATATTTCTACGACTCTGCCACGGGGAAGGCCACCAATGCCAAGGGCAACATCCAGGCCGATAGAGCCGGTGGATATCACTTCTTGTTGGCTTTCGGCCTTTTCATTCATCATCATTACACTGCCTTTTCCATAGTCTTTCTCAATCTTATCCATGGTAAGTTTGAGTGCTTTAAGCTTCTCGGAATTAGGATTTACTGTTTCGGTTGTTTTTTCTGATTTTGCCATGCTTTAAAGTTATGAGTTTGCGTATTGATGTCCCGGTTTTTTTCGGGAGCGAAAACGAAGCTAAAACATTTAGTAATAAAAAACTAATATTTTGGGTAAAATATTTTTTTGCAAATAGTTAGGAATCCTAATTATATTTGTTTTGGCAATATTGCCACTGCAAAATAAAAACCTGTAAAAATGGCAAAATCAACTTTCTATCATGCCGGTTGCCCGGTGTGTGTAAGTGCAGAACACGACATTGTAAATCTGCTTGGCTCCGAAAATGTAGATGTGGTACATCTTGGCAGCGACAAATCAAGAATTGAAGAAGCTGAGCAAGCCGGTGTGAAATCAGTGCCAGCTTTGGTAACGCCAAATGGAAATGTTCTCCACATCAACTTTGGCGCTTCAATGGCCGATGTAAAAGGTTAATGACATGCCCTGTAAAGTATTAGTTTTACAGGGCATCTCATTATTATTCAATTGCATTATTAAAAATTAGTTGCATTTATTCTTAAAATGAATATGTATTCATTAATCTAAATATTAAATATGAAAATTGCAGTTTGGGATACTTATGTTACCAAAAAAGATGGTAGTGTGATGCATTTTGACATAATTGCACCCGAAGAAATTAAAGAGTTAAGTATTATTCATGGCTATGGCAGAAATTATTTAAAATCTAAAGGTCAGGATGGTCAAAAACTGACAGCAGCGGAGTGTTGTTTTTGCCATATTGAAGAATTAAGACCACAGTGGGAGCAAGATATTAAGCAAAAAGGATATTTCATTCTTGAGATGGAAAATTGTAATTAAATATGACAACAGCATTTAATCTGGATATTCATAATGCTGGCATTGATGGTAAAATCCTAGCATCATTAGAAAGGGTATCACAAGCTTTCAGGGTATTACTATGGAACGAGAGTAAAGAGTATTCTTTAAGCCCAATACAAGTACAAGTACTGGTTTTTTTATTGCATCATGCTGCACCCATGCGAAAAGTAAGCTATCTGGCTGATGAGTTTAATATAACAAGGGCATCAATTAGCGACACTATAAAATCTCTTGAGCGAAAAGCATTAATTTATAAAGAAGTTATTCAGAATGATACAAGGAGCTTTGTAATGCATTTAACCCCAAAGGGGATGGCATTGGCAAAACGGATTTCACTTTTTGCAAATCATATCCTGTCTCCCATTGAGCAAATGTCTGAATCTGAAAAAGAATCTTTTTTGTTTAATCTTTTAAATATTATTCATTATCTAAATAAGGCAGGCATTATCACTATACAAAGAATGTGTTTTACATGTCAGCATTATCAGCATGGTAAAAATAAGAATTCTCACTATTGCAAATTGCTGAATACCCGCCTTTCAGAAAAGGACTTAAGAATCGATTGCCCCGAACATATAATGTCTTCTGAATAAGCAATTTTTAGGAGTTGCTAAATATTTGAATTTAAACTTCGTTATCTAACACTTTTGCTGCCACTCTGTCAATCATTTTCTGTTTGGAACGGCTCTTGTACATTTGCAGCCGCAAAAAACTTCTAATATATGGTACAGGAAAAAGGTACAATCTCCATCAATACGGAAAATATTTTCCCGATTATTAAAAAATTTTTATACAGTGACCATGAAATTTTTCTGCGTGAGCTAGTAAGCAATGCGGTAGATGCTACTCAGAAACTGAAAAGATTGAGCTCGCTGGGTCATTACAATAATGAGTTGGGAAATTTGAATATTAAAATAACTGTTGACAAAGAGGCAAAAACGATAACTGTCAGTGATAGTGGTATAGGTATGACCGCCGAAGAAATAAAGAAATATATTAATCAGGTGGCTTTTTCAGGCGCTACCGAGTTTATGGAAAAGTTTAAGGAAGCCAACGACGCCAATGAAATCATCGGAAGATTTGGCCTTGGTTTTTATTCAGCTTTTATGGTGGCCGATAAAGTGGAAATACAAGCACTTAGCTATCAGGAAAACGTTGTGCCTGCCCGCTGGATCTGTGATGGCAGCACCGAATTTGAAATTACCGAAGGCAACCGCACCGAAAGAGGTACTGACATCATTCTTTATATAAACGAAGATTCAATTGAGTTTTTAGAAAACCACCGCATACAAAGTATCTTGGATAAGTATGCAAAATTTCTTCCCGTTCCGGTACAGTTTGGCACCAAGTCAGAGTCTGTAGAGGATGGCAATGATGAAGAAGGCAAGCCAAAATATAAAACGGTGGAAGTTGATAACATTATTAACAACACTACACCTATCTGGACGAAATCGCCTTCGGATTTGAAAGATGAAGACTATTTGAATTTTTATAATGAACTCTATCCTTTTAGCGAAGCACCCTTATTTTGGATTCATCTCAATGTAGATTATCCCTTCAATCTTACCGGGGTATTATATTTTCCCAAACTGAAAAATGATTTTGAAATACAGAAAAACAAAATCAAACTCTTCAGCCGTCAGGTGTTTATAACTGATGAAGTGAAAGATATTGTTCCCGAATTTTTACTACTGTTACATGGTGTTATTGATTCGCCGGATATTCCATTGAATGTAAGTCGTTCATTTTTGCAAAGCGACGGCAATGTAAAAAAGATAAACAGTTACATCAGCCGCAAGGTAGCCGAGAAGCTTACCGAATTATTTAAGAAAGACAGAAAATCTTATGAAGAAAAATGGGGCGACATTGGCATATTTGTAAAATATGGTGCATTGAGCGATGAAAAATTTTATGAGAAAGCAAAAGAGTTTTTACTGCTAACCAATACATCAAAATCCTATTTTACACTGGATGAGTACAGCATAAAGGTTAAAGATTTTCAAACCGATAAAAACGGACAACAAGTATGGCTTTATACGGCAGATGCCGAAAGACAACACAGCTATGTAGCCGTAGCGCATAAGAAAAACTATGATGTGCTGTTGATGGATTCGCCTATTGATACGCATTTTATTCAGCATCTGGAAATGAAACTTGAAAAAACATCACTAAAGCGGGTAGATGCAGATGTAATTGATAAACTGATTGAGAAAGAGAATACTGAAAAGCATCCACTAACGGATGAGGAAAGCAATAAACTGAAACAGGCATTTGAAAAGGCATTGAATAATGCAAATATGAAAGTAGAAGTGGAAAGTCTGCCGGCTGATGCCTTACCGGTTACGGTTACTATGGAAGAATGGATGCGCCGTATGAAAGACATGAGTCGAATGGGTGGCGGTATGAACTTTTACGGGAATATGCCCGATACCTATAAAGTAGCGATCAATGCCAACCATCCGGTAATGGCAAAAATACTGGCGGCAGATGAAGCACAACAGTACATGATGACCAAACAACTTACCGATCTGGCCTTGCTGGCTACTGGTTTACTGAAGGGTGCAGACTTAACAGCTTTTGTAGAGCGCAGCGTGGGTGCAATGCAGCAATAAAAGTTAAAAAGTTGTAAAAAGACAGGTTTCGTAGTGTGAAATAATTAGGGACATGGCATCATCTGGTTCTAAAAACTGATAATTATGCAAAGCACTGCATTGGACATTTGTGCACTTTCCTTAGTTCTGCTTATTAGTTTTGCAAAAAAGCCGCAGACTACACAAGCGGAAACGATTAAAAAATTTACTGAAACCAAAGTGGTTCCTAAAAAAATACAGGCAGCCATATTGCTGGATGTAAGTAACAGTATGGATGGGCTGATAGAGCAGGCCAAGGCGCAACTCTGGAATATGGTGAATACACTGGGCCGGGTAAAATGTGATGACAATTCCAAACCACAGATTGAAGTATCATTATATGAGTATGGCCGTAGCAGCAACAGTGCTGCAAATGGTTATGTAAAACAACTGGTAAGTTTCACACAAGACTTAGACAGCATTTCAAAAATTTTATTTAACCTCAACACCAATGGTGGCGAAGAATATTGCGGAAAGGTTATTTATACCTCATTGGATGAGTTGAAGTGGAATGAAAAGAATGATCAGTACAAGGTAATTTTTATTGCAGGCAATGAAGATTTTTTACAGGGGAATGTAACCTATACTGCTGCCTGTGCCAAGGCAAAAGAAAAAGGGGTAATAGTAAATACAATTTACTGCGGCGATCGTATGCAGGGCATACGAGAACACTGGAATCTGCTGGGCGAATGTGGCAATGGCAGTTTTACCAATATCAATCAGAATGAAAAGATAATAGACATACCTACACCTTACGATAGTACACTTATCGTTTTAAATAACCGGCTGAATGCAACTTATATCGCTTATGGCGCTCAGGGAAAATACAGAGCAAATATGCAAAAGGAAGTGGACGAGGCAAATGCTACACTGGGAAATGGAATGGCAGCACAAAGAGCTGCAGCCAAATCAATGAGCAATGCCTACAATAATGAATCATGGGATCTGGTAGATGCAGTAAAAAGCGATAAAGACATAATAAACAAACTGGATAAAAAAACATTGCCTGATAATCTTAAAAACAAAAGCAACAAAGATTTGCTGCTTTATATAGAACAAAAACAAGCCGATCGTTCTGCCATTCAAAAAGAAATGCAGACCGTAAATGAAAAAAGAAATGTATTTATTGCCGATGCCAAAAAGAAAATGGCAACTAACGGAAAGCAAACATTGGAATCAGCAATAGAGACCTCTATACGAGAGCAGGTGAAAAGATTTAAAATGCAGATACCTTAATCAAAAGATGAAAAACCGGAGCAGGGGTTTATTGAATCTTTGCTCCATTTTCAATCCAGCAGCGAATCAACTCTCTTTCTTCCGGTGTCATATTGGTTTTATTATTTTGGGGCATAGTTTTCGTGAGCACTACCCGCTGCAAAATCAAATCTTTTTTTGCAACGATTTCCTGTGGTGTATCATATTTTACACCGTTTGGAGCAGTGGTATATACTGCATCTGTTGGTTTTGATGAATGACAACTGACGCATCTTTGCTGCACAATTGCTTGCACCGTTGCAAAGCTGATCTCGTCACATTTTTTATTGGAAATTTTTGGAGCTGTAGCATAAGCAACCGACAACAATAATAAAACTGAGACAGGTAGAATCCATACACTGAGTTTTCCCTGCTCTCTTAGATTGAGCCAATGCTTGATACCTGCGGTTGCCAAACTGATGATGGCAAGTACCAGCCACTGATACTTGTTGCCAAAAGTACCGGGAAAGTGATTGCTCACCATAACAAACAACACTGGCAGCGTAAAATAATTATTACTGATAGAACGGAACAAAGCATTTTTCCCCTTCTGTACATCGGGCAGCTCGCCATTCTTCGCTGCATTTACCATTGCCTTTTGTGCAGGAATGATTACAAAAAACACATTGCCTGCCATCAAACTGCCCAGCATGGCACCAAAATGAATAAATGCAGCTCTGCCGCTAAATACCTGTGCATAAAACCAAGCAAAGCCGATAAGCAACAATACACCAACAATGGAAAACAAATAAGGTTTTTTTGATAAAGGTGACTTACACAAAAGATCATAAATTATCCAGGCTACAATAAATGAACCTACACCAATTGCAATGGCAGCTGCTTCACTTAATTGAAGCACCGCCGGATCTATCAGTAATGCAGAAGCATTGAAATAATAAATGATAAACAATAACGCAAAACCACTCACCCAGGTAAAATAGGCTTCATACTTGAACCAGTGTAAATGTTTGGGGATCGTTTTCGGTGCTACTTTATATTTTTCAAGATAATAAAAGCCTCCGCCATGTACCGCCCATAAATTGCCTGCCAGTTCATCCCTTATACCTTCTGTACGGTTGAGTGCATTTTCAAGAAATACAAAATAAAATGAAGCACCAATCCATGCAATACCAAAAGTAATATGCATAACACGTACAATAATATTCAGCCATTCTATCAGGTGGCCTTCATATGGAGTGCCTTTTACTTTCCAGTAAATGCAGGCAATAATACCCAGTATTAAAAAGACAAGTGTAGCATAAACCCATCCTTGAATCAGATTTGTTTTTTCTACAATGGCATCATTGGCTTCTTTTTGAGCATAGCTAAGCAGCCGGTAGGTAATCACTACCAGCTATATCAACAATAAACTGAGAATACCGATTAATACAAACGCCATAGAAGCTACAAAGTAAAAAATACTTGGCTATTTTTATAGTTCATTTTTTAATTATGCAGCCAATAGCCATAAAAAGCAGCAGGGTAGTATTGCCGAATACATTGCGAGATGCTTCTATTATCATTGCCAACGGCGTGATAACGGGTATTGAAGATAATTTGCCCGAATGAGATTTGCAGGTAATTGATTTGGGTGATGCGGCAGTAATGCCAGGCGTAGTGGACCCGCATGTACACATCAATGAGCCGGGAAGAACAGAATGGGAAGGATTTGATACGGCAACAAAAGCAGCTATTGCAGGCGGTGTTACTTCGCTGATAGAAATGCCGCTGAATGCTTCACCCGTAACCACTACTGTAAAGGCATTTGAAAAAAAATTAAATGCAGCAAAAGGAAAACTTCATGCAAATTGTGGTTTCTGGGGTGGCATAATACCCGGTAATTTTTCTGAAATAAAACCATTGATTGAAAAAGGTGTATTTGGTTTCAAAGCTTTTCTTACACACTCGGGTATTGATGAGTTTCCCAATGTAACGGAGGCGGATTTGCGAAAGTCAATGCCGTTGATTGCTGAAAGCGGATTGCCCTTATTGGTACATTGCGAACTAAGCGGACCGGTAGCAACAAAGGCAGGCAGTCATCGCAGCTATGCACATTATCTTGCATCAAGACCAAAAGCCTGGGAAGATGAAGCTATTGCACTGATGATAAAATTATGTGATGAGTTTAATTGTCATACGCATATCGTTCATGTATCTTCAGCAAATGCTTTACAGCAGATTGCCGATGCCAAGCATCGCGGATTACCGCTTACCGCCGAAACCTGTCAGCACTATTTGTACTTTAATGCAGAAGATATAACTGATGGAAAAACGGAGTTCAAATGCGCCCCGCCTATTCGGGAAAAAGAAAATAATGAACAACTGTGGCAGGCACTAAAGAACGGTGTTCTTGATTTTGTAGCAACAGATCATTCACCCGCCCCACCCGCAATGAAGGAATTGCAATCAGGCGATTTTATGAAAGCCTGGGGTGGTATTGCCTCACTGCAATATTCTTTGTCGGCATTGTGGACGGCAGCAAAACAACATTCGTTCAATATAATTGATATTGCAAAATGGTTGAGTGAAAATCCCGCTTTATTGCCGGCATTGCAAACGAAAGGGAAGATTGAAAAAGGTTATGATGCAGATTTTGTAGTATGGCAACCCGAGGAAAAATTTATTGCCGATGCTGCTGTTTGCCACCACCGTCATAAAGTTTCACCCTATTTCGGCGAAACTTTTTTTGGAAGTGTGATGCAAACCTGGCTTAAAGGTGAAAAAGTATTTGATGCAGGAAAGTTTCTACATTTGAACAGAGGTGAAATTTTACTTGCAGTATAAAATTGCAAATGTTTATTTGATAAGTGATTATAAATTCAATAATACAATATAATGGCCGAACCTACTTTTACAAAACTGACAGACCTTGCTGCTGAAAAACTTGGAGGTAAAGTATTGTCATGCAGTGATGATTTTTTTGCAGAAAAAGAAAACCTGATAAAACCCGGTCGCGGCATTTTTATTGCCGATAAATATACCGACCGGGGCAAGTGGATGGATGGCTGGGAAAGCAGAAGAAAAAGAACTGAAGGGCACGACTGGTGCATCATAGAGTTGGCTACATCCGGAAAAATTCATGGAGTGGATATAGACACCAATCATTTCTTAGGAAATCATCCGCCACACGCTTCTGTAGAAGCTGCTTATGTACCATTGTCAGAGAATATAGATTTTGAAACGGTGAACTGGAAAGAGATATTGGCAAAATCAGCCTTGCAACCCGGTTCGCAAAATTTTTATGAAATATCAGACCGAAATATTTACACACATATCAAACTGCATATTTACCCTGACGGTGGCGTAGCAAGAATGAAAGTATATGGGGAAGTGCATAAAGACTGGTCAACTGTGGATGCAAGTGAAATCGTGAACCTGGCTGCTGCCACCAATGGAGCAAAGGCTGTTTTGTGTAATGATATGTTTTTCTCGCACATGAATAATCTCTTAATGCCCGGCCGTGGTATTAATATGGGTGATGGATGGGAAACCAAAAGAAATCGCACACCCAACAACCGGGATTGGGTTATTGTAAAACTGGCACACAGGGGAAAGGTTGAAAAAATACTGGTAGATACGGCACATTTCAAAGGCAATTATCCCGATAGTTGTTTGATAGAGGGATGTGAAGCCGAAGCTGATACAGATTTTACTAGTACAGAAATTGAATGGAAAACAATTTTGCCACAGTCAAAACTGCAAGCCGATCACGAACATTTTTTTGAAGACGAAATAAAAGCCAAAGGTCCGTTTACACATGTTAGGCTCAACATTTTTCCTGATGGTGGTGTCAGTCGGTTGCGGCTTTGGGGAAGAATTGTAAAGTAAGGGAGTTGAACGCCGATTGGTTAAGATGGTGATGATTATTTAAGATAGAGAATAATGAAATTTCCTTTAAGAGATAAAATCATAATACGTCTTAATAATCATAAAAGATCAGCGTACTTTAAAAAAATAAATCAGTATTTTTATTTTCTTGACACTTCATGAGTTCAACACATTGCCCCGCGAAAGTCTGATAGCAGAACTTTCAAAATGCTGCGGTGCCCGGGCATGGGTACAGCGGATGCTCCCTTTAATTCCAGCTGATAATTTAGTAGAATTGTTAGAGGATGCAGAATCACAATGGTGGCTTTGCAACGAAGAAGATTGGAAAGAAGCTTTTACTCATCATCCCAAAATCGGCGACTTGGATTCGTTAAAGAAAAAATTTGCTAACACTGCGGTCTGGGCTTCGGGCGAGCAAAGCGGCGTCAACACAGCAAAAGATGAAATATTAAATGCACTTGCAGAAGGAAACCGCTTGTACGAAGAAAAATTTGGTTATATATTTATTGTATGTGCTAGCGGAAAATCGGCCGAGGAAATGCTGGGAATGCTGAATGAAAGACTAAAAAACAATCCCGAAGACGAAATAAGAATTGCTGCCGACGAACAAAACAAAATAACCTTGCTGCGTCTGGAAAAGCTTCTCCAATAATATTTTATTTATATTCACGGTTTACAAAAAAGAATGAGCCAGTTAACCACACATATCTTAGATACCAGTAAAGGAAAACCTGCCGCAGGCATCACCGTTATTTTGTTTCAGCAACATAATAATGAATGGGGAAATATAGCTGCCGGTAAAACCAATAGCGATGGTCGTATCCCGGATTTGTTGCAAGCAGAATCTGTATTATCTTCCGGCACTTACAAACTCCGGTTTGAAACAAAGACCTATTTTGATAATCAAAATATACAATCTTTTTATCCTTTTGTGGAAATTGTTTTTTTTATCAGTGATGCCTCGCATTATCATGTGCCATTGCTTTTAAATCCTTTTGGCTATTCCACTTATCGCGGATCATGATTATTTAATTTAATCACATTTGTATAATTTGTAACTCGCAAAACAAGTATTATGAATTTTAGCATTGCAGATATTGAAAAAGAAATATTATTAAACGCTCTTGCTACTTCTAATAAAGCATTTCAAAGAATTTATCCCGGCGACAAACCCGACAGACAGCCGGTGCACACCGTGTATGGCGGAGCCAATTTGTTTAAGGCCGATACTTGTATCAAAATGGGAGAAATCGCATTGAAAAGTCTGCAAACCTATGCACCCGATTTTATTACACTGGCAAAAGTGCTTCAGTTTGACGGACATGACCAACTTCCTGATGATAAAAAGAAAAAAGAAAAACTGATATCGAAGTTGGATAAGATGAATGAAGCAGAGAGAAGAAAAACTGATGCGTGGTTGCCTTATACAGTTTATAATAAAATAATTCAAAAACTAAAAACCGAAGCGGTTGAAGATTTCAGGATAGATTTTGAAGATGGATTTGGCAATCGCCCCGATGATGAAGAAGATGCTACTGCAGTACAGGCAGCAAACGAACTGGCGAAGGGAATGAAACAAAAAACAATTTCTCCCTTTATCGGTATTCGCATCAAACCGTTTACGGAAGATCTCAAATCCCGTGGTGTAAGAACACTGGATATTTTTCTGACTACATTGTTTGAAAAAACAAAAGGGAAGTTGCCAGAAAATTTTGTGGTGATGCTGCCCAAAGTAACGATACCGGAGCAGGTTACTACAATGGTGCGGCTATTTGAAATTATTGAAAGGAAAAATAATCTGAATCCCGGTACTCTGAAAATGGAAACCATGGTAGAAGCCACACAAATCATTATGGATGCGGAAGGTCGTAATCCATTGATGCGGATTGTGAAAGCTGGTGAAGGCAGATTGATAGCCGCACATTTTGGTACTTATGATTACACTGCATCTTGTGGCATTACTGCAAAGTACCAGACTATGGCCCATCCGGTTTGCGATTTTGCACATCACATGACGAAGGTTGCACTCGGTGGTACCGGAATATCTCTATCAGACGGGGCTACCAATGTAATGCCGGTAGCACCACACCGTGAAGAAAAGCTGAATGCAAAGCAAAAAAAAGAAAATCAAAATTCTGTGCATCATGCATGGAAAATCGGATATCATCATACCATGCATTCGCTCATCAATGGTTTTTATCAAGGCTGGGATCTGAACCCTGCACAACTACCTATGCGTTATGCAGCTACTTATCATTTCTTTTTGAGCAGCATGTCAGATGCTAAACACAGACTGAAGAATTTTGTGGAGCGGGCTGCCATATCTACGCTTACCGGCGATATATTTGATGATGCAGCAACGGGTCAGGGCTTACTCAATTTCTTTTTGAAAGCAATGAACTGTGGTGCTATAACCGAAAAAGAAGCAACGGAAACCGGATTGACGATTGATGAAATAAGAAGCCGTTCGTTTTATAAAATTTTGCAGGGGAGAAGAAGTAAGAAATAGAAAAATTTTCAATGCAATTTTGATTGATGATGTAATGGGAACAATGGTGCGTGAAGACACGCACCATTGCTTTGTGTGAAGACACGCACCATTGCTTTGACACGCACCGTTGCACGAGCTGAACCATTGTGTGTGTTCATTCAAGGGTTCATTTTATATTCACTTTAATATTTTCAGTAATTTTCCCAAATGAAAATTGCAGTACTAGGAGCCGGAATGGTGGGACGTACCATTGCATTAGATCTTGCCAAAAGTTTCGATGTCACTTCATTTGATGTAAGTGCAGTAAGCCTCGCCATATTAGAAAGCATCAATCCAAAAATAAAAACGGAGAAAAAAGATTTGCAACAATATCATCAATATGCCGATTTTCTTCTTCCCTTTGATTTAGTAGTAACAGCAGTACCCGGTTTTATAGGCTACAAAACGTTGGAAGCAGTAATTGAATGCGGTAAAAATGTGGTGGATATTTCATTTTTTGAAGAAGATGCTTTACAGTTGGATAAAGCAGCAAAAGAAAAAAATGTTACTGTAATAACGGATTGCGGTGTGGCCCCCGGAATGAGCAATCTTATTGTAGGCAGATATAATGAAGAGATGCAGATCAAATCATTTGAGTGTTATGTTGGCGGCCTGCCCTTGCATCCGCAACCTCCATACTATTATAAAGCTCCTTTTTCTCCGATTGATGTAGTACAGGAATATATTCGCCCGGCAAGGCTGGTTGAGAATGGCATTGAAGTGATTAAACCTGCTTTGAGTGAAAGGGAAAAAATTTATTTTGATCCCGTTGGTGAGCTGGAAGCTTTTAATACAGACGGACTTCGATCGCTGGCACACACCATGAAGCATATTCCGGATATGAAAGAAAAAACACTGCGCTGGCCCGGGCATATTGATTTAATCGTTGCACTGCAAAAAGCGGGAATGTTTGATGAAGCACCGGTTAATATAAATGGATTACAGGTTTCTCCATTAGATTTTATAACCAAAAAATTGATAAACGACTGGAAGCTGGAAGCAGATGAAAAAGAGTTTACCATTATGAAAGTGGTATTGAAGGGGAATAAAAAAATAATTGAATATCATTTGTATGATGAATATGATGTGGCTACAAAAACTTCATCTATGTCACGCACCACGGGCTATACTTGCGCCGCTGCTGTACATCTGATAGCAAAGGAGTTATTTAGTAAGAAAGGTGTATTTCCGCCCGAATGGGTGGGCAATGATAAAGTCTGTTTTGATTTTGTAATGAATTTCTTGAAGGAAAGAAATGTGCATTGGACAAAGGAGGAAATTATTTTATAAGGTTATACATTGTTGTCATTCCTGTATTTTAATATTTCTTTTTTTGATATAACTATGCCATAGAATCATGCTGGCTATCGTGCGATAGGGTCTCCATGTTTCTGCTATTTCCGAAATTTTTTGTTTTTCAATATCCTGCTTTAGTCCGAAAATTTCTTTCATGCTTTTTACCAGTGCTATATCGCCTAGTGGAAATAAATCACTTCGCTGCAGGCAGTGCATCAGGTAAACATCTATGGTCCAGTGGCCTATTCCTTTTACTTTTATCATTTCATCTCTAATTGCTTCATCAGACATGACCTTATGTTTTTTCAGATTTATTTTTTTATGCTTTATTGCCAGTGCCAGTTCGCGGGCATAAATTATTTTTTGACGGCTGAAGTAACAGGCTCTTAAATCTTTATCAGCGAGCACAAGTATTTTGGGAGGGGTTATGTGACCCATGCGGGCTTTTAGTTTGGTAAAAGCGGCATAAGCAGAGGCGAGAGAAACCTGTTGTTCCAGAATAAAAAGTATAAGTGATTGAAATGTAGCGGGTCGTGACCAAAACGGGGGATATCCGTATTCTTTAATAATACCTGCAAGACGTTTATCCTTTTTTGCTAGTCGGTTACAGATTTTTCTAAAATCCGATTTCGAAAAAATATTTGCGATAGCCTGCATTTGAGAAATATTTAATATTTAACTTCATCAACCGATAAACCTTTTTTATGAAATGCTTTTATGTTGCACTAAGCTGCTTAATGTTGGCCTGCAATGCTAAGCAAAAAAACAATCCATCAGCAACATCAGAATCTGCAAAACCTGTTGACGCGGCACATTTAATAACAATGGACGGTATTGGTGATATTAAAGAAGGAATTTCACAAACAGATTTGGAAGCGATACTCAAGCGAAAAATTCCACTTACAAATCCTTCTGATTCTTTATCTGGCTCCTGGATGGATTATGCAACCGTGCCTTATCAAAACGATTCACTTTACTTTACATTCGTAAGAACATATACCACCGTTACCGATAGTTTTTATATGAGGGTACTGGCTATTGAATCAACCAATCCCTTGCATAGGACGAAAGGAAACATTGGTGTGGGTTCAACCAAAAAGGAAATTATAGAAGCCTATCCTGATAAGCGTATTTATATGGAACCGGAATATGAAAATGACAGTTTGTTTACCACAAGCAAAGTGTTTTATAGAGTATATGTAAGAGACGATCGTGAGGGCCCGCAGATTGCTTGTTATCTTAAAAACGGTGTCGTCTTTAAAATGGAAGTCAGTTCTTATTATGATGATGAGGAGTAATCATTTTTTTTGTAATAATAATTTATAAACCAAAACTTAGAAGTATGAAACAACTTACATTGGTGGCTGCGACAGTAATCATTTTTGCGTCCTGCAGCAGCGATAAGAAAAAAGAGAACAGTACCACGCCAAAAGAAAAAAAGGAAGTTGCTGCTGAATACCTTGTTTCCAAAGATGGTATCGGTGAATTAAAAATTGGAATGACACAGGCAGAAATAGAAAAATTATTAAGTCAATCTCTGGTAATGAAGCATGATAAGGAAGCAGAGGTATGGATGGACACCACGACTGCAAAATATAAAGACATTGATGTAACACTTTTTTTTGAAAAGCAATATGCAGAAGATGAAAACAGCCCACGCATCATGCAATTGTCTGGAATAAGTACAACAAGCCCCAAATGCAGAACAGCTACAGGACTGGGCGTTGGCGACGATAAGATGGCAATCATTGAAGCTTATGACAATAGCCCCATCGATTTAGGTCCAGAATATTTTATGGTAAACGACACCACCTGGGAACCAAGCAAAACAAAATTTTATGTAAATGTAAAAGATGACAAATATGATAAGCAGCTCGTGTTTAAGCTGGATAATAAAAAAATTACGGCATTAGAAGCAACTTTGTTTATTGGAGAATAGTTTTTTTAATTACCATATTTTACCAAACACTTTTTGCAGCAGAGCCGATTTACGCTCTGCTGCTTTTGTTCTGATGGCAGTTTCCTTTTCGGCTATTTTATTAAACATCATATTGGCTACCAGGCCGCTTATTAGATTTGAGAGGCTAAGATTGAGTTTATCGCCCGCAAATATTTTTACGGGGGCAATCAGATTATTCCATTCAGTTTCCAATTTATAATTTTCTAATGCCTGATGCATAACCGGCGAAATGCTTTTCCGTAAAGTATCACCCATGGTTCTTCGCAAATAATCGGTAGCAGCCGTGCCGTCATTCTTTACAATTTGTACAGCATCTTTTAATGACATTTGTTTAATGCCTAAAAGAAAAATGGGTACAGATTTTTCTACGGTTTGCTCGGCAGCGGTACCCAGTGTGGCCGAAAACTTTCCAATCTCTTTGCTTAGCCCCAGCGTTTCAAGTGTGTTGAGAATTTTTTGAAAATCTTCTGGCAGCAAGGCGCTCATCAATGTTTCTTTTGAAAAAGCTCCTTTCTTGCTCAATATTGAACCGCCAAACTCACTTCCCAGCGATAATACTTCACGTATTGCAGCTTCGGCATCGCGGGCTGATAATATGTTTTTCAAACCACTACAGCCGGATAGCAACATTGAAAATGACAAAAACCAGATAAAAATTCTTTTCATTTGTTGAATTATTTTTTGCTCTTAAATTTTTCAATCGCTGTTTTTGTAAAATCACTCAACACCAACCGTCCACTTATTTTTGCTCGTTCTACCAGCAACTCATTCCAATGTGCAGCTCCTTCCCAAAATACTTTTTTCATTTCGGCCATTGCCTGCGGCGATGATTGTGATAATACTGAAGCCAGACGCATTACTGCCGCATCAAGGTTGCTGCTATTGTTATGCAGTTCTGCAAATAATCCGTTCTCCTTCGCCCATTGGGCACTGCGCCAGCAGGCAGCGTCTATTGCCAGTGAACTAAATGCCGCCGCTCCTATTTTTCTTTCTACTGCCGGACCTACTACAAAAGGACCAATGCCTACCGCAAGTTCACTTAGTTTTACTTCGGCCGTTTCGGTGGCTAATGCATAGTCCACAGCAGCAGCTATACCTACGCCGCCGCCCACGCATTTGCCCTGTATGCGACCGATAACAAATTTTGGACAAAGACGAATGGCGTTTATAACTTTTGCAAACCCACTGAAAAAATTCAATCCTTCCGTTTCATTTTTGATTTGCGTAAGCTCATCAAATGAGGCGCCGGCACAAAACGCTTTTTCTCCAGCAGATTTAAGTACGATAACTTTTGTTTCGGTATGATTACCTGCATCTGTAATGGCATTAGCCAGTTCATTTAAAGTTTTGCCGGGCAATGAATTGCTTTGTGGATGAAAGAATTCAATGGTGCTAATACCATTTTGTACTTCGGATTTTACATATCCGTTTTGATTGATGTCTGTCATAATTTTTATTTCATTACAAATATACCTTACAGGATTGCCCTGTAAAACTTATTGTTAAATATTTATATTATTGAAGAATTATTTATTAAAGACATAAATTTGAATTATGAAGAAATTTTTGTTGTGTTTGCTGATAAGCATTTATACCACCACATCATTTGCGCAGCATTGCCCTTTTGATGGTAGCCATTTGATTGTTATTAAACTAGTTGATAAAAATGGGAATGTAATTGCAACACCTAAAGACACTATTTATCTGGTAGAAGTAGGCAACCCAATTGCCGATTCTTGTAAGTTTAATGAAGGATTGCTTCGCTTGAAATTTGGAAGTATGAATGACAAATTGATTAACCGTCATGATGGTGCATGGGTTTCATGGGCTGAAGAACGGGTAAAGGATTGTTCATTTATGCAACCCGGTCACCTTGCCGTCGTATTAGGGCAGGCTGGTTATAATTGTATGATTCCTGTCAATAATGATTATAGATATATCAAAAGAAAATTTGAAATAAGATTAAAAAGGAATCAGGAAGAAAAAATTTTGACAACCGTAGCTGATGAAGACATTTACAGTCTTTGTACTGGCTCCGGCTCCTGGACAAGAATAAAACCTCTTGAACTGAAGATTGAATAATTTCAATTTCAACTCCTTCGCTGCACCATGGTAAGTATCGTTGCTACTCCCGTTATCTCATTGGTTTCATCTATCATTTCTACCAGCCATTTTACAATGCCTTTGTCAATATCATCGCCGCGTTTAAAGTCTTCCGGCTTTTCAATGATTCGTTTATCATTGGGTAGTTTTTCCTTGCAGGTAAATCGTATATGAATTTCGGCGCCGGGATACACCGGTTTGGTAAATCGTAGTTCATCTATTCCATAATTCAACAAGACGGGATTTTTTTCATAACTGTCCACAAATAATCCGGCTGCAATACTCATGATGAAGTAGCCATGTGCTACTTGTTGTTCAAACATGGTGCCCGTAAAGTCAGTGGTTTTTATATGTGCATAAAAATGATCGCCACTGAGGTCGGCAAAGCGATCGATATTATCAGCCGTTATCACTCTTTTATCAGTTACAATCTGATCGCCGATTTGCAGTTCTTCAAAATATTTTTTGAATGGATGTTTACCAGGATCTTTTCCTTTTGCATTTTGCTGAAATACGTTTGTGATTTCTGTAATCGTCGTTGGTGAACCTTGCAATGCTGTTCTCTGTAAATAATGTTTTACACCGCGGATGCCGCCCATTTCTTCGCCACCGCCTGCACGCCCCGGGCCGCCATGTACCAGCAACGGTAGTGGCGAGCCATGCCCCGTATTTTCTTTTGCACACTCATTGTTTAATATCAATATCCTTCCATGATGTGTGGCAGCGCCAATTACATAATGACGTGCTTCTTTATAATCTGCAGTTACAATAGTACTTACCAAACTACCTTTTCCCAGCTTGCTGAGTGCAATAGCTTCATCAGAATTTTTATAAGGCATGATCGTACTCACCGGACCAAAGGCTTCTACTTCATGTGCCTCTTTAGCTTCAAATGGTTTGGTGTTCATCAATAATATGGGCGACATGAAAGCTCCTTTTTGTGAATCGGCATCTACTACCTGTATAGAGTCGAGTGAGCCATACACAATTTGTGATGAAGCCAATAATTTTTGTATCTGAGTTTTTACTTCGCTTCTTTGTGTTTCGCCGGCCAGGCTGCCCATTCTTACTTTTTCATTTAGCGGATTACCAATTACTGTTTGAGATAGTGAAGCACCGATGGCTTTCCACACTTCTTCTAATTTATTTTCCGGAACAAAGATTCTGCGAATACCTGTACAACGTTGTCCGGCTTTCAGCGTCATTTCCTTTCTTATTTCTTTTATGAAGATTTCCCACTCCGGTGTTTCGGGCGTTACTTCTTGTCCCAGCACAATACAGTTGAGTGAATCAGCTTCCATATTGAAAGGCACATTGTTTTCTTGAATGTGTTTGTTTTGTTTCAACATAAGACCGGTAGATGCAGAACCGGTGAAGGTAACTACGTCCTGTGAGTTTACATGATTCAATAAATCGCCTGCGCTGCCGCAGATAAGTTGTAAGGCTCCCTCAGGCAATATTTTTGAAGCAATAATTTCTTTTACCACTGCTTCTGTCAAATAGCTTGTAACGGTAGCCGGCTTTACGATGGCAGGCATACCGGCCAACAGGTTAACGGCAATTTTTTCCAGCATGCCCCACACCGGAAAATTAAACGCATTGATATGTATAGCCACACCTTCCTTGGGCGAAAGGATATGTGTGCCCATGAAAGTGTTGTTTTTGCTCAGATTATGACTTTCGCCGTCAATACAAATGACATCATCCGGAAATTTTCTGCGCAGCGATGCATTGGCAAACAGATTGCCGATGCCGCCTTCAATATCCACCCAGCTATCGGCTTTGGTAGCTCCGGTTTTATAACTCAGTTCATAAAAACGGGGTAAGTGTTTTCGAAGGTGCAGAGCCAGTGCTTTAAGCATATTGCCACGCTGATGAAAAGTAATTTTACGAAGATTGGGATTTCCTACATTTCTGGCATAGTCGGTTATCAATTTAAAATCGAGCCCGACTGTACTTGCCGAAGCAAGGGGTTCAGCAGTGATAGCATTATATAATATTTGACCGGCTTCAGCGCCACGTACCCATTTCCCGGCCACATAATTTTCAAGTTGATACATCTTTTGTTGATTTTGAGTTACGAAAATACCTCAAAACTGATTGATACGATACACGAATATGACAAGCGTCATTCTTTTACATTTTAGGGTGTATAATTTTGTTTTATAAATTATGCTATATGAAAAAAATTACACTGATTTTAACCTGTTTTCTTTTATTGATAGTTGCCAAAAGTGGCTTGGCGCAACCCAAAGAAAAATGGCCCGAGTTGGAGGCCTTTCATGAAGTGATGAGCAAAACATTTCATCCTGCCGAAGAAGGCAAACTGGATCCCATTAAAACGCGTAGCTATGAAATGGTACAGAAGGCCATAGCTTGGAAAAATTCAACAGCTCCGGCAGGATACGATAAAAATGCGGTAACGAAAACATTGAAAAAACTGGTAAAAGGCGCCAAAGAATTGAACAATATGGTACAGCGTAATGCTGCTGATAATGAAATAAAAGAAGAGCTGACAGAATTGCACGAAGTATTTCATGAAATAACAGAAAAATGTAAATCAGGCGATCATCATTAACTTTGCTCAAAAAACATAACATGAAAAATTTTTTTTTGTTGATGGGTGCTGTTTCATTTTTTATCAGTTGCAATAATGCAGATAAGAAAAGTGTCGGTGGCGGGCTCAAAGCAAAAGCCGACAGCCTGTATCAAGAAGTATTGCACGGACACGATGAAGGCATGGTAGGATGGATGAAAATTGAGGACAAGAAAAAAGCCATTCAGCATTTGCAGGATTCGGTAAATACACTGGCCGGAAAAGCATCCGCCGATTTAAAAGAAAGACTCTCGGGTGCAATGAATGATTTGCAAACAGCTTATAACGATATGGACAGCTGGATGCGTGATATGAATCTTGATTCGGCTACCGACAATCTGGAGCAGCGCATTAAATATTTGACAGCAGAAAAACTGAAGGCCGTTAATGTAAAAGATGCGATTGATAAAAGTCTGAAAAAGGCGGACTCTCTATTGAGTTCTTTAAAGTAAATAGTTTATAACAAACATTGTTTTTAATGATTTCAGGTGATTTAGCTCGACACCCCACAATAAGATCAAACTAATTTTAAAATTATTTTGATATTTTATTATTTTTAGCTTGGCGAGTTTGGGTAGTTGTGATTGAGTTTTTTTTAAAAGATACAGTGTGAAATAGTTAAAAAATTTTAAAGAAAGGAATTGTATTGGTTGTTAGATTTAACCCGCCACCAGCGGCGTTACCCCAAACTGCTTCAGATGATGTAGAATGTGCTTATGCAAGAGCTGAATGTTTTCGGTAAAATCAAGATCGCCAAAAACCGGATGTGTTGTTTTGAATTGCGGATTGCTTTCAAACGCATTAAAAAAATATATCAATTCTTCCTGCAACTTTCCAATCGCTGCCTGCACGGTTTGTTTTCTTAGTGGCAAAGGCTCTTCGGGCAATACAGGGCTTTTGGTGTTTTCCTTAAAAGGTTTATCACTCATCATAAATGCTTTGTATTGCGGTAGCTTTTCGGCAGGCGTTACAATGTCCATTTTTATTTTTCCATTGGCCACCATCAGTACATCGGTTAAATGCTCAATCATTTGATGCACATTCATCTTGCCCCATAGTGGGTGCGTATTGGGGTCAAGCTGTTGCAGGCAAACAATAAACCGGGTGCGTAAAAAATTTTCTTTTTCCAGACTCATGGTTTACAAATGTAAGCAGGCTTTTGAAAAAAATAAACCCCGGTTTTTTTTTCAGGGGTTTATATATTTTATCAGGTTATTTTATTTTCTTTTCAATACTTGCTGAAAGTCGTTCAAATATTTCACCAATGGTACCCATACCATTGATCTGTTTTAATTTCTTTTCCCTGGAATAATATTCGGCAACAGGCAGTGTTTCTTTTCTATACACTTCCTGTCTTTTGCGTTGCACATTTTCATCGGCATCATCACTTCTGCCCGATGTTTTTCCACGATGGACTAATCTTTTGATCAGCTCTTCTTCATCCACTTCCAGCATCAATACCTGTGTGATGGCGGTTTTTTTTAATTCTAATAAATTGTCAAGCGCCTTTGCCTGTGGAATGGTTCTGGGAAAACCATCAAACAAAAAACCACGGGCATCTTTATGCGCATCAAAATAAGAATCAACCATTCCTATCACTACTTCATCGGGTACCAGTTGACCTTTGTCTATAAAAGCTTTTGCTTCTAAACCTAAAGGCGTTTTGTCTTTTATTTCCTGACGCAGCAGGTTGCCGGTTGAAAGGTGTACCAGCCCATATTCTTCTACTATTTTATCCGATTGAGTTCCTTTGCCACTTCCGGGGGGACCAAATAACACAAGATTAAACATACGCTATTACCAGTTTTGGTTACGGACAAATATAATATTCAGCCGTTGATTTTGAACTGATAATCCGGAATAAAACAGCTTAATTTTATAGATTGAACAGATTTTTTTTAATAATTGACCGGAAATCGTTTGCATTAGCAATTTCCATTGGATATTTTATCTGTCTGTTTAATAATAAATAAAAGTGGAATATTGATAATATTGAATTGATGATGCCGGGCAGACAATATTTTTGCATCAGTTTACAATTTCCAAATAAAATCAAACAAATGAAAGCGCTGAGATTGTTTTTTTTCTTTATCCTTTCCGTTTTAATAATTGTTGCAGTTTTAATGTATGTGCTTCCCACTTATCAAAAAGTAGAAAGAACTGTAGTCATTAAAGCGCCTGCTGCTGCTATTTATAACGAACTATCAAAACTTGAAAATTTCAATAAGTTTTCAGTATGGAGTCAAAGAGATCCTGCTGCAAAGTTTTCTTTTAGAGGGAAAGATGGAACTGTGGATGCTGTTGCCACCTGGAAAGGCGACCCTGCTTTAGCGGGCGATGGAAAAATTGAAATAACCGCATTGGAGCCCGATAAAAAAATTGTACATAACCTCAGTTTTTCAAAACCTAAAAAAGGAAATGCCAAATCATCTTTTTTACTAAATGAAGTAAATGGCACAACCTCAGTTACCTGGCTATTTGAACTGGCTACACCCCGTCCTTGGAATATTTTTAACCTATTTGCCAGTCTTGATAAAGAAATGGGAAAAGATTTTGACGAAGGGCTTGCAATGCTCAAAGCGGCAATGGAAAAATCTTATGGCACCGAAGTAAAGCAAGAAACCTATAAAGTAGAAATGCTGAATTTTCCTGCTACAAATTTTGCCGCCGTAAAACAACAAATACGGTGGGCTGATTTACAGTCTTTCTATGCAGAGCATTTGCCCATTGTAATTCAGGAAGTACAAAATGCAGGAGCCGCACCCGGCACAGCCAGTGGATTAATATTTTCGTGGGATGAAAAACTGCAACAAGCAAATTATGCTGTTGCCGTACCGGTAGCTGCAGAAACTTCCATCAATAATCCCATTGTACAATTGGTAAAAATAAATGCTAGTAAGGCCATTGCTGTTACACTGTCGGGTGGATATGAAAAACTGCCCGATGTATATGCCAGTTTGAGAAAGTATATCAACGAAAATGATTTAAAAGAAAAGTCGCCTGTTATTGAGCAATATTTTTTTGGACCGGTAAATGAAAAGGACACTTCAAAATGGCTAACTAAAATAGTGATGCTGGTAGAATAAACAATTAAAATCTCAATGACTGATTCTTAAAATCAGAATAAGCCGTTCAACAATCTTTTTTGTCCGAGGGCTGCATTATATGTAAGTTTAGCAGTCAAAACTTACTATCATGAGAAACTTCTTTTTCGTTGTTTTTGTATTTATTGCTTTTACTACTACGGCTCAAAAAATTTCATTGGAGCAGTTCAAAGACTGGAAGCCACGCAATATTGGCCCGGCCGGTATGAGTGGTCGTATTACAGCAATTGATGCCGTTTGGTCCAATCCGAATGTGATTTATCTCGGCGCTGCTTCGGGCGGTGTATGGAAAACTGAAAACAACGGCAGCTCTTGGACGCCTGTTTTTGATGATCAGCCCACACAAAATATTGGTGCTATCAGCATTCAGCAAAACAATCCCAATATCGTATGGGTAGGTACAGGAGAGGGAAACCCACGCAATTCAATCAACCTGGGAAGCGGTATTTATAAAAGTATGGATGCCGGCAAAACCTGGAAGAAAATGGGATTGGAAAAAACGATTTGTATTCATCGTATTGTTATTGACCCTTCAAATTCCAATACCGTTTATGCCGCAGCCATTGGAAATCCGTTTGCACCACATAATGACAGAGGTGTTTTTAAAACAACTGACGGCGGAGAAACTTGGAATAAAATTTTATATGCCAATGATACCACGGGCTGTGCCGATTTGGTAATGGACCCTTCCAACCCCAATAAACTAATAGCTGCCATGTGGCAGTTTAAAAGGACTCCCTGGAATATGACAAGTGGTGGCCCGGGCAGCGGTTTATTTATTACCATTGATGGGGGTAAAAACTGGAAAAAATTATTGAAAGAAGACGGCATGCCCGATGGCCAACTGGGCCGCATTGGCGTAGCATTTTCAAGGAGTATGCCTACCCGGGTGTATGCAAAAGTAGAAGCTACAAAAAACGGTTTTTATAGAAGTGATGACGGCGGTTTTAAATGGACATTGGTAAACAGCGACCCTGCACAAGTAACCGATCGGCCTTTTTATTACAATGAAATATATGTGGACCCTGTGAATGAAAACAGGATTTATGATATTCATTCAACCGTAACTTTTAGCGAAGACGGAGGCAAATCGTTTGGTACGATGCTTCCTTATTTCGGTATTCACCCCGACCATCATGCCTGGTGGATCAATCCCAATGATGCCAATCATATTATTGATGGCAACGATGGTGGCATTGGCATTTCGTGGGACAGAGGGAAGACCTGGGTGTTTGATGATAAAATTCCGGCAGGTCAGTTTTATCATGTAAATGTTGATAATAATTTACCCTATAATGTTATGGGTGGTATGCAGGACAATGGCAGTTGGTTTGGCCCCGGCTATACCTGGAACAATGGCAGCATCAAAAACTTTGAATGGTATAATGTAGGTGGTGGCGATGGTTTTGATGTGATGCCCGATGCAAATAACGGTGATTGGGTTTATAGTGAAAGTCAGGGCGGGGCATTTATCAGAAAAAACTGGAAGACAGGTGAAACCTGGTCAGTAAAGCCAGCTAATACCGACCCTCAACAATTAATGCGCTACAACTGGAATACGGCAATGGCACAAGATCCGTTTGATAAAAAAACAATTTATCTGGGAAGCCAGTTTGTACACAAAAGCACTGACAATGGGGTAAGCTGGCAAATCATTTCGCCCGACCTTACAACAAATGATGCTGAAAAAATAAAAGCATATCAAAACACCGGTGGTCTTACCATGGATATTACGGGAGCGGAAACGCATTGTAGCATTCTGTCAATATCACCATCAACCATACAGCAAGGTGTGCTATGGGTGGGTACTGATGATGGTGTGGTACAGCTTACAAAAGACGGTGGAAAATCATGGACAAGTTTTCGTGGAAAAATTCCCGGACTTCCTGCCGGTTGTTTTGTACCACAGATTACTGCTTCAAAATATAATGCGGCAGAAGCATTTGTAGTTGCTAATGATTACCGTCGGGGTGATTTTAAAACTTATGTATTTAGAACAAAAGATTTTGGTGCCACCTGGACAAGAATGGTGGATGACTCAAAAGTAAAAGGCTATGCAATATGTATGATTCAGGATCCGGTTGAGCCTAATCTTATTTTTTTGGGAACGGAGCATGGACTATGGGTAAGTTTTGATAATGGAGCAACTTATGAGCAATGGAAAAACGGTTATCCATCCGTTTCTACATACGATATGGCCATTCAGGAAAGAGAGGCTGATTTAATCATCGCAACATTTGGAAGAGCATTGTGGGTATTAGATGATATACGTCCACTCAGAAAAATTGCTGCCAATAATGGGAAACCATTTACTTCACCCATTACCGTATTTGAAGCACCTGATGCTTATCAGGCACAATACAAAGCGGCTAATGGTTACGACTGGAGTACTTTTGGATTGTACAATGGAGATAACAAAAGAAGAGGAGCTGCTATTTCATTATTTATAAATAAATCAAAAACAAATAAAGATTCAGTACAGCGTAAGCCAACCAATGAAATGCCAAGTTTACCCACTCAAGGATTTGGCGGTGGCAGGTTTGGTGGCTTTGGACAAGGATCGGCTGGCAGTGGCAGCGAAAAACTGATAGCAAAAATTTACAACAGTAATAATGAACTTATCAGAACATTGAACTGGAATGTAGATACCGGTTTTAACCGGGTGTATTGGGGAATGGAAGAAAAAGGGTTCAGACAACCGGGATCTCCAAAGCCAATGCCCGGCGCTATTGAGCCAGGAGGTTTTCAGGTATTGCCCGGAAAATATAAAGTGGTTGTTTCCTATAATAAATCATCAGATTCAACTTATGTAACTGTACACGATGACCCTCGCATTGGAAATAGAAATGATATAAAATTGGCTCAAAGAAAATTAATTGACCGTTTGAAAATAACCGGAGATATATTAACCGCAGGAATGGACCAACTGACTGAGGCAGAAGAAGTGTGTAACAAAATGTCCGCACAACTGAAAGGTGTTGAAGGAAAAGATGCAGACTCACTTAGAAAATCTACAGGGAAAATGACAGCTGAAATAAAATCAATAAGAGAGTTTATCAGCGGCAAATCATCTGACAAGCAAGGACTGGCACGAAATCCTTTTGATGTAACTGTAATGACGCAACTTCAAGCAGCACAGCAATCCATACTGGGCAAAATGGCAGCACCCGGCACTACCGAAGAAACCATGGTTGTAAATGCTGAAAAAGCAGTTGATGAAACTTTGAAAAAAATAAATCAATTCTTTGAAGGTAAATGGAAAAACTACCGGCAGCAGGTAGAAGGTACAAAGTTGAACCTGTTTAAAGATTATAAACCATTATAAAGCAGTTGAAAAATTTGTAATTAAAAGGGCTGCTAATGTGGCCCTTTTTTATTACCTTAAAGAAAAAAAATAGATTATGCTAAAAATGAATGCAGGTGTATGGATTGGCATCATTGGCGGTATCATTGGTCTGGCTGTAGGCGTAGGTGCAGTAGTGGCTACTGACGGCTCCGAAGGAAAATATATTGCACTCGGAATGTTGCTTTTATTTGGCGGTGTATTTTATTTGTTATACCGCCTCATATTTAAACCCATGATCAATATGGCAAGGTTGCAAAAAACAGGCATACCTGCCAGGGCAACTATTCTGGAAGTAAAAGATACGGGTGTTACCATCAACAATAGTCCACAGGTAAAACTGGTGTTGGAGGTTAAGAATAGCTTTGGTCAAAAATATACAACACAAACCCGGGTGCTGGTATCACGCATTAATCCAAATGCCTATATGCCCGGTATGGAAATTCCCGTAAAAGTAGATTCCAAAAATGAGCTAAATGTAGTGGTTGATTTTTCGGGCGGTGCACCCGCTTCAAACACGGCTAATATGGCTTTTAATCAAACGGCAGTGCAGGCTGAATTGGAACAAATAGAAAAGGAAAATGAAATCATCAGAACTTCAGGTAAACCTGCAAGAGCTATTATTAAAAAAAATACATTTTTGGGTGTAAATGTAAATGGCAATAATCCCTGGGTATTATTGGAACTAGAAGTGTTGCCGGAAGGCTCATCTTCTTTTAGTGCAAGCACCAAAGGTGTTATAAAAGAATCATCAGTCCCCAAATTTCAACCCGGATGCGAAATATATGTAAAGTATGATTTTTATGATAACAGCAAGGTAGCAATAGACCATTCCTGATACAGTTTTTGTTAATCCCATTTCCCTATTTTTGCGGCTAACGACTGTTATGTTCAAAAGATTGATTTTTTTGAAACAGCTACGATGAAGTTCGGGGTAGCAGTATCAACTCAAAAATTTTACGTATGAAATTATCTTATTTATCCGAAACATTGATTGGCTCCGAAATTGTAAAATTGGGTGGAGAAATAAGAGAAAAGATTCGCCAGGGCGAACGTATTTACAATTTTACAGTAGGCGATTTTGACCCTTCTATTTTCCCCATTCCAAAAGAGCTTGAGGACGCTATTGTAGATGCTTATCGAAAACATTTCACCAATTATCCTGCGGCAGAAGGTAATCTGGATTTACGTGAAGCTGTTATTTCTTTTACAAAACAAGAAGAAGGGTTGGACTATGGCGTAAACGAAGTATTGATAGCTTCAGGCGGCAGGCCATTAATCTATGCTGTTTTCAGAGCGGTGTGCGATGCGGGTGATAAAGTTATTTATGCAGTACCCAGCTGGAACAACAATCATTATACGCATTTTGTAAGCGGAGAGCATGTGGTAGTTGAAGCAAGCGCAGAAAATAATTTTATGCCAACCGCTGCAGATATTAAGCCGCATTTAAAAGAGGCAACCTTAATTTCTCTATGCTCGCCACAAAACCCCACCGGCACTACATTTAAGAAAGCAGAATTAGAAGCCATTTGCGATTTGGTAATCGAAGAAAATAACAGAAGAGATGAGGGGGAAAAAAAACTATATGTCATGTACGATCAAATGTACTGGCACCTTACTTATGGCAATATCCGCCATTGCAATCCGGTTTCATTAAGACCAGAAATGAGAAACTACACCATTTTTATAGATGCAATCAGTAAAGTGTTTGCTGCTACGGGTGTACGTGTAGGATGGAGTATGGGACCTGCTGCAGTTATTGCCAAAATGAAATCCATACTTACCCACGTAGGCGCATGGGCGCCTATGGCCGAACAAAAAGCCGTTGCCTATTATTTAAATCAGCACCGTGATAATATTAAAAAATACCTCAATCATTTTAAATCAGAAATTGAAGAAAGGCTGAGACGCATTTATGATGGATTGATACAATTAAAAAGTGAAGGATTGGCGGTGGATGCCATTGCACCGGAAGCAGCAATTTATCTTACCATTAATTTTGATTTGGTAGGAAAATCTACTGAAGAAGGAAAACTGCTTGCCGATCAGGGAGCCGTTACCGCTTATATTTTGAATGAAGCAAAATTGGCGGTTGTGCCTTTTTACGCCTTCGGTGCCAGCAGAAGTTCAACATGGTATCGGTTAAGTATAGGTACTTGTAAAAAAGAAGAAATAAATGAAATGCTAAATAAGCTTAAAGAAGCATTGAAAAAACTGCGTTGATTTTAGTTCTTATTAATAAGGAATCGAAACATTCTTAAGCGAGGTTGTCTGGTTTCTCTCCATATTATTTTTGGATTGTTGGTGATGCTGTTTCTATTTACCAGCTCGTGTGCAGTACAAAATTGAACAGGCTGTTCCATTATCATAAGAATAGACTGAAGTGCTTCTTCTGAAAGCAGATTAGTAAAATACAAGGTTAAGTTTCTTTCGTTTCTGTACATGGCGCTATGTTAGTAGCCGCTCATTCCTTTATGACTGGGGCAGCCGCAGTTTTTTCCACCCTTGCCCGTGCCGGAATAGTAGTTGCGATTGCAACTTGCCAGCAGCAAAATGGTAGAAACAAAAAGTAATAAGGCAGCCTTGTTTATCGTCTTCATATCATGCACTTTTGGATTCTGAATTGGAAGTTCTAAATTAAAACTATTTTACAAACAAATTAGTATCTGCCGGGGCTAAAATGATAAAAAATTTAACGCATTTCATTCCATGAGCGAAAAAAAATCAGGAAAACTACGCATATTGGTTGCTCCACTCGATTGGGGCCTGGGTCACGCTACGCGTTGCATTCCGGTTATCCATACGCTATTGGCACAAGATTGTGATGTATGGCTGGCAGGTGAAGGCGCACAAAAAACTTTATTACAACAGGAATTTCCACAACTGCCATTTTTGGATTTAGAAGGCTATCGGGTAAAATATGCCAAAACAGCCCTGGGTTTAATGTTGGGCATTTTGAAACAAGCCGGTCGAATTAAGAAAGCAATTAAAAAGGAGCATGAATGGCTGAAGCAGGTTATCGCACAATATCATTTTGATGCCATCATCAGCGATAACCGGTATGGATTGCATCATAAAAATATTCCTGCTGTTTTCATTACGCATCAGCTGCAAATAAAATCGCCGTTTGGAAAATGGAGTGAAAGATGGCTACAGCAAAAAAATTATGCTTACATCAATCAGTTTACGGCCTGCTGGGTCCCCGATCATAAAAGTGAAAACCAGTTAGCCGGCTCTTTATCGCATCCGCTTATCTTGCCCAACGTACCGGTAACCTATATTGGCCGGCTTTCAAGATTTGAAAAAAAAGAAGTGAACAGCAAGCCGGAGCATTTATTAATACTGCTATCGGGTCCTGAGCCGCAGCGAAGTATTTTAGAAAATAAAACTATTAATGAAATCAGTTTTTATAAAAGCACTGCTACCATAGTGCGTGGCCTGCCCGATGCAGTGCAACTCATTCCATCTACCAACATGATTCGATTTTTTAATCATCTGCCTGCAAAAATGCTGAATGAAGAAATGCAAAAAGCGTCTTGCATTATTGCCAGAAGCGGCTACAGCACAGTGATGGATATTGCTGCATTGTGTAAAAAAAGTATTTTGATACCTACACCCGGGCAAACGGAGCAGGAATATCTGGCCGGTTATCTTGCAGAAAAGAATTTTGCTCCGTTTATCTTGCAAAATGATTTTTCAATATCCAAGGCACTGTCTTTGGTAAATAATTTTCAATACAAAGCGAATAATGGTGTTACAGATAATGAGATGAAAGAAGCCATCAGATTGTTTATCGCCTCATTGAATAAGTAGTTTGATACATTCAAAATATATATGGTCTAAAAAAAATAAGATTCACTCCTGTTTCTATCTTTGAAAAAAATTTCTACACTTGCAAGAAAGGTCAAAAGCGCATATTGCAGTCTTACTTACCAATATTTTTTTTGCTACCAACTTCAGCTTGGTTAAGTTTATTTCTCCAAAATATATAGGTCCTTATGGTGTAAATGTGGTACGGGTAGGTGTTAGTCTTATATTATTCTGGTTGGTTTGGTTGTTTGGCAAATCATCAGCCCGCATTAAGAAAGAGCATTGGTGGCGATTTATCCTTTGCGGATTGACGGGGGTTGCACTAAATCAAATGCTTTTTATAAAAGGGCTTACACTTACCGCTACCGTTCATGCATCATTACTCATGTTGTGTACGCCATTGCTCATTACTATTTTGGCTTTTTGGGCATTAAAAGAAAAAATTTCGTGGCCGAAATCAATAGGGCTAGTGCTGGGCATTGCCGGCGCAGTGGTACTGATTACTTCAAAAGAAAATAATGGAGATGCTTCTTTGCAAGGCGATTTGCTGATTGTACTGAATGCCATTTCTTATGCGTTGTATTTTATTTTGGTAAAACCATTGATGAAGATTTATCCGCCACTACATGTAGTGCGTTGGGTTTTTACATTTGGTTTTATATTAATTATTCCATTTGGCTGGGCTCAGTTTAATGCCATTGAATGGCAACAAATGGGGTGGACGCAATACATTGCTTTATTTGCCATTGTGTGCTGCGGCACTTTTCTAGCTTATTATTTCAATGCATTTGGGTTACAGCATCTGGGTGCAGGTATTACCGGTTCTTATATTTATACACAACCGTTATTTGCAACCCTGATTGCTGTTTTATTTTTACACGAGCAGTTTTCATTTGAAAAACTAATTGCCGGTATTTTCATTTTTGCAGGCGTATATCTGGTAAGCCGCAAAACGCCTGTGATGGTTGAAGAATAATAACGAAGACTAAGATGCTGTTGTTACATTTTTCGGGTAGTCAAAAAACCAGAACTCTTTTTCAGCTTTTTCAAAATCTTTCCAGCGGTCGCAATTAATTTTTACGGCAAACACGCCACAGGTAGGTATATTATCGATACGTACATTGGTAAGGCGGTTGGCAAAATAAGTAATGCCTTCATTGTGGGAAAATAAAGCGATGGTTTCATAATCATTATCGGCATCGGTTATTACTTCTTGAAAAATTTCGGGAGAAGCGAGGTATAAATCTTCTTTGAAATGAAAATGCTTGTTCTTTATGTCCATTGTTTCAGCGAATGCCTTTGCTGTTTTAGCGGCACGCTTAGCAGCGCTTGTGTAAATACCATCAATTTTTATTTTTTTTGATTTTAATCTTCCGGCCATTTCCGGTGCATCTTTTTTCCCTCTTTCATTTAAGGGCCGGTCAAAATCTCTTAGCGAAGGATTGCCCCAGTCGCTTTTAGCATGGCGTACAAGTATCAAATATTTCATATACTAAGGTTTTATGGTAATATGTACGGATACTAAATTAATAACCCCTTACTTTTTTCCCCTCCATGAAGTTCATAAAAGCTTTGTTCACTACTCGATTGCCGCCCGGTGTAGGATAGTTGCCGGTAAAGTACCAGTCGCCCAGGTTATTGGGACAAGATTTATGCAGGTCTTCAATACTTTGAAAAATTACATCTACAGGAATGTTGACGCCCGGCGGTGTTACTAACCGGGCTATGCGTGCCGATATTTCTTCATTGGTAAATTGCTTGTACACCTGCTTCACAATATTTTCTGTATGCAATTGGTCATTGCGTTGCAGCTCCTTACATTTTTCAAAAAGCTCTTTCAAGAAAGATTCTTTTCCTTTTTCTTTTATTAATGATACCACTGCATTGAATGCAATAAAATCGCCCATCTTGCTCATGTCTATTCCATAGCAATCGGGATAGCGTATTTGTGGAGAAGAAGAAACAATGATGATGCGTTTGGGCTGTAACCTTGCCAGCATACGGATGATGCTTTCTTTTAAAGTAGTGCCTCTTACTATGGAATCGTCTATCACCACCAGCGTATCCTGACCGGCTCTTACAGTGCCATAAGTAATGTCGTACACGTGTTGTACCATTTCATTGCGGCTGGCATCTTCTGTAATAAAGGTGCGCATCTTCACATCCTTAATGGCAATTTTTTCAACCCGTATGCGACGATTTATCATTTCGCTGAGTTTTTCCGTATCATAATCTTTATCCCAGCTTAGAATGCGTTCAATTTTTATTTTATTCAGATAGTCTTCCATTCCTTTCAACATTCCGTAAAAAGCAGTTTCTGCAGTATTGGGAATAAAAGAAAAAATGGTATTCTTTAAATCATGATCTATGGCATGAAGTACTTGTTCGCTCAGATTATAGCCTAACGCAATGCGTTCGCGATAAATTTTTTCATCGCTGCCGCGTGAAAAATAAATACGTTCAAAACTGCAAGCCTTTCTTTCTTTGGGTTCCAGCACCTGTGCAATTTCAATGGCTCCGGTTTCGCTTACGATTAATGCCTGACCGGGCATCAGCTCCTGCACTTCATTTTCGCCTACATTAAATGTGGTACGAATGGCGGCTCTTTCGCTGGCAGCTACTACTACTTCATCGTTGATGTAGTAATAAGACGGGCGAATGCCATGTGCATCGCGAAATACAAAGCCAATTCCATTTCCGGTGGCGCCTCCTACATGAAAACCACCATCAATCAATGGTAAAGTTTTCTTTAATACTTTTTTAATATCCATGTGGTGTGGCGATGCCTCGTCTTCTTTGCATAAAAAAGAATGTACCAAATCTATCAATGCAGCCAGATCGCTGAAGCGAACCGTATCGTGTGGCTCTTTGCCAATAAGGGCAAACAGCTCTTCTGAATTTACAATATTAAAATTGCCCGCCATGACCAGGTTGCGACTGGGTATGGTATGCCGTTGTAAAAAAGGATGACAATATTCCAATTTGTTTTTGCCCTGTGTGCCATAGCGCAAGTGCCCCAGCAATACTTCGCCCAGAAAACGAACCTGACCTTTCATCAATCCCGGATGATTTTTTATTTCGGGATGGTACAGTTCCAATTCTTCAATTTCTTTACCTACCTGTTGAAATATATCGGCAATAGCCTGATGCGCATTACTACGAATGCGGTGCATGAATGGATAACCCGGTTCTACATTCAGTTTTACGGCGGCAAGCCCGGCACCATCCTGCCCGCGGTTGTGTTGTTTTTCCATCAGCAAGTAAAGCTTATTGAGCCCCCACAGTACGGTGCCATACTGTTGCTGGTAGTAAGAGAAGGGTTTTCTCAGTCGGATGAATGCCAGTCCGCATTCATGTTTGATGGGGTCGCTCATGGAGGGGGCAAAGGTAATCAGCTAAAAGGTAAAAAAGAAAAAGCGATGAAGCAGGGAAGCTTTAATAAATTGCCACATACTAAAATCCACCCTTTTTTGAATTTCTTCAATGCTTTGTTTTCTTTGTCCCGATACTGAAGTGACACAAATACAGATAATTGAAGAAGTAAAGCAACAAAGTGCTGAGTGAATTTTTATAATAGCTGTGAGGTTATTGAAAACACTTTTTCGAACAGAATTTCCCTAAAAAAATGGCTGCCCTTTTGAGACAGCCTTATTGCTTAAAATGATTTTCTTGTTGGGTCTATAAACTTTTTTACCGAAGGGCATTCTTCCTGCGCCTGCGGATCTATCATTAAATAGTAGGTTGGAATTTTATCCATCAGCCATTTTTCCAGCACTTTGTTTTTCTTTTGGTCCAATGCAAAATTTGAAATACGACTGTAGTCATCATGTAAATTCATACGATGTGGCTCGGTACGGGATTTAAGATATACAATACGAACACCTTTTTTTTCCTGCTCATCAGTAAATGGAGTTGCTTTTGAGATATCGCCAACATTCATTTTGCTAAGAAGGCCTACCATATCTTTATCAAGTAAGTCAATGGTAACATGTGTAGATCCATCTCGGTTCATAATACAGGGGCCGGCAAACTTGGTGGTTTCATCATCGCTGTATTTGGTAGCGGCAGCATTAAAATGAATATTGCCGTTTGCAATTTCTGTGCGAATGCTGTCAAGTTTTTTCTCGGCGGCGCTTATTTCATCTTCCGTTACGGGTGGAATGCGCAAAATATGTTGTACCACAGCATCATCTCCATTGCGCTGCACCATTTTAATAATGTGATAGCCAAATTTGGATTTTACCGGAGCCGATATTTCTCCTTCTTTCAGGCGAAAAGCGGTTGCTAAAAATACAGGGTCCCATGTTTTTTCATTTCTGTTGATCTGGTATTGTCCGCATCGATCGCGACTACCGGGGTCGTCCGATTTTTTTGCTGCTGCACACCAGTCCACTTGTTTGTTTTCCAATTGTTTTTTCAAATTCTGCATTTCGCCCAGTATATACAACTCCACATCACGTGATGCTTTGGGGTATAAAATGATTTGACAAACTTCCAGCTCCGATTCAAAAAAAGGAAGACTATCCTTAGGTATCTTATTAAACCAGGCCGTTACCTCATTGGGGGTGATGCGAACGCCATCAACCACTTTCCGCTGCATAGCCGCAGCCAGTTTCTGTTCTCTGATGGATTCTCTGGCATCATCTTTTATTTGGTAAATGGTTTTACCGGCCATTTCTTCCAGCGCATCCTGACTACCCACCTGATTTATGTACTGGCGAATACGATTGTCCAAATCGGCTTCTACTTCATCATCCGTTACAGGCAATGAATCTTTTTCTGCCTGCAGCATCAGTATTTTAGAAATCAATGCCTGATCCATTATCTGACATTCAGCATCATCAGGTACTTTTTCGCCCCTGCGTCTGGCATCTTCAATAGAGTTTTTAATATCAGAATTGAGGATAATACGATCGCCGACAATGGCAATTATTTTATCGGCCACTACTTTAGCCGAGTTTGATTGAGGCTGTGCTATAGCTGCACCACTCACCAGCACAAAACAAACAGTCAGTAATTTTTTGATACTTAGCATAATTTCAAAAGTACTTCCCACGCTCTTAAGCATTAAGCCCGGAAAGGGTATTTAACAAAAATTTTCAATGAAGTAAGTAAAAAAGCAATCAACTTCTAAGGCTAAATTATGTACCAGACATTTTTGCCCGTTTGCTGCTTATTAATTATCTGCGTCAGACTTCTTATAAAGTCCGTTTTACTTCTTCTATTTCATAAGCTTCTACAATATCACCTACTTTAAGATCGCTATAATTTTTAATCGTTAGTCCACACTCCATTCCAGAGGTAACTTCCTTTGCATCGTCTTTAAATCGTTTTAATGAACCCAACTCAGCATTGGCTCCTTCTGCAGTAGGATAGATAACGATACCATCGCGGATCAGACGAATTTTGGAATCACGTTTTATCTTACCATCTATTACCTGGCAACCGGCAACAGTAGCTTTGTCAAACTTATAAACTTCTTTAATCTCCACATTGGCCACAATTTTCTCCTGTACTTTCGGTTCCAACATTCCTTCCATTGCGCTCTTCACTTCTTCTATTGCATTATAAATGATGGAGTACATCTTTATTTCAATACCGGCATTTTCGGCAAGACGGGAGGCCTGTAATGATGGTCGCACGTTAAAGGCAATAACAATGGCATCTGAAGCCTCGGCCAGCACAATATCACTTTCGTTGATTTGTCCCACACCTTTATGAATCACACTCACCAATATTTCCTGCGTAGAAAGTTTTTGCAATGAGTCGCTCAATGCTTCTACGGATCCATCCACGTCGCCTTTGATAATTACTTTCAGTTCTTTGAAACTTCCCAATGCCAGACGGCGACCAATTTCATCCAGTGTAATATGCTTTTTGGTACGAATGCCTTGCTCTCTTAAAATTTGTGCCCGACGGTTAGCTATTTCTTTTGCTTCACTTTCATCTTCATACACTTTAAACTTTTCGCCAGCCTGTGGTGCACCATTCAATCCCAATATAACAGCAGGTGCCGATGGACCTGCACTATCTTCCTTCTTGTTTCTTTCGTTGAACAAGGCTTTTACCCTGCCAAAATGTTGGCCACTCACTACCAGATCGCCTTGTTTTAAAGTACCGTTCTCTACCAGAAGGGTGGCTACATAGCCACGTCCTTTATCAAGTGATGCTTCTATGATGGTGCCTGTGGCTTCCCTTTCCGGATTTGCTTTCAGATCAAGCAGTTCTGCTTCTAATAAAATTTTCTCAAGCAGTTTATCAATGTTCAATCCTTTTTTGGCTGCTATTTCCTGGCTTTGAAATTTTCCGCCCCATTCTTCTACCAACAGATTCATTTGAGATAGCTGCTCATAAATTTTTTGAGAATTAGCGCCATCCTTATCTATTTTGTTTATAGCAAAAATCATAGGAACACCGGCAGCCTGTGCGTGGCTGATGGCTTCACGGGTTTGCGGCATTACCGCATCATCCGCCGCAATTACGATCACAGCAATATCCGTAACCTTGGCACCACGGGCACGCATTGCGGTAAAGGCTTCGTGACCCGGTGTATCCAAAAATGTAATTTCTTTTCCATTGGCAAGCGCTACCTGATAAGCACCGATATGCTGGGTGATACCACCTGCCTCTCCTGCTACTACATTGGCATTTCGTATATAGTCAAGCAATGAGGTTTTACCATGGTCAACGTGGCCCATGATGGTAACAATAGGAGAACGGGGTTGCAAATCTTCATCTTCATCTTCATCCTCTTCTTCCTCCATTTCCATTTGCTTTTCCATATCAATAAACTCAACTGTATGGCCAAATTCGCCTGCTACCAGTTCAATTACCTCGGCATCTAAGCGTTGATTGATAGAAACCATGATGCCCAGGCTCATACATTTGCTGATTACTTCTGCAAAGCTTACATCCATCAGGTTTGCCAGTTCGCTTACGCTGATGAATTCGGTTACTTGTAGTTTGTTATCTGCTTCTGCATCGCCCATGGCTTCTGCAGCTTCATTTCTTTTTTCGCGACGAAGTTTTGCTTTCAGGCTCTTGCCTCGGCCCGCACCGCCGGTAAGTTTAGCCTGCGTCTCTCTTATTTTATCCTGAATCTCTTTTTCGTCAATCAGTTTTTCTTCTCTGCGTCCTCCGCCACCACGGTTATCTCTTCGGTTTCCTCCTGCACTTCTTCCGCGATTGAAGTTGCCACCACCTTGTTTCTTATCTGCTTCTTTATTTATTATAATATTCCGCTTGGGATCTTTTTTCTCAATAGGAATACGTTTTCTCTTTCTTTTTTCATCTTTTACCGGGCGGGTATCGTTTGAAACGGGTAGTTCAATTTTTCCTAAAATTTTGGGGCCCGTCAGTTTTTCTACTTCAATATTCTCAACAACTGCTTGCTGTTGTTCTTCTGTAACAGGTTCTTCTGTAACCGGTGTTTCTATTTTTGGCTCCTCGGTTTTCTCAACTTCTGTTACTTCATCTTTTGTTTTCTTCGCTTTCGCTTTGCCCGTTTTTTCTGCTTCTGTTTTTGGAGTTTCTTCTTTTTTAGGTTTTGCAACCTTCTTTGGCCTAGTAGAAGAATCGATCTTATCCAGATCAATTTTCTTTACCACTTTTGGTTTTTCAATTTCCGGAGCCTCTGCTTTTATAACTTCCTCGACCACAGGAGCAGCTTCTTCCTTTTCCTCTTTTTTGCTTTTTGTCTTTTCAGATTTTTCTGCAGTTTCTTCGGGAACAACAGTAGCTGCCGGCACTTCTTCTGTTTTCTTTGAAGATTTTGAAGCTGATTTTTCTTCTTTTTTGAAAACAATTTCTTCTTCTTCTTTCTTTTTCTTTGGTTCAGCGGCACTCTTAGGAAGTTCAAGCTGATCGCTTTTCATTTTAGCTACCTTGTCACTCTGAAATTCCGACTGAAGCGAACGATACATGTCTTCAGTCAGTTTTGAGGTAGGCTTCAGGTCGTCTTTTGAAAAACCTTTACCTATCAAAAAGTCGATAAGCGTTTCCTGGCCAACGTTAAATTCTTTGGCGGCGGCTAATAATCTCGGAAGTTTTAATTCTGCCATTCAATTGTTTTAAGTCAGATAGTCTTTTATTTCAAACAGGTCAAAAAATGTAATCTGAATAAGTCACTCCATCTGACCGGTTTGGCTGATATGACTTATCTACTTTACATTATTCTTTTTCAAATTCTTCTTGTAATACTCTTCTTATTTCAGCAATGGTTTCTTTTTCAAGATCTGTTCTTCTTTCCAGCTCTTCAGCAGTCAATTTCAGTACACTGCGGCCGGTATCGCAACCGATTCGCTTCAACTCGTCAATTACCCATTCATCTATTTCATCGCTGAATTCGTCCAAATCAATATCAAATCCGTCTTCTGTTACTTCATCTTCAGTATCGCGATAAACATCTAATTCGTATCCCGTAAGTTCACTTGCCAATTTAATATTTACACCACGACGGCCAATGGCCAATGAAACCTGATCGGGCTTCAGATAAACATTTGCATGCTTTTTTTCCTGATCCAGCTCCATACTGGTAATGCGGGCAGGTGTAAGCGAACGTTGAATGAGCAACTGAATATTATTGGTCCAATTGATTACATCTATATTTTCATTTTTCAATTCTCTTACAATTCCGTGAATTCGGCTTCCCTTCATACCTACGCAGGCGCCAACTGGGTCAATACGGTCGTCAAAGGATTCAACAGCCACTTTGGCTCTTTCACCCGGGTCGCGAACAATTTTTTTAATCACAATCAGTCCGTCAAAAATTTCGGGTACTTCTATTTCAAGCAATTTGGCAAGAAACTCGGGTGCTGTGCGTGAAAGAATGATAACGGGATTGTTGTTTTTCATATCCACTTTTTTCACTACGGCACGGGTATTTTCTCCTTTCTTAAAATAATCTTGTGGTATTTGTTCGCTTTTGGGCAATATCAATTCATTTCCCTCTTCATCGAGCAGTAGTATTTCTTTTTTCCATACCTGATATACTTCGGCACTGATGATTTCGCCTATGCGGTCGCCGTATTTTTTTGCCAGTACATTTTTCTTCAGATCGCTGATGCGGCTGGCCAGTGTTTGCTTTGCTGCCAGAATAGCACGACGGCCAAAGTCGTACATATCTACTTCCTGCATCAACTCTTCACCTACTTCAAAGTCCGGTTCTATTTTTACAGCATCGCTGTAAGCCACCTGTGCCAGCGGGTCTTCTACCTGTCCATCCTCTACAATCATCCTTCTGCGAATGATTTCAAGGTCGCCTTTTTCAGCATTAACAATCACATCAAAATTTTCATCGCTGCCATATTTCTTGCGCAGCAGTGTTTTAAACACATCCTCCACTACTTTCATCATAGTGGGGCGATCAATGTTTTCGGCTTCCTTAAAATCCTGGAAAGCGTCTATCAGGTTAATACTTGACATAATACACAGTTTGAATTTCGAGGCCGGTCATCCGGCTTTTAAAATTTGATTTGAATTTTTGTTGTTTTTATTTGATTAATAAGTATCGTATGTTGAATAGTTTCAGCTTTTTTGCCTTTTCCTTTAATCTCTTCCACTACTATTTCCTGTTCATTCGTACTTAATAGTTTGCCTTCTCTTTTTAAGCCATCAATCGTTATGACTTCTACCGGCCGGCCAATATTTTTTTGATACTGGCGAAAGTTTTTTAATGGCTCATCCAGCCCCGGCGAAGATACTTCCAGCGAATAATCGCCATTGGGAAACATGCCACTTTCTTCAATTTGTTTATACAGACTTCGGTTATATTTAATAAGCCTTTCAATTGAAACTCCCTGGTCGCCGTCAATAAAAACCTTTACATTATTAGTTGGCTTAATTTTTATTTCTACGAGAAACAGATCAGGTTCTCCGGCAATTAAGTCTTCAATTTTTCTGGCAATAGCCTGTATTTGCGATGAATAGTCCATTTGTTATAAAAGAAGAAGGGAACGACCTCGTTCCCTTCCATCAATCAATTCCGGCACAAATGTAGGGAATGAGCTGTTTCTATCCAAAAACTATGATTATTTGAAAGAGATTTTATTAAAAAATTCAGCTGTGAGGGATATTTAATTACTTTTGCGCTCCCTTTTGGGGAAACAGATGATTGATTTATTAATCAGGACCCTTAGCTCAGACGGTTAGAGCACCTGACTCATAATCAGGGGGTCGTAGGTTCAAATCCTACAGGGTCCACAAAATAAGCCGGGCCGCCCCGATTGAAATCGGGGCAGGGTCCACTTTACAAACAGGGTGCTCCTTGATTTTATCGGGACAAAATCTATATCCAATCTTAATGTCGCAGATGTTCTTTCTGTAAACTTCAAAAGCAAAATAAGATAAATGGATGCTAATGCCAATAACTGTGATGCATAAACAGTTCAAACAAATTTTTGCAGTGACAAAAAACGGAACTAAATATCAGCCAAATTATTGTTCACAAAACCCTTAGGAGTTGTTTTGTTTTGTGCACAGTTTATGTTGGCAGCAGGTCAACTGTCGTCCTTGTAAACCATTGTCAGTATTGAATTTCACTGACTTTGATGTGTCGTTTTGTGCGGTTGCGTATTTTTTGAAGGTTAATTTTCTTAGTAATACGAGTAATCAATTCCCATCATAATCCAACATGTCGGCTAATCATCTTTTTCCATCCGGTGCCAAAAGTTTCAACTGGGTAGTAGCACTAACCACTTGGCTGTTTTCCTTTTTCAATTTGGCTTTCAGGTATTTCCAATAGTTGCGGGTTTTGGTGTAATCGTTTTGGTTGGTAAACACAGCAACAATGTCCAATACCGAAAACCACCACTTGGCGTTTTCTTCATTCCAAACGGCACGCACCACAAGGTCATCAAAAAAACGTATGGATATTATGGTATTAGAACTCATATCCGATATTCTTCAAATTGGCTTTTATACTGTTATCTATCATTTGTGCCTTTTGCATTTGTACTTTCAACATTGCCGTTAGGTGGTGCAACTTTTCTTCAAACTTCTGTCCGTTTTCTTTTGCTTCCTTAAAAATGTGGCTCGTCCTGAATTAACCCTTTTTTCTAAACCTAAACCTACTTCACCACCCCCAGCTCTTTTCCAATTTTTGTAAATGCCGCAATGGCTTTATCCAATTGTGCCTGCTCGTGTGCAGCGCTTAGTTGTACTCGTATGCGTGCCTGCCCCTTGGCTACCACCGGGAAAAAGAATCCAATTACATAAATACCTTCTTCCAACAGCCTTGCTGCCATGGTTTGCGCCAGCACTGCATCATATAGCATAATGGGAACAATGGGATGATCGCCGGGCTTTATGTCAAAACCGGCTTCTGTCATTTTAGTTCTGAAATACTTAGTATTGTATTCCAGTTTGTCTCTTAGTTCGGTTGTTTCGGTAAGCATATCCAATACGGCAATGGAGCCGCCAACTATAGAAGGCGCCAGTGTATTGCTGAATAAATAGGGTCTTGATTTCTGGCGCAGCATATCTATAATTTCTTTGCTGCCCGATGTAAAGCCGCCGCTGGCTCCACCCAGCGCCTTGCCCAGTGTTCCGGTTATGATGTCAATCTTCCCCATCACACCTCGGTACTCGTGGGTACCTCTGCCTGTTTTGCCCAAAAATCCGGAAGAGTGACATTCGTCAATCATTATAACGGCATCATATTTTTCGGCAAGTACTACTATTTTATCAAGCTGTGCAATGGTGCCATCCATGCTAAACGAACCATCGGTAACAATGATACGACTGCGACAGCCGGCTGCTTCTTGCAATTTTGCTTCCAGATCCTGCATATTATTATGCTCATATCGATAACGCTGTGCTTTGCAAAGACGTACACCGTCAATAATGGAAGCATGATTGAGTGCATCGGAGATGATGGCATCTTGTTCATTAAATAGTGGCTCAAATACACCCCCGTTGGCATCAAAAGCTGCGGCATATAATATAGTGTCTTCTGTACCTAGGAATTTGGAAATTTTATCTTCCAGTTCTTTATGAATATCCTGCGTGCCGCAGATAAAGCGTACACTGCTCATACCATAACCTCTTTTGTCAATGGTTTTATGTGCAGCTTCTATCACCCGCGGGTGACTGGAAAGACCGAGATAATTGTTGGCACAAAAGTTAAGTACCGTTTTTCCGTTTACGGTGATTGCAGCTCCTTGTGGGCTTTCAATAATTCTTTCGGTTTTATAAAGGCCGGAGTTTTTTATTTCTGCTATTTCTGTAGCAATGCGTTGTACAAATTTTTCGTTCATAACAATGGTTTGGGCAAACCTACATAAAAATTTTAGGAAGAAAATCAGTTAGCAGATGCTGCTGTTTATGTCATTATTTATTCCGGTGAATGTGTATTTTTCTTCTGTATTTTTTGGACAAAGGATTACCCTCTTTATATTTTTCCAATATGCGAACAAGTTTTCGGCGAGATTTCAAAATAAATGGGATAACAAGAGCCAGCGCAAAGAGCCCTGCATAAACAGCGCCCACTGTAAGACCCAATATGACTAAACCGCTCCATCCATTTCCGGGATTGTTTTTACATCGTTATCCAATGCATTAAAGCACTTTTGGCTGGAATATCCTGAAACATTATCAATAGGCAGAATAGCATTAAAATTATAATCATTACGGCTATCCATCAAATCATAATATACTCCATATGGAATCCATCTAAAAGGATCACTGACTCTGTTCGGACTAAAATCTTCCAACAAATTCAAATGACTGCTTAAACCTATGACAGGTGAGTTGTTTTCATAAAATTCCCCCTAGTTATACTGAGCGGAACTTGTGATTCCATATTTCGTATCAGTCATTACCCTCCCAATATGTTCTGCCCAGCTTTCTGCTAATGCTATGCGTCCCGACATTTCACCATCATCGCCTATACCGTATGGGCTTTGAGCACCGTTTAGTCCAAATCTTGTAATTTCATAAGTTTCAGCATTTACCAGTTCGTTCCACCAGTTATCTCCTACTTTATTGTAGTGTGCAGCATGTGCCATTTCGTGATAAATTAATGACTTTACCTGGTCGCTTTGCAAATTTTTGTCATACCCTATAGTCATATCTGTTTTTCGAATCAAAATACCATTATAAAGCCAGTTTAGAGTGGATGCAAATCCGGTATGTGCAGGGTTAAGTACAAAATAGTTTATCCATAGCGGAGGTACAATTTGTGGATTCCTGTGCCCATTCATAGGAGCTGAACCCGCCCCTCTTGCATTGGCCCAACCGGTAAGCAGGATTCTCAAAAATGATGGTAAGCCACCAATGTTATTTGCAGCAGCCATTTCATTAAACTCCACCTGCGAATTCATGGTTTGTGCTGCCCACCAGTTTCTATTGGTACGGCTATGTGGTTCAAGTGTATTTTGATTAAACCTATATGAGATATTACTGAGATTGCCTGAATAAATGCCTATTCCTTTTTTAATAGGAAACCACATTTGCCAAAGTCGTGGTGTACGCAGCCCATGTATGGTGATATTGTTATTCAAAAATTTTACAAGAATATTTACTTTGTTTACAAAACGTTTATTACACTTAAATTCCCCTTGGTCATTAGTATATACCACGTCTATTTTAAACCACCTTCTGGCAACTACTCTGGTTCTTTTTACAGGCACTTCCATTCCCAAATTACTATCCCAAACTGTTATTTTTCCAGCCGGCTTTTTTTTGTCTAATGTTTCACCGCTGCCGCCGCCACACTCAGGTGGTGGAAGCGGACAACCCGGACCCGGATTGCAGGGATCGTCACATCCGGGTGCAGGTAAAGTAGGAATCATACCACAACTATCTATATATGGATTATTAGTAATCTTCAGAGCCTCTTGTTCAAGTAATATATCATCCCCGGCACATACAACTCTTGTAATATTTCATACGGAATATCTGCCGGAGGTGTATAATTCATATCAACAACGGTATATAACCATGAAATTTCTTCGGCACCTATACCGGGTTGTGGATAATAATCGTTGTCGGAAATTACTTCTCTATCTAAGGGGTAATCAAATAAGTTTAATTCGGACTCGGCCAAAACCTTTAATGGTTGTTCATTTGCCGGTTTAAATCTTACATATTTTTTGTTGGCAACAATCTGAGCATTATTTCCATATAGGTTTACTGATGCCTGCTGCATTACAGATACTGAATAAGGATTGCCAACAAGCTGATAGCCTAATACGGTAGGAATAGATACAGAATCTATTAAGGTTTCTGATTCTAATTCTTCTCGGCAAGCGGGTAATGTTCCAGAACCACCTTTATTTAAAACATATCCAGAAGACGCCTCAGTACTATTCTTTACTTTCGCCGTTTCCATTTTCTTACATGAATAATTAAGCAAACAAAAAACAGCCATAAGAAATATGGCTTGGGGGGGGGGTGAATTTCTTTTTCATATAATGAAGATTATAAACTAAAAATAAAAAAAAGATTCCTACCGAAAAATTTTAATAACTATTTTTTTACCAAACCTGTAACATTTCCACCATTACTTTCGTCAAAGACACAAACCAACGGTTATGAAGCAATTCGGGATTTTTGCCGGCTTTATTGTTGTTGCTTTAATAGCATCTTTTATACTGCCACGGGCAGAAAATGAACCCACTCCAAAACCCGAAAAGTGCTTAACCTCCTGCAAGCCACAGGTAGATGAACATGAAAACGGGCAGGAACTGATTCAAAACCCACTTTACCGTCAGTTTTTATAACTCCTTGTCTTGTGTTTTTATAAAAAATGAAAAGTGTGTAACTTTTTTTCACTGTCTTCGTTATAAACCAATAAGAAACTGATTTTTTCCCGGCTGTTTTTTCAAATATGGAATTATTCATTGGCCATACCGGCAAATGAACACAGCCAAAACCATTGCACCGGCACCATGACCGAAAAGGAATACAATGATTGTGTAAACTTGTATGCAGATAATGTATATCGCTTCATACTCAAAAATCTGAGGCATGAAGAAGATGCCAGAGATGTGGTGCAAACTGCGTTTGAGAAAATGTGGCGCAACAGAAATGAAGTGGATGCTGCTAAATGTAAATCCTATCTTTTCACCGTAGCCTATCATCAAATGATTGACCATATCAGAAAAGTAAAAAGAATACAGCTAAAAGAAAGTTTTGACGAAGCCGTAAGAACTACCCACCAACCGGTGAATGACCTGAAAAAAATTTTGAATGAGGCCCTTGACAGGCTGAATGAAACACAAAAATCGCTGGTTATGTTGAAAGATTATGAGGGCTATAGCTATGAGGAAATAGGACAAATAATGAACCTGAATGCCAGCCAGGTAAAAGTGTACCTGCACCGTGCAAGAGTACAATTAAAAGATTATCTGGTAAAAATGGAAAATGTAGTTTGATTATTTTTTTGGAACAATAATGAAATGAATAAAATAAACCGCCATAATTATGAAACCTTCTTTATCCTTTACATGGATAATGAGCTTAGCAGCGAAGAGCGGCTGATGGTGGAAGATTTTGTAAAGCAATATCCCGAACTGAAAGAGGAATTGGATGTATTGATGCAGTATAAATTGCAGCCCGATGATGATATTGTATTTGCTAATAAAGAAGGCTTGATGATGCAACTTCCTGCGGCAGCTGCTGAACCTGATATGGAAACAAGGATTATGCTTTATCTGGATGGTGAGTTGAATGCATTTGAAAAGCAAGAATTGGAAGCCCTGATAGCAGCAAATACACAGCCTCAAGAAACATTACATTGCTTTCAAAAATCAAAACTTCAACCAGCGCATTTTGCATTTCCGTATAAAGACAGTTTGTATAGAAACGAAAAGGCTACAAAAAGAAATTTTATACTGTGGAGATATCGTGTAGCTGCAATATTACTCCTGGTGATTGGCCTTGCTGTATTTTTCAATTTGAATAATAACAACAATAAGACTGATGACCCCATTGTAAAAATCGAAACGAAGGCAACACAACCACAAACGATCAATAATAAAACTGAACTTACGAATGCTGTGTTGGAAAAAGAGCAAACAGAAAATCAGGTAGCTGCTACATCAATAAAGCCGGAGCAAAAGACCGTGTTGAACAATACAAAAGAAATATTACCGGCTGTAAGTAAGCAGCAAAGCGGAAATATGATAACTGCTAATGGAAAGCAGGAGATAAAAGAAAAAATAATTCCGCAATTGCCGCAGCTTCAGCAAAAAGCAGAACAAGCTATTGCCGTTGAAAATAAACCCTCCAACAATCTTCCATCACCCGAAAATAATCCCAATCTGAAACCATCACTTCAAAAGCAAGATGCAAATGCATCGCTAATGGCCAATGTGCAACCAAACCCCGAAACGAATAATCTTTTGAAGCAAAATGATGCTCATGTCATTCAGGCTTCATTAACCACTACACAAAATATGGTAACTGAAGATGATCTTGAAAATGGCGGTAAAAACAAAAAGAACAGAGGGCTTTTCAGAAAAATTGTAAGAACAATAGTAAAACGAACCCATGCAATTACAAAGGATGATGAAGACGATAGTAAAATATTAATTGGTGGATTTGCTATTCGTATGAAATAGTCAAATGATATAAACGATTACACAACTTATCAATATTCAAAATTTAATCTATACTATATGAAGAGAATTATTTTTTCAACACTTGCATTATTAACTGTATTTATTTCTTTTGGTCAGACAGATTCTACCCAGCGTCCGGTTTATGACACCATACGTATTGGTGGTATTGTAATAGTAAGAAAACCGGGTCATAAAGGGGGCGATACTTCCGCAGTATATAAAATGAAACGCAGACGTGGCGAAGAGCCGGCAAACATCAGTACCAACTGGTGGATTTTTGATATTGGTTTTTCCAATTATACAGATAAGTCGGACTATACAGCAGCATTATTGTCCGGTTTTACTGCGCCGGGCGTAGGCAAAGATCAAATGAAATTGAGATCCGGCAAATCAAGAAACGTGAATGTGTGGTTCTTTATGCAAAAGCTGAATATAGCCAGTCATGTATTGAATTTGAAATACGGGCTGGGGCTGGAGCTGAACAATTATTATTTTGATGAAAATATTGTGTTCTCAAAAAAACCTACAAATATTTCACTCGCCACTGCTGATCTTAAAAAATCGAAACTGGCGGCTGATTATCTTACCGTTCCCATTATGCTCAATGTAAATTTTACGCCCAGGCGTTCAAAAGGATTTGGATTTAGTGGCGGTATCAGTGCCGGGTATTTATATTCATCAAGATATAAATCGAAAGAAGATGGCGATGTTAAGAAAGTGAAAAGCAGTTTTGATTTGGAGAAATTTAAGCTCTCTTATGTGGGTGAGTTGTCGCTAGGGCCGGTTCGCTTTTATGGCAGTGTAGCTATGAAAAATATGTGGGAAAAGGGGTTGGATATGACGCCTTATAATATTGGCTTTAGGTTTAGCAACTGGTAAAAGCTGCTTCTGAAAAATTATTATTTTGTAAAGCCGGTAGCTGTTGGTTACCGGTTTTGTTTTTCTAAATATCCCGTTAAAATCTTGTTTAATATATCTGTAGTTTGTCCGCACAGAAAAATAAAACAATGTGGCATTGCGTTTGAGTAATGACGGTTGTTGATTTTTTTTGCCATGAAATAATTCCAGCCACTTCGGGGTTTATCTGGCCTTAACGAAAACTAAACAGAGGATGAAAAACCTTACTATGCTTACATCGCTGTTTCTGGGCAGCGCATTGTTAGCATCTCATACACATTCGGCCAGAAAATATGCTATGCACCGGCAAATAAAAGGTGATGGTAAGCCAATTGGCACTGTATCCATTATTATTGACAAGTCGGATTATGAATTGAGTGTTTATGACGACAAAGGCTGGTACGCTACTTATCCGGTTGTATTTGGAAATAACAGTCTGGCCGATAAAAAAATGCAAGGCGATAAAAACACACCTGAAGGAAGTTTTCAAATAACCGCTAAAAGAGTGCATGATAAATGGTGTCGCTTTCTGTCAATAGATTATCCTAACAAACAGAGCTATGAAAAGTTTAATGAAAGAAAAAGAAAAGGAATCATTCCTGCGAATGCAAGTATCGGCGGTGGTATAGGCATACATGGCACCTGGCCGCACGAAGATTTTGTAGTGGACAGGTATAAAAACTGGACACTGGGCTGTATTTCTATGAAAAACGATGATGTTATTGAGTTGTATTCTTATACCGGAGCAGGTACTAAAGTGGTAATCCGTTATTGATATGGGTAAAAAAAATTTCTATTTCAGTTCTCCATTTTTCGGGCTCTTTTATTAAAAGCGATTCGTGACCTGCATTTTCATACACTACTAATTTTTTGTTTTTAGATGCAATGGCTTTGAATATTTTATCTGTTTCATTTCTCAAAACATATTCATCATTTACGCCCCATTGCAACAACACAGGGCAGTTTATTTTGGAAACGTAGTTAGCAGTTTTATGTTGCAATGCAGCAATGCTCCTTTCTACACCCATCCAAAAGGTAACAAAGAATGAAAAGGGCTTGATGACAAAACTTTGAAAACCTTGTGCCCGTGCTTTTCCCTGTATGATAGATTGCATACTTTCAAAAGGCATTTCCATTATGATGCCCGATGGATTCAGGCTAAAATCAGAAATCGCCTTGCAGACAGCAACGGCGCCCATAGAAATTCCATATAGAAAAATATGCTTTTCGCCTTTTGCTACAATATAATCCCAGACTAATTTAACTTCTTCCGACTCTTTTATTCCAATAGTTGTCACCTTGCCTTCACTATTGCCATGTGCTCTTAAATCTATCAATAGTACCGCATATCCATCATATAAAAATTCTGAAGCTTCAGGAAGTAGTATAGATTTATTAGATAGCCAGCCATGAAATAGAATAACGGTTCCTTTGGCAATACTGTCGGGCCGGGCATACCATGCATTTATGGCAAGTTTATTCTTTGTATGAAAAACGATATTCTCGTATTTGAATACCGGTTTTGCTTCTACAGCCATTTTTCGCTGCATCGGGCCGCTAAAAAATCGCCAGGTTTTGGTTAGTATATTAGATTGTTTGCTTACTGTATTAGATGAAGGCGCATCATAGACGCGGGTAAATTTGTAAGCATAAAGTGCAGCGCTTATGTTGAACAGAATAAACTGTACAAGAATTACCCAAAGTGCCCATTTAAAATAATTTTTAATTTTTGAATTGGCCTTATGAGTAGTTGATTCCCGCAAATGTTATGGTTATCGGTCTAAAGTATTTTTTTGACTTCAGATTTCTAAATAAAATATGTGGATTTTTTATGAATAACTCAATGCACCAAAACCCCCACCTTTGCGTTGCTTACTTACTAATCAGGTAATAAAACGAAGAACCTTTCTAAAGCAGCTGACCCGGCTGCTTTAGTTATTTATAAAAATTACGTTGTGTAATTTTTTCTCAACTCGCATCATACTATTCTACAAACCATACAACATGAGAAAGATTTTTTTTCTGCTGGCTGTGTGTATATGCATACAGGCGCAGGCACAAAACAAAACTATGAGTACGATAGTTGAAGGCGGAAGAGTGTTTGTTGATATTCTTAAAATTTTAAAAACACCCAAGCGTTCATTTGTACCGGTTTCAACTGTACAGCCATCTGTTACTGACAGTTGTCAGCTAAAGTCTATTGCTGATTTATGCTATTTTAATAAAAGCGGTGAAACCGTTTATATCTCTTTGTATAAGAGAAACGGAAACACTTATGCTGCGATACCGCTTACATTGACCATTATCAAAAATTCATAAGAATGTGTGTATGAAGTAAAAGCAGGCATATATAAATATAAAATAGAAACGATAGATGAAGATGAAAAAAGAATTGTGTATAAAGAAGGAGAAATGCGATTATTGGCCTGTGATGTACTTGAAGAAGAAATTCATTAATCAAATACCCGATTTTTTTCGGATAGCACTTGAAATAGTTTTTTTGTTTACAATAATTGCCACTGTTCTTATTTTAAAATAATCTGCACGCATATAAAGAAAACCACCGAGGCTATTGGTGCTGCCCCAGGAGTTTTTGATATAATACCATTTGTTGCCCCATTTATCATAAACCAACCCTACAATGTGCATCATGTGGTTGAGTAGCGTTGTTTGATTTTCAAAGGCAAGTTGTCGTTGCTGTTGATTGGCCTTTATGGAGTCGGGAAGATAAGCCAGACCGGAATAATAATTAAAGTAAGCATCTTCCGCATCGCCATCCCAGCCAACCGTGTAACCATTTTTTAAAGCATTGTCAGTAATAAATTCAAAATCGGCAAGCGGTACATTCAGATATGCATCACCTGTCCAGTTATATTTATCTTCCAGTATAAAAGATTTTTAAAATGGATGATGTGTGTAAGAAGTTATCTCAATAAAATCGTCGGGATTTATTTTTAAATAATCTTTTAAAAACGAAACCGGTGTATAGCTTTTTCCTTTGTAAAAAAAAGCAGCAGGTGGTTTTCCATAATAATAATCCAGCAAACTGTCTATTTCATTTTGTTGGGCTGCGGAAAGCTTTTGCACACCATTTGTCACATACTGATTTACTAAACGAGTAAGTGTTGTATCCATTTCGCTATGATCATAGTTCGACTCTCCTCTTCCTTTGCCACTATAAACAGATTCGGGAACCATTCCATAATTTTTTAATACCCAAACCACATCATGAAACTGACCGCCGGGTGTAAAAAAATTTTTACCATTGAGTTGTAAATGCATTTTTATTTTTCGGAGCATGGAATATCTTGCTACAAACATTTCACTCAAATCATTCTTTCCTATTCCGTTTTTCATTAATTCACTTTCCAGCAAAGCGTTGCTTGAAAAACTCCAGCAGGTAGAAGACATGTACTGGTCTTTCACCGGCGTATAATTAATTTGCGCAGGAGGCTTCAGCCCAAGCGTGGCAACCGATATATCCTGTGCATTTATTTGCAGTGCAAATAGTAACAGGGGTAGGATGATTTTCTTCATCTCATATTGATTTCAAAAAACCTATATTTTTCCATTCTTAATACTGTCCACCACACTCGGGTCTAATAAAGTAGTAGTATCACCCAAATTGAAAGTTTCTCCTTCGGCAATCTTTCTTAGAATGCGACGCATTATTTTCCCGCTTCTGGTTTTGGGCAGTCCGGGCACAAACTGTATTTTATCAGGCTTGGCAATAGGACCAATGATGCGGGTTACTGTTTGTAAAATATCCTGCCTTCTCAATTGCTCATCACCATGTTGTCCATTATATATTACATAAGCGTAAATTCCTTGCCCTTTTATATCGTGCGGATAACCTACTACGGCACTTTCCACTACGCCGGCATGCATATTGATGGCGTTTTCAACTTCGGCAGTGCCAATACGATGGCCGCTTACATTTAGTACATCATCTACTCTTCCGGTAATGCGGTAGTTGCCATCATCATCTTTCAATGCACCATCGCCGGTAAAATATAAATTATTATAAGTAGCAAAATAATTGGTTCGGCATCTTTCATGATCGCCCCAGGTAGTACGCAGTATGCCCGGCCAGGGTGCAGCCATACACAGGTTTCCTTTATAATATCCATCAGCATCTTTCTCGGTTATTTCTTTTCCATTTTCATCAACCAATAAGGGCAATACTCCCGGCATAGGTAAGGTAGCCCAACTGGGACGTGCCGGTGTTACGCCTGCCATATTTGAAATCAAACATCCTCCTGTTTCTGTTTGCCACCAGGTATCTACAATAGGGCATTTTTTCTTACCAATATTTTCATTGTACCAATGCCAGGCTTCTTCATTAATGGGTTCGCCTACGGTTCCTAAAATTTTTAATGATGAAAGATTTTTATTTTTTATGGGATCGAGTCCAAAGCCCATTAAACTTCTGATAGCAGTAGGAGCGGTGTAGAGAATATCCACTTTATGTTTATCAACAATATCCCAAAACCTGCCGGCATCGGGCCAGGTAGGAATGCCTTCAAACATTAATGAAGTAGCACCGGCAGCCAGTGGACCATATACAATATAACTGTGTCCGGTAATCCAGCCAATATCTGCCGTGCAGAAATGTATAGCACCGGGCTTGTATTGAAAAACATTAACGAAAGTGTATGCCGCCCATATCATATAACCGGCAGTTGTATGCACAACGCCTTTGGGTTTTCCGGTACTTCCGGATGTATAAAGAATGAACAATGGATCTTCCGCATCCATTTCTACGGCGGGGGAGCTGATAACGGAGTTGTTCTCAATCTGATCTTCCGCAATATCCATTTCGTCTTCCCACCACACATCTCTTCCTTTGATCATGGATACAGGTGTTCTTGTTCTGGTAAATACGATAACCCGTTTTACAGTTTTATTGCCTATCAATGCATCATCAATTACGCTTTTTAATGGAATGACTTTATCGCCACGATATGCACCATCACAAGTTATAATGTATTCAGCTTTTGCATCATCAACACGGTCGGCAATGCTTTGAGCACTAAAGCCTCCGAAGATAACGCTATGAATAGCGCCAATGCGGGCACAGCCCAAAACAGCATAAGCCAGCTCGGGCACCATGCCCATGTAGATACAGACTCTGTCACCTTTTTGTACACCATTATTACGAAGCATTTGTGCTACCTGGCACACTCTTTTGTGTAAACGATTGTAAGTAACAATCCTCACTCGGTCAGTGGGGTCGTTGGGTTCCCAAATGATAGCCGGCTTTTCGCCCAATGTAGAAAGATGTCTGTCAATACAGTTTTCTGTAATATTGAGTTTACCTCCTTTAAACCATTCTATTTTTGGTTCATTAAAATTCCATTCCAACACCTTGTCCCATTTTTTTCTCCATTGAAAATGTTCGGCTATGGCTGCCCAAAATTTTTCCGGATTTTCTATACTCTCTTTATAAGCTTGCTCATATTGTGCTTGCGATGTAATTTGGTAGGGATATGACATAATCATTAAATTAGGTTATAAATGTACGAACAGAAAAAAAATATTTATGTGCAAAAATCAATTCGTATTTTAATCGCATGAATGAAACCGGTAAAATACGAAAAGTGATTGCAGCTTCATCAGTAGGCACAATGATTGAGTGGTATGATTTCTACATTTTTGGAATGTTGAGTACAACCATTTCTACTCAGTTTTTTCCAAAAGATCATCCTACAGCGGCTTTGCTGAGTACATTAGCCATATTTGCTGCCGGGTTTATTGTGCGGCCATTTGGTGCACTGGTATTTGGCCGACTGGGCGATTTAGTTGGCAGAAAATATACCTTCTTGCTTACATTGGTATTGATGGGCGGTTCCACTTTTTTAATTGGTTGTGTACCTGGTTATGAAAGTATTGGCATAGCTGCGCCCATCATTGTTTTATTGCTTAGGTTATTACAAGGGCTTGCGCTGGGTGGCGAGTATGGAGGAGCTGCTACCTATGTGGCCGAACATGCACCTGCCAATAAAAGAGGTTTTTATACCAGCTGGATTCAAACCACTGCAACGATTGGTTTGTTTGTAGCATTGGGCATTATATTACTGGTAAAGGCGGGCATGTCCGATCAATCTTTTAACGCCGAATGGGGTGGCTGGCGTTATCCTTTTTGGATTTCAATTCTATTAGTAGGCATTTCCATTTACATCAGAATGAAAATGCAGGAATCGCCATTATATGCCGAGTTAAAAGCAACGGGTAAAACATCGACCAATCCCATCAAAGAAAGTTTTAGCCGCAAGGCAAATTTCAAAATGGTTTTACTGGCTTTATTTGGAGCAGTAATGGGGCAAGGCGTAGTATGGTACACCGGGCAGTTTTATGCACAAACCTTTTTGGAAAAGACCTGCAATATCAATTTTGAACAAAGTCGTACGAACATGTTGTGGGCCATTTTATTTGCTACGCCATTTTTTATTTTCTGGGGATGGCTAAGCGATAAAATAGGCAGAAAGTGGATAATGATGACCGGTATGGCGTTAGCCGTATTTTTTTATCGCCCTATTTTCAAAATATTTTTAAATGACGCCAGTGGCAGCTATCATGAAAGTATAAAGGCTAATCATGCAAGCAGAACAGGAAGTGAAAAATCAACGGTTGCCGTATTGCCGCTGGTCAATTCAAATGATTCGTTGCGTACGATTACTACGCCGGTTGTTTTGAGTAATGGACTTTCGTTTACAGAAATTATTACCGATACCTTGAAAGCAAATTCGGTGGAGCCTTCAACACCTGTAAGGGTTGAAAAAAATGTGCATTTGCCTCAGCCTATTTATTGGAAGTTTGTAGGGCTGGTGTTTATTTTAATTCTGTTTGTAACTATGGTGTATGGGCCTATTGCTGCCTTTCTGGTAGAGTTGTTTCCAACAAAAATCCGTTACACATCTATGTCGCTTCCTTATCATATTGGAAATGGTGTTTTTGGCGGCCTAGTCCCTTTTATTGGTTTGTTGCTTACAACTACATATCCCACTGATAAATTAGTTGGACTTTGGTATCCCATTGGAGTTACTGCGCTATGCCTGATCATTGGTGTTTTGTATCTTAGAAACAAAATTGATAACAATATAAATGATTGACAGATGAATCTGTTTAAAAGATATTTTGGTTTGATTTTTCTTGTATTAGCCCCTTTTATTGTCTATGAATTGGTGCATGGCGCACTTGCCAATATAAAAGCCGGAGGAACAAAAGAAATTAATAATCCGGTTATTTGGGTGATGGTCATTATTATTTTTATGCCTATTATAATTGGTCTGGTCATATTTGGCTGGTATGCTTTTCGTGGTGAGTTTGATTATATCCCTCAAAAATCTAAAGAGCTGGATTAGTTTTTTACAATTTCAAAACACATTCGGCTTGTCATTCTATGCTTGCTCATGTATATTTGCAACCTGTGAAGAAACAACAACCGGCATATAGCCATATTATGAAAGGCATTAGCATCACGATGATGCTGATCTTGCTTTGGCTTACTGTTTGTACACCGGTTTTGTATGCATCTCAGGTGAGTGCTCAATCTACACTTGCATATGCATTACAAGATGAACAGCAGCAATCTTCAAATAATAATCCGCTGACTAACACTACAGAAGAAAAAGCACCTGCAAGCATCAGTTTATCTGAAGAATATCTACATCATTCACATACACAATTACATCCCTGGTTTAGTATCGTAACGGATTATAAACTTTCATTTGCAGATGCAGTTTATGTAGGCTGGCATGGCGAACTGCACTACCCGCCACCCAATTGCTGATTTAGTTTTCCTGTTATTTTTTCAACAATTAGTCTGCTTTATCAATAAACGATAAAGTGGTTGATGCATTATTATCACAAAAACTAAAATCAGATTTTTATGTCTCCACGTCCACGGGCAAAAGATTATTTACAAAGCCTGCCCAATGATATTACATCCTCTATTGTTGTTTTTTTAGTTGCATTGCCGCTATGTTTAGGAGTGGCTTTAGCTTCTAATGCGCCACCGCTAAGTGGTATTATTGCCGGTGTAAGTGGTGGTATTGTTGTTGGATTGGCCAGTCGTTCACATTTAAGTGTAAGCGGACCAGCTGCAGGTTTAACCACTATCGTAGCTGCTGCTATCGGCTTGCTTGGAAGTTTTCAGTTATTTCTTGCGGCTGTAGTAATAGCCGGCGTTTTACAAATCGTGTTGGGTTTTGCCAAAGCGGGGGTAATAGGCGATTATATTCCAAACTGTGTTATCAAAGGAATGTTAGCTGCCATTGGTCTTATATTAATATTAAATCAGGTGCCACATCTGTTGGGCGATGATTCACATTTTGTAACCGATGAGGGTGTGGTACAGGATAAAGGGAATATTTTTACCAATTTTGTTTTTGCCTTTACGCACATCAATACTGCTGCCATAATTATTGGCGTTACTTGTTTAATGTTTTATTTTTTATGGGAGAAATTAGTATCCGGTAAAAAAAGTTTTTTGAAATTTATTCCGGCTCCGCTTATTATTGTGTTTATCGGAGTGGGGCTCAATGTATTTTTTAGCAACAGTGGAATGTTAGCCTCGCTTGCAGGAGGCCATCTTGTAAAAATTCCTGAATCTAATTCTGCAAACGAATTTTTCTCGTTTTTCACATTTCCCGATTTTAGTCAGGTTTTTTCAAAAGATGTTTTGGTAATAGCGGTTACACTTGCATTGGTAGCCAGCCTGGAGAGTTTGCTAAGTATTGAAGCCATTGATGATTTGGATCCATTTCAAAGAGTAACACCAACCAATCGGGAGCTTAAAGCACAAGGATTGGGAAATATTGTTTCAGGAATGTTAGGCGGGCTACCTGTTACCAGTGTTATTGTTCGTTCGTCGGCAAATGTAAATGCAGGTGCAAAAACAAAAATGTCCACAATCTATCATGGTACATTGTTGTTGCTTTCTTTTGCTTTTATACCTTTTTTGCTCAACATGATACCCAAGGCTGCCTTAGCCGCCATTTTAATATTTACCGGCTACAAACTGGCAAAGCCTGCATTGTTCAAAGCTTTTTATAAGAAAGGCTGGGATCAGTTTTTGCCATTTGTAATTACCATTACAGCAATATTGGCAACTGATTTATTGAAAGGTGTAATCATTGGTATTGTTGCCGGTCTTTTCTTTGTATTGAGAAGTAATTTTAAAACAGCTGTATTTGTTGTAAACGACGAAAATAAATATCTATTCAGACTTAGAAAAGACGTTTCTTTTTTAAATAAGCCGATCATAAAAAATAAACTGGAAATGGTTCCCGAAAATTCTTATGTTTTAATTGACGCTACCCGTGCTGATTTTATTGATAAGGATATTATAGAAACCATTGAAGATTTTATGCTTCATGCACATTTAAAAAATATCAAAGTAGAGGTAAAGAAAGGCTAAAATAGATATCAGGGATTTTCTGACAAGCTGCCACCAACGATGAATAAAAGAACTATCAGAACACATGAAAAAGAAATTGTGGAAGAAGTACATTAATTTTAATAACTCTAAAGCTAAATAATGAAAGCGTACGAAAAACTATTATTAGAAAACAAAGCCTGGGCTGCCGAAAAGGTAAATGATGACCCCGCTTATTTTTCAAGACTGGCAAACCTACAGGTGCCTGAATTTTTATGGATAGGATGTAGTGATAGCCGGGTGCCCTCCAATGAAATAACCGGCACACAGCCCGGTGAAATATTTGTACATCGCAATGTAGCGAATCTGGTTATTAATACAGATGTTAACCTGCTGAGTGTTTTGGACTATGCGGTAAACCACTTGAAAGTGAAACATGTAATTGTGTGTGGTCATTATGGATGTGGTGGCATTAAAGCAGCCATTACCAATCATGATTTTAAAGCTGTACTCAATATGTGGCTGCGTAATATTAAAGATGTGTATCGCATACACCGGGCCGAGTTGGATGCAATCACAGATGCTGATAAAAAAACTGACAGGCTGGTAGAGCTAAATGTAAAAGAGCAGGTTTTTAATCTTGCAAAAACATCCATCATACAACGTGCATGGAAGCAGGAACAACGCCCACACTTGCATGGTTGGGTATATGGATTAAAGGATGGCATCATCAATCCCGTTTTTGAGATGAATGCGGGAACTCATATTGATACGATTTATGAGTATGATGATCTTTAAGATTTGTTTTCATTAAAGTCTTTTTCTGTAATAGGAGAAAGACTTTTATGAAGACTTTGACTATCTGGTGTATTACCTTTGTCTAATGTCAATAGAAGTAAAAAATCTGCTGAAAGCATACGGCGAGCAGAAAGCCGTTAATGATATTTCCTTTCATGTAAATAAGGGTGAGATTGTTGGTTTTTTGGGACCCAATGGTGCGGGTAAATCTACTACCATGAAAATGATAACTGGCTATCTTCAGCCCACAGCAGGAGAAGCTAAAGTATGTGGCATTAATGTAGCCGTGCAACCTGTAGAAACCAAAAAGAAAATTGGCTACCTCGCTGAATTGAATGCATTATACTATGATATGTATGTAAAGGAATACCTCGCTTTTGTAGCTGCGGTACATGATGTACAAAATGCTAAAGAAGCGATACAAAACGTAATAACAACAGTAGGATTAACAACCGAAGCCGGCAAAAAAATAGGCCAGCTGTCAAAAGGATATAAGCAAAGAGTGGGATTGGCGGCCGCCATTATACATCAACCCGAAGTATTAATATTGGACGAGCCTACCAGCGGACTGGATCCCAATCAGATTATAGAAATAAGAGAAGTAATAAGACAGCAGGGAAAAGATAAAACTGTTTTATTCTCTTCTCACATTTTACAGGAAGTAGAAGCCCTCTGCGACCGGGTGATTATCATCAATAAAGGCCAAATAGTTGCTGATGATAAATTAGCAAATCTTCAGGTTGCCAATTCATCAACACAAACCATCATTGTTTCTTTTAAAGAACAAGTGAATGAAAACCTGCTGAAGCAATTAGGAGGAATCAAATCTATCCATACATCGGAGATGCAAGGGGCAACTGTTTTCAAAATACAATGTGATGATGCAGATGCGGTAAAGAAAAATATTTTGCAATTAGCCGTAGATCAATATCTCAATATCATCTCACTTCAAACTGAGGCTAATAATTTGGAAGCAATTTTCAGAAGCCTGACAGGTGAAAAAAATGAGGCAGCTATAAAATAGTATGTTTATTGCCAAGTGAACCACCGGTAATGATAAGAGTTATCATTTCCAAAAAACAGTATTAGCGAATGATCGTTACGGTGCCCTTTTCCTTTTGCAATTGATTGTTGGCGTTAAAAAATTCCAGCATCCACACATACACACCAGATGGTTGGGGTATGCCATTGAGTTTGCCATCCCAGCTTTTACCATAAGTAGTAGTAAAGAAAATACGTTTGCCCCAGCGGTCATACACTGAAAAACTTTTCAAGCCCTTCATGCCAATCAAATAAGGTTGTATATCGTCATTCAGTCCATCGCCATTGGGTGTGAATGCTGTAGGTAAATAAAAGCCCGGTTTCTTTAATACCTGAATTAAAAAAGTATCAATGGTGACACAGGTGTGTTTGTCGCTGATGTTTATCAAATACTGCACATCATTACCCGTAGCAAAAAACTGAGTATAGCGAGTATCGTAGCTGCTGAGTTGGATATGTGGTTTCCAGTCATAAATTTCGCCAATACTATCACGTACATGAATGTATTGTGAGCTTCCCTGAGGCACCGTAATAGAACGATAAGTAACGCCGGGCTTTTGAATATTCACCTGCACTTTTTTAACCATGGAATCGGGGTAATTTTCGCATCCCAATGCTGTCAATTTCAGTGTAACATCAACCGTTCCGGGAAGGGAATACATAACTGGAGCCGGGTTTTTTAAAGTAGAACCGGCGCCACCATTATTAAAACTCCAGTTGTAGCTTACTTGCGGCGATCCACTTTCATCGCTAAGGTTATAAAACTGAACAGGCCTGTTGGTGCAAATAGAATCCCATTTAAAGCCGGCTCTGCCATTGGGCAGTACATGTACAGTGGTAAGTCCGGTACTGTCTATACATCCATGTGCACTGGTTGTAATAAGTTTTACATCATAATTACCAACAGATGTAAATGAACGAATGGCATCTGTTGAAGTTTGTGTACTACCATCACTAAACTTCCACAAATGCGTAAGCGTGGCACCATCCGGCGCAATGGATGTGTTGGTATAAGTAAAATTATTTTGGGTAACACAACCAGTATCGCTACTAACTGTAAAGGAAGGAATAGGAATGGGGCGAATATCAAAACGAACCGTGGCCGTTGAATCTACACAGCCTGTCTGTGTTACCTGTGCCCAATAGTTGCCTGAGGTAACCGGAGTATAATTAAAGCCATTTGCTCCGGGAATAGGGGTTGTGCTTTCATACCATTGTACATTATTGAGTATGGGATTAACCGAAAGTGAACCGCTCAAGGCATCTCCAATACAATAGTCTTTTTTATTAAGAATAGTAAGTGAAGTATCTACAGGTTTTGTGTTTATAATAACGGTGTCATAAGCTTTACAACCTGTCAGAATATCTGTCGCCTTTACAATAAAATTTTCCGGATTGGGACTAAGTGTCCAGGCAAAAGGATCGGAGATATTTGCATTAGATACTTGTGTAGCCGGTGCCCACTCATAGGAATATATGGCATTGGGAGGCCCACCTATCTGTACCCGATCTCCCTGGCAAATAAATGCATCAGGCCCTGCATCAGCAAGCGGTTTTGTACCTACATCGAGTATGGCATATAATGTATCTAAGCATCCAAAGCCTGCATAGGGTGTAACCTCAACCGGGAAAACGGCACCAATGGCAGGAGGTGGGTTTAAGGTTAAAGTTTGATTGGTGCTTATTACGTTAGAAAATAATCCATCATCAAACCAGCGATATGTTTGAAAACCTGCGGGAGCAGATAGTGTAATGCTGGTATCGCCCGGGCAAATAAAATTTCCGGTGATGGCTCCATTGCAAACCGTGTTTACATCTACATATGCATAACCAAAATGTGCTGTGAAAACACAGTCATTGGTAATAAACTCAAGCAAAATGGTTCTACCAATATATGCGTTCAGGTTTATTGAAATAGGTGTCCAGTCTTTATAATAAACTGGCGAACCGCCCGGCCCCGCAATAGCAGATTGACGAAAGCCCGGAATAGCGCCAGAAGTAAAATCAAAATCAACACAGGGCAAAGGCATATTAGTAGCTAAGTCCACTATTCTTGCTCTGAAATGTGGTTTTTGATGACCTAAATGTGTAGGATCGTCGTTTAATACTATAGCATAGTTGAATAAAATAGAAAAGGAAGTAAGTGTAGCCGGAATGGTATAAGTATAAGACATACCTTCAGCTTCATGATTGCCTCCGCTGTTGCCCAGTCTTACGCTGTTGTTGCTACCATTTGGACAAAGCTCAGGGAAGCCGCCATAAGGATCCACTCCGCCCGGTGCTGTGATAATGGTATGTTTTCCGGGAATGGGTGGTGAAGGTGCTAAAATAAGATTGCCTGCACCATCAACTGTTCCGGTACGGCAAGCCCAGTTGGTAAAATTGCCCAATTCAAAATCGAGATTGGAGGGGCAAAGACCCGTTTGGGCTTTACTATATTGCAGATTTCCTGCAACAAAAAGCAGGAGCATCAAATAATATTTTACATCTGTTATTCTCATTTTGAAATGGGAATCAAAAATATTCAAAAAGAACCAGACTATTAAAAGGGATTTTTTTTGAAAGATCAAAAAATACAGTCATAATTTTGGATAATCATTATGCAATCGATGACAGTCAAAAATTTTTTTCTCACGATTTGCTTTTTGGGCGGTACCATGCTGGCGGCTTATGGTGGCTGGAACTATATTTGGGGACGCATCAATTTTGGTAACGAAACATTGAAAGCAGAAAGATTAAAGGCCAAAGGCTATACTGAATACGATTCGAAAGAGTTACTTCAAAAAATTAAAAAAGAAAAAACCAACGCTCTTATTATGTTTGCGGCCGGAACGCTATTAATTTATTTCGTAATTGCGCAAATTAGCCGCAGTAGAAATGCTTTAAAAACATATCAAATAAAAAATACAACAACATGAGTTTTATTGCCGACATTTTTGCCCGACAGATTCTTGATTCAAGAGGAAACCCAACCGTAGAAGTAGATGTGATAACCGACGAAGGAGCCATAGGTCGTGCTGCGGTGCCTAGTGGTGCCAGCACCGGTGTGCATGAAGCTGTAGAATTGCGAGATGGAGACAAGAAAAAATATATGGGTAAAGGTGTATTGAAAGCGGTAAGTAATGTAAACAAGATAATAGCTCCTGAGCTACTTGATTATGACGTGGCCGACCAAACCGGCATTGATGAATTGATGATAAAGCTAGATGGTACCACTAATAAAGCAAAACTGGGTGCCAATGCTATGTTGGCAGTAAGTATGGCTGTAGCAAAGGCGGCTGCTGAAGAGGCTGCTTTACCGCTTTATAGATATGTAGGGGGCACCAATGGCAAAACACTTCCGATTCCTATGATGAATATTTTGAATGGAGGCGCACATGCAGATAATAAAATAGACTTTCAGGAATTTATGATTATGCCGGTGGGTGCTCCCAGTTTTAGCGAAGGATTGCGCTGGGGTGTAGAAATTTTTCATACGCTGAAATCTGTATTAAAGAAAAAGGGGTTTAGTACCAATGTAGGCGATGAAGGTGGATTTGCTCCCAATATTCAAAGTAATGAAGAAGCAATAGAAACAGTAATGGAAGCTATACAAGCTTCAGGATATAAAGCCGGCTCGCAAATTGTAATAGCCATGGATGCTGCCAACAGCGAACTATGGAATGCTAAAAAGAAAAAATATGTATTTCATAAAAGTGACGGCAAAGAATTAAGTAGTGAACAACTGGTAAAATTTTGGGAAAAATGGGTAAAGCAATATCCTATCGTTTCCATTGAAGACGGAATGGCCGAAGACGACTGGAATGGCTGGGCAGCACTTACGCAGTCTATTGGAAAAAAATGCCAGCTCGTAGGTGATGATTTGTTTGTTACCAATGTAAATCGATTGCAGGAGGGGGTAGATAAAAATATTGGGAATGCATTGTTGGTAAAAGTGAATCAGATAGGAACCATCACCGAAACAATAAATGCCGTAACACTGGCACAACACAACGGGTACAACACCATTATGAGCCATCGTAGTGGTGAGACTGAAGATGCAACCATTGCAGATTTAGCAGTAGCACTGAACTGCGGACAGATAAAAACTGGTAGTGCATCACGTACTGATCGTATGGCCAAGTACAACCAGCTGTTAAGAATTGAAGAAATATTGGGCAGCTCTGCTGTTTATCCAAAAGGAAGAATTAAATTTGGAAAATAAAACTGTGAATCCCTTTTTTGGGGAGATAAAATATCTTATTAAGCAAACCTCATGAAATTAATATCCCGACTTCCGGCTTGGTTACGCAACAAATACTTTATTGCCTTTGCGGCATTTTGCGTTATCATGTTGTTTCTTGATAAAAATGATATTTTCACCCAGTTTGGGCGCAAGAAAGAATTACACAATTTGCAAACCAGTAAAAATTATTATATCCGTCAAAATGAAGTTTTACGAAAAGAGTCAGAAGCGTTAAAACATGACCCTCAAAGTATTGAGAAGCTCGCTCGTGAAAAATACCTGATGAAAAAGGATAATGAAGAGCTTTTTTTAATATCGGAAAAACCCGATAACAGCAAGAATTAAGAATATTGGCACAATAAGGCAAACACTCTTCCGTTAATAATCTGGACATTCGGATTCAAAATCACTAAGACATTTTATTTCTGGACCAAAAAACGGTTTGCCAATGACCAACTTTACTCCCGAAGACCTTTTATTGTATCTGTACAAAGAAACAACAGCAGTTGAAACTGTAGCAATTGAAGCAGCCTTAAAACAGGACTGGACGCTTCGTGAAAAACTGGAAGTGTTGAAATTGTCTATGCAAAGGCTTGACAAAATTACGGTTGCGCCTCGTACAGAAATTGTATTGGATGTATTGAACTATGCGAGGGAACACTCCACAGAAAAAGTTTGATACGCAGTTAAAATTTTTTAAGCCCCGCCTATTTTGTTGAGCGGGGCTTTTTATTTTATGTCTTAGTGGTTTTATTTTTTTGCAACGAAAGCACACGAAATGACACGAAAGGGTGGTTTATGTTTTTTTCAGTCCAGAACTGAATTCAAAAGGGCTAGTCATTAAGTCGCGAAGAAGCAGGAATATAAATCTTAGTGAACCTTAGTGTCTTTGAGCCTTAGTGGCTTCGTTTTTTTGTCACGAAAGCACACGAAATGACACGAAAGGGGGTGGATATTTTTTTTGAAATAAGTATAAACTGAAAAAATTGATTGAGTGTTTATTTATCAAAACAAATTTCTTGTAGGTTTGAAAATCTATTTAGAAAACCACCTCCCATTTCATCATTATGACCCGAAAAGAACGCTATACTTTTGTAATTGACTGGTTTGAAAAAAACCGGCCTATTGCTGAAACAGAATTAGCATATTCCAATCCTTATCAATTATTAGTGGCGGTCATACTCTCTGCACAATGCACCGATAAAAGAGTGAACCTGACCACTCCCGCTATTTTTAAAAAATATCCTACAGTTAAGGCTTTGAGCAAGGCAACCTTTGATGATTTATTTCCAATAATCAAAAGCATATCCTATCCCAACAATAAGACCAAACACCTGATAGGCATGGCTCAAAAAGTGGATAGTGATTTTAAAGGCGAAATACCTTTGACGGTGAATGAACTGGTGCAACTGCCCGGTGTAGGCAGAAAAACGGCCAATGTGATTACTTCGGTTGTAGATCATCAGCCCAATATGGCTGTGGACACTCATGTTTTCAGAGTAAGTAAAAGAATCGGATTGGTTTCTTCATCAGCCAATACGCCACTGGCAGTTGAAAGAGAACTGGTCAAAAATATTCCGAAAGAACTAATACATAAAGCACACCATTGGCTAATACTGCACGGGCGGTATATATGCATTGCTCGAAATCCGAAATGCGATTTGTGTGGTTTACAAAAAGTTTGTATTTATTTCAAGCTAATGCAAAAGAATCAGAAAAACTTTAAAAAGCTTATTTAAGATTAATACTGTGGTATAAAATTTGTTTTCCACACCCACAATAATTTAAACTTTGCCAGAATCCATAATTCTATAAATTTACGCATTGTAGGTTATTGACCACGCCAAATCCAATCCCTTTGAAGCCTCATTTTTTATGGGCTTAAAATTTAATTTCTGAATGAGAAAATATTTAATGGCGGCGTTGGTTTGCCTGCTTTTTGTGCAGCAACCTCTGAAATCTCAGTATTATTATTATAACAATAAGTATTACGACAACCCATTGGTTTTTGAGGTAGGCGTTACCGGAGGTGTTATGAATTCCTTTACCGATTTGGGTGGGAAAAAAGGTGTAGGAAAAAACTTCATTAAGGACCTTCGCTGGAAAACAGCAAGGCCCAGTTATGGTTTATATGTTGCTGCCAATTATCAGGATGCGTTATTTGTAAGATTAGAAGGCACATTTGGTCAGGTAACGGGAGCAGATAGTATTTTAAAAAACGTAGCCGCTTCAACCTACGGCCGGTACGAAAGAAATCTGAGCTTTAAAAGTAAAATAAGCGAGGCGCAACTTTCAGTTGAAGTTCATCCTTTGTTTTTTAAACCTTATGAAGATGGCAACCCGCCACGGCTCTCGCCTTATGCAGTAGCCGGTGTTGGCTTATTTTCATTTGATCCACAAACAAAATTTAATGGACAGTGGTATGCACTTAAACCCTTGCGTACAGAAGGACAAGGTTTTGCAGAATATCCGGAAACAAAAGAGTATAGCCTGACACAGTTAAACTTTTTGGCAGGCGCCGGTTTAAAATATGAGATAAGTCCATTTATCAATGCAAGATTAGAATTTGTGCATCGCTTTCTTCGCACCGATTATCTGGACGATGTAAGCGGCAATTACATTGATCCTTCATTATTTGCCAATTACCTTACACCCAACCAGGCTTCCATAGCGCAACAACTTTATTATAGAAGGGATGAAATTGTACCTTCTGATGTATCGCCACTGGATTCGCAAAGAGGAGATCCAAAAGACAAAGACGCTTATTTTACCATACAATTTAAAATAGGTATGACGCTGGGCCGTCAAAAAATCAGATAATTGCTTAGATAAAAATTTACAAAGCAGTTATAACAATGGCTTATAGCTCTTTTTTACTTTATATTATTATATTGAAGACATTTTGTAAGAACATCTGAGTGTACGGAAGTATAAATAATCCTTTTTTTGTAGTTTTACGGATACAGAACCTTGTTTACCTATGGATAATCTGGTAATTCAAAACTATAATGCATTATTTAACAGCCGGCTTTCTTTCAAACCGTTGGTAGATGCATTGCGCCAGAATATCAACCACAATAAAACGGGGCTTCATAAATTATACAAACAAGTAATTGCGGCTTTTGACGATCATCCGGAACTGTTGAAACCAATTGAGGATCTTTCGATACTGGCTCCGCATGAAGAATTAATACAAGAGTTATTGTCGGCCGTGTTTCCACCTACTACCGCCAACCAGATGTATGGTGTTTCCTTACCATTTAGTAACGCAGTTGTATTTGCATCTCCTATTTTCAAAAAAATGTTGGTAAATACGGCTACGAATGAACTTAAAATCGATGCAGGAGATTCAGCGGAAGAATTAAAAAGAGAGGGTGTGCATTTTGCATACAATCTCTTGTTGAAAAAATTTTTGAATTTCAGTATGGCGGAAAACAGTCGCTTTGTAATTCCTTTTACAAATCCAAATACTGGGCAAATTCGTTATTTTGAGTTGCGACTGGATGGTCGATTTATAGATATAAATCCAGCAGGCGAAATGCCTGATATACCTTCTTCAATTCTTAACCCGCAAACAGGCAGTTTGATGTCTATTTCAGAATTGATAGAGAAAATACCATTGCCAAAATTTGTTTTTGAGGGCATCATGGTCATCAGAGTAAATGATACTACAGAAGCAGAGGCCATTTCAAAAATTAAAAACCGATTACTTGAAAACAATGCATTGTCGGATGCCGCAGTATATACCGAACTGGAAGGTTATGTACAAAGTCTGATTGGCTTACAGAATTTATCTATCGGTGTTACTCCATTTTTTAAGATAAACAATCACTATGTATATTCTGATTTGCACAACAGCAACAGTATATTATTCCGAAATCTGAGTGCAATAACTCAAAAAGACGAAATAAGTGATTATTGCAAAATACTTTTCAGAGACAATGGCAAGCCTATTTTATATCAAAGCATTACGGAACAGGCCTTGATCGATATTCAATGCCTTCAGTATTATTATAATGAAGGAGCCAGAAGTGTTATTCTATGTCCTTTACATTCCCATGATGGTTTGATTGGTATGCTGGAAATTGTTTCCAGAAATGAAGACGAATTAAAGCCACAACACATCACAAAAATTGAAGATGCATTGCCATTGTTTACCCGTGGATTAGAGAAAAGTCTGAACCGGTTGAACGGAGAAGTGGATGCTATCATTAAGAAAAAATTTACGGCAGTTCAACCTGCCGTAGAATGGCGGTTTACAGAAGCGGCGCTTAATTTTATAGTGAATAAGCACACCCATGCAGATGTAAGAATTGAACGCATTGCATTTAATGATGTTTTTCCCTTGTATGGAGCAATAGATATTCGCAGCTCATCTACGGAAAGAGCAAAAGCTATTCAATCAGATTTGACAGCCCAACTACAACTGGCGCAGCAAGTAGTTGAAAAAGCAAAACATGAAATCAGTTTTCCGCTGCTGGATGAAATTGAGTTTAAGTTGAAAAAATTTCTTGCTTCCACATCCGGTGTTTTGCAATCGGAGGAAGAATTAAATATTCAGGACTTTATGAGAGGCCCGTTGCAGGGTTTATTTTGTCACCTTCAAACGGCTGTGCCCCAGGTAGGCAATGAAATTACGCAATACCTTTCTGTCATTGATCCGCAGGTGGGCATGCTTTATCACTATCGCAAAATGTATGAGCAAAGCGTCTCAAAAATCAATGATACGCTGGCAAGGTTTATAGATAAGGAACAAATGGCTGCTCAAAAAGTGTATCCTCATTTTTTTGAGAGATTTATTACCGATGGGCTGGAGTTTAACATTCATATTGGCCAGTCAATTGCACCCAGAAAAAAATTTGATGAAATTTATTTGCATAATTTAAAAATGTGGCAATTGACGGTGTTGGCAAAAGCAGCAAGGCTTACGAATAAATTAGAAAATCATTTGCCGCATAAATTGCGTACCGCCCAGCTCATTTTGGTACACGGGCAGCCATTGTCTATCACATTTAGAACGGAAGAAAGAAAATTTGATGTGGATGGGGCCTATAATACACGGTATGAGATTATCAAGAAGCGTATAGATAAAGCTTATATCAGAAATACAAATGAAAGATTGACGCAACCCGGTAAAATAGCTATCGTATATTCTCAAGGCAAAGATGCTGCTGAATATGCTGAGTATATTGAATTTTTGCAGGGGCATAATCTGTTAAAACCACAAATAGAGTATCATGAGCTGGAAGAAATGCAAGGCGTAGTGGGGTTAAAAGCAATGCGGGTGGAAGTTAATTTTGAAGATAAAGAAATGCATGATCAGCATATCGCGAATACACTGGAAGCGGATCGAAGAAGTTAGCAAGTGCTAAATGTGGTTGGCGTTCTTTGTTTAATATTAAAAGGATAAGTTTAGAAAAACACCATCTTCCCTTATTTCAACAGGCCATCTTTTCAAAAAAAATCCTTCGCCACTACTGTTGTAACCATTGATGATAGAAAATTTATACCGATGTACCGGGCAAACCACATTTCCGGTAGCATCAATATGCCCTTCGGCTAAAATACCTCCGGCGTGTGGACATTGATAAGCAAATGCAAAATATTGCTCACGAAAACGAGCAACACATATTTTTTTTCCATTTACATCAGCTACCGCAATATTATTTTCTGCAAATTCAAGTTCAGAAATATGATTGGCAATTTTAAACCTCTCCATTATTATTGTACAGTAGCTATGGCTGTAGTTTAGTTTGTAAATTCTATTTCGTATAAGTACCCGTCGGTGGTTATTGCATATAATTTGCCGCTTACGCTTATCAACACCCTTCCTTTTTCTAATTTATTAGTGTCTATCAGTTTTCTCTCGCCGCCGGGCAAGGAAGTTTCATATAGTGCTCCATTGGTTTCAATGGTATAAATTTTATTATTCATTAATTCGGCTGCAATTGCAAATTTCCAATCCTTGCTTTTGCGGCCACCCATACGATTCCATTCACCGGTTCTTAAATTTATTCTGTAAAGACTGCCATCGCTTATCATACTATAAAGCGAAGTGTCATTTTTCATTAATCTACCCATACTGTAAAAATCAGCACCACCTATTTGTGTTCTAGACTTTGGATCAAGCCCACCATATCTATAAAACGATCCGTTTTCAGCAGCATATAAAAAACTGCCTACTACTACGGGCCTATTAATTTCAGACCAGGCACTGATACCGGAGCGTAATGTCCACTGACCCGAAACCGGATCTATTTCTGTAAGACTACCGTCTTTATCCATGCTATACAGTTTAAAACGATAGTAAAACAGGAATTCAGTGTTCTTATAATTCACATCGTTTATTTTACTCATTTCGCCTGTGGCAAGGTTGGTTTTATTTAGCCCGTTAGAAAAATCAATTGTATAGAGATGGCCATTATTATCTTTTTCGGCAAATTGAACATTCATATACTGATTGGCTTTCCCTACCTGCTTCAGGTTGATGCCTTGTGCCGATGCAGCAAATGTCAATAAGCAGCAAATGATGAATAGTGAGCTGTTTTTCATTTTAAATAAATTTTGATTTGTGAGCAATTCAAATTTGAAAATAATAAAAATATTGGCGAATCTAAGCATCGCATCTTAAATAATACAGGATGCAGGTCATGCTTTTATGGTTGCCCGAAATGAAGCTGTTTTTAATAAATCAATTCCGTTTTATATGGATATCTTATTTTGTACAAGGCTCTTACCTTTTCTAAAATAGTGTGACGTAGTGTTTCTAAGTTTCTTTTTTCTATGGCGGATACAAAAACGGCATTGCCATTGGTTTCACCCTGCCACCGCTCATAGAGGTCGTTTAGTATTTCCTGCTTGGTGGAGGGTTCCAGCCACTCGTCAAAAGTGTTTTTTTCATAGATATCCATTTTGTTGAAAATGGTAAGTGTTGGTTTCTCAAAAGCCAACAACTCCTGCAGGGTTTTGTTTACAACGGCCAGCTGGTCTTCGTATGCCGGATGCGATATATCTACTACATGCAACAGAATATCTGCTTCCCTTACCTCATCTAATGTGCTTTTAAAACTTTCAACCAAATGGTGTGGCAATTTGCGAATAAAGCCCACGGTGTCGCTTAGCAAAAAGGGAGTGTTTTCAAAAACGACTTTGCTGGTGGTTGTATCTAAAGTGGCAAACAATTTATTTTCGGCAAACACATCCCGCTTGCTCAGCAGGTTCATGATGGTGCTTTTACCTACATTGGTGTAGCCTACCAGTGCTACTCTTATAAATTCGCCTCTTTCTTTTCGTTGGGTAAACGCCTGCTTGTCTATGTCTTCTAATTTCTTGCGCAGCAAAGAGATTTTATTGCGCACAATACGGCGGTCGGTTTCTATTTCTGTTTCACCGGGTCCACGGGTTCCTATACCTCCGCCCAGCCTTTCTAAGTGCTTCCACATGCCCCTTAGTCTTGGTAGAATATATTGGTATTGTGCCAGCTCCACCTGTGCCCGGGCTTGTGCAGTTTTGGCTCTGCGGGCAAAAATGTCTAAGATTAAATCACTTCGGTCAATCGTCTTTATGCTTAATTCCTTTTCAATATTATTGATTTGTGCTCCTGAAAGCTCATCATCAAATATGGCAACACGTATATCTCTTCCTTGTACATATTCTTTTATTTCCTGCAGTTTTCCTTTGCCTACAAAATGCCGGCTGTCGGGGTGTTGTAGTTTTTGTGTAAACCTTTTCACGGTTACGGCTCCTGCAGTTTCTGCCAGAAAAGCCAGTTCGTCAAGGTATTCATTCACTTGTTGTTCGGTTTGATCTTTGTGAACAACTCCTACCAGTATAGCTTTTTCTTCTTTTACAATATTTTTTTTCTTATCAATCATGCTACAAAATCAATTATGAATAATGAAGTGGCAAAGGTACACATGAGGTTATTGATGCAAACAAAAAAAACGACCTGTTTTGCAGGCCGCTTTCAATTTTTTATAAGCTCGGTTAAAGCCCGGTAAAAGAAATACCAATCGAAAAGGGTTTTACCACAGGCCCCAGTCCGTCTCTTAATAAAGGAGTAAGCTGATAACTGCCAAATAATGCAAAATGACCATATCCAAATCTTGCAGTAGCAGAAAGCCTTGTTTTATTAAAGAATTTTTTGCTGGATTCTTTTTCAACATGATCGCTGATGGATGTGCCGCTTTTCGTTTCATATTTTGCATTGCGGGTATGTGCATTTAAAAGAGTGCCCACTTTTACGCCTACGGCAAATTTGAAACCTTTGCCGGTAAGGGGAGCTGTGGAATAACGAAACTCAATAGGCGCTTCCAGATAAGTGGTAGCCAGTTTTGTTTTTTTATAGTGATTAGTGTCTGATACATTGGTAAAAAATAACTGTGCAGTGCTTTTATTAATACCAACATCGGTTTTTGTAAACAAAATGTGGTCGCTTGCAATGCCTGCACCAAATCCAATGCTTAAGTTTGGATTTGTTTTAAATGGATAATCCATCATCAGGTATAGGTTTACGGTTTTTGAAAATCCGCTTTTGTTGATGGTGTCAGGGGTGCCATTCCAGCCGGCCATACCCAGTTGAAATACAAAATGGTCATTGGCCCGGTTGCTCAGGTCAATTTTTTCTTTTTTCTTTTTTACAGGTACGGGCTCCTGGGCAAAGAGTTGTGTACTAAATAGGGCACAGGCAATAAAAATCAGGGCTTTATTCATAACAATTTTTTCAAATGCTTTTGTATGTTGGCAAATGTATTTCCACAGGGGTTAATAAAAGGTTAAAGAGGTTTTAGCAGCTTAAAACCCAATATTTGGATAATAAATGAGCGCAAATATAGTTGTTTGCCCATAATCCGGTTCAATGTATATCATAGAGTAGGAAAATGATTTAGTTTCCCTAACAAAGGAGTTAATATTTGACTTTTCGATTTAGAAATAATATTTTGACTAAGGAAGTTGAATCAATTTATACTTTACATTCATATTCGTAGAAATACTATTCTTGTAAGATTGCCATAAAATTTTTTCTTTAAAAAATTATGAGAAATAATATCCCGGCATTATTTTCGTTATCAATTCAACGCATGATTTAAACTCTACCCACCGATTCCTTTGAACTTCTTTAATTTATTTTTCACCTGTTAGGTGATATGGGCCTTTAAAAGCTTATACACCAGCATTACTATTAGATTAAAATGAAGAAATTTTTGTTTGTTTTTGCTGCTGTTTCAGTTATTGCTATTTGCTTCAGCTCTTGTGCCGCTACCAAAAGGGATTGTAGAGGTGTAAAGCATACAAAGCAACCCGGCGGATTTTATTTATAATCATTGCCGTCAATATTATTTTTTATCCTGTTCTCTAAACTGAGTTCAGGATTTTTTATTTTTAGAAAAACAAATTTTATGCGTCAGATGTTTTTTTTACTCATATTATTTTCTTTTAATTTTTTACATGCACAGCAATATGTATTTCCCGGTAGCTGGGAAGGTAAATGGCAGGGTGATATGCAATGGCATCAAACCGGAAAAGACACTGCTGTAATAGTAAAGATGAAATTGAATATAGAAAAGACTGATAGCGCCGGTGTATGGAACTGGCAATTGGTTTATGGTGCTGATGAAACGGATAGCCGGCCATATAAACTGATTCAAAAGGATGAAAAAGGAATTCATTGGGTAATAGATGAGTTGAGCGGAATTGTGCTGGATCAATACCGGGTGGCCGGCAAACTGTGTGGCGTATTTACGGTTATGAACAGCACCATTCTCAATAGCTATTGGATGGAAGGCGATCATTTAATAGTGGAATTTTACTCCATCGGCTGTAAACCGATAAGCACCACCGGAAAAGGCAACGACGAAATTCCATTTGTTGACAGCTATCGGGTGGGCAGTTATCAAAAAGCGGTTTTAACGAGAGTAAAATGAGGTGTATTTTTGCAAAAATTTTTACGGGATGAAATTATTATTTGCTTTTGTTGTTTCGGTTTTCCTATTCAGTTCCTGCGCTTCCAATAATGTAAAGAAAGATAAAAGCCTTAAAAAATATTTTGACGAACATAACGTTCAGGGATGCTTTGCTTTGCTGGATAATGGCACTAATAAATTTACAGTTTATAACCTGAGCCGCTACCGCGATAGCAGTTACCTGCCGGCTTCTACTTTTAAGATTGTAAATTCACTGATTGGTCTGCAAACGGGAAAAATTGTAAACGACAGTATGGTGATAAAATGGGATGGTGTAAAACGCTGGAATGAAGATTGGAATAGAGACCTAACGATGTATGAAGCCTTCAGGGTTTCATCAGTTCCTTATTATCAGGAAGTAGCAAGACGTATCGGGAAAGACACCATGCAGCTATGGCTTGATAGTTTGAAATATGGAGCCAAAACCAAAACTGAAAAAATAACGATACATAGTGTCATCGACAGCTTTTGGCTTGACAATTCTTTAAAAATCACTCCCGATCAGCAATTGGGCATGGTAAAGAAATTATATTTTGATCAGTTACCTTTTTTCAAAAGTTATCAGGAAACTGTAAAACGAGCTATGCTCTTTGAAAGTAATGCAAACTATCAACTTGGTTATAAAACCGGAACAGGATTTGCTGAAAACGGTAACCAGATTGGCTGGGTGGTGGGTTGGGTTGAAGAAAATAAACATCCGTATTTCTTTGTATTAAATATAGAGTCAACCGATAAAAATATTGTTATGAAAACTGTGAGAATGAAGATGCTGAAAGATATATTGGCTCAATTGGGCTTTTTTAAAGGGAAAATGTAAAATTCTTTAATTCTGAATTTAAGATTGCAACATAAAGAACTCGTCTGGCTATTCGCTTGGGTTACCGTATTATTGTTTTTCTTTTTTTTGTATTTGAAATGGAAGCAAAGAACAAGGAAAGCGATGGGGGACAAAAAGTTGATTGACGATCTTACTTCAAATTTTTCTTTCCGATTATCACAACTGAAGTATGTCATACTTTTTTTTGCTTTTTCAATTGGAATATTAGCTGCCATGAATCCCCGCCGAGCAGGAGCTTCCTCTGCTCACACTAAAAAAGGGATTGATATAGCTATTGCATTGGATGTAAGCAATAGTATGCTTGCCGCCGATCTGCCACCCAACAGATTGGAACGAGCCAAACAATTTATTTCAAAACTGATTCAAGACCGACCCAATGATCGTTTTGCATTAATACTGTTTGCCGGCAAAGCATATTTGCAAATGCCACTTTCGGCAGATCAGGGTTCGGCATTACTATTTGTGTCTGCAGCTTCACCACAGTCGGTACCACAACAGGGAACCGTTATCAGTGAAGCATTAAAAATGAGTGAAAGAGCTTTTGTAAATGATAAACAAAATTATAAAAGCGTAATATTAATTACCGATGGAGAAGACCATGATGATGATGCCATACATACCGCCGAAGCATTGGCCGATCAAGGTGCAATGATCAATACTGTAGGGATGGGTTCGGTAACCGGAACCACCATAATAGATGCCACTACCGGTACTGCCAAAACTGACGAGGCCGGCAATACCATTGTATCAAAACTCAATGAAACTATTTTACAAGAAATTGCCGATAGAACGCATGGTATTTATATTCATTTTCAAGATAGTAATGAATCCATACAGTTATTGAACAATCAGCTTGCACAAATTGATAAAAAGGCTTATAGCGATCTTGCTTCTATGAGTTTTATAAACTACTTTCTGGTGCTGGCTGCCATTTCATTATTATTGATGGTTATTGAAATCTTTATTCATGAAAAGAAACTAGCAGCATTATTATGAAAAAACTGATTTTAATGATCTTAAGTTTTTTTTCGCTTCATGCTTTTGCGCAGAAAGAAAAGGCCAACAGTTTTATTGAAAAAGGAAATAAATATTATCGTAATCATGAAATGACGCTTGCTGAAAATGAATACAAAAAAGCACTGGCTGCTGATCCCGGAAATGAAACGGCCGGTTTTAATCTTGCCAATACACTGTATCGACAAAATAAACAGATAGACGCCGCTCGGCTGCTGCTTTCAATGAGCAGCCAATCCAACAACAAATCTTTACTGGCAAAAATTTTTTATAATCAGGGAGTTATTTTATCAAAACAAAAAAATCTGGAACAAAGTATTGAAGCATATAAAAATGCTTTAAGAAATGATGCTACTGATAAAGAAGCCAGAGAAAACCTGCAAAAGGCATTGCTGGAGTTGAAGCAAAAAAAGCAACCAGAGAAAAAGGAAAACAAGAAACAACAAAAACCAGATGAGCAAAAGGACAAGTCTCCTTCATCAATGAGTCAAAAAGAAGTATCGCAACGGTTAAAGCTGCTGGAAGAAAAGGAAAGAGAAATTAAAAAAAGAGTTCAAAAAGATAAAGCAAATAGTGAGGGTGGGGCAAAGGGGAAAGACTGGTGATGATATTTCCATGTTTCGTGGGGCCACGAAACATGGCAACGGGACAAGAGTTTTTCTTGGTTCGTGGGGACACGAACCAAGACCACGAACCAAGACAGTGTTGAATACCTAAATTTGCATATTGCGACAGTTTATATGCTTATACAAGTTTAAAATATGACATGCAATTTTATTGTGAAAATATTACGACGTATCAAAGACTAAAAACTAAAGAAGTAAATATCGGTGGCCTGTTGTTAGGAAATTTTCATCCCATAAGGGTGCAAACCATGACGACTACCGATACCATGAATACAGAGGCAACGGTAGCGCAAAGTATTCGTTGTATAGAAGCCGGGGCCGAACTGATACGCATTACAGCGCCATCAAAAAATGAAGCAGAAAATTTATTGAATATCAAAAATGAATTGCGGCGTCATGGTTATCATACACCGCTGGTGGCCGATATTCATTTTACACCCAATGCCGCTGAGATGGCTGCCCGCATTGTAGAGAAAGTACGCATCAATCCCGGTAACTATGTAGATAAAAAGAAATTTGAACAAATAGAATATAGCGATGCTGAGTATGTTGAAGAAATTGAAAGAATAAGAGAGCGATTTACACCGCTGCTGAAAATTTGTAAAGAATACGGCACTGCCATGCGTATCGGTACCAATCATGGTTCGCTCAGCGACCGCATTATGAGCAGATATGGCGATACACCGATTGGCATGGTGGAAAGTGCAATGGAATTTTTGCGCATCGCAAGAGCGGAGTCTTATCATCAGATTGTATTGAGTATGAAGAGCAGCAACCCACAGGTGATGGTGCAGGCATACCGGCTGCTGATAAAAACCATGTTTGATGAGTTTGGAGAAATTTATCCATTGCATCTGGGCGTTACCGAAGCAGGAGATGGCGAAGATGGAAGAATAAAATCAGCAATAGGTATTGGTAGTTTGCTATCCGATGGTATTGGTGATACCATCAGAGTGTCATTGACGGAAGATCCTGAATTTGAAATTCCGGTTTGTAATGATTTGGTAAAGCGATTGCCTCGGCAATTAGAAAAGAAGCATCATATTCCCGTTGTGGACAAGCTGCCTTACAATCCTTTTGAATATAAAAGGCGAGAAACTTTTTCCGTTAATAATATAGGTGGCAAACAGGTGCCCGTTGTGGTGGCTGATATGAGCAAGTATGAAAAAATAAGGCCGGATCATTTGCAAGGAATTGGTTACAAATATGATAGCATTACAGATAAATGGACAATTGGTGATGCGGCGGCTGATTATATTTTCACCGGCAATCAAGTGTTGGATTTTGCATTGCCGGGTACGTTGAAAGTTATTGTATATCCTGCCGCATGGCAACAGGCAACAGATAAATCAAAATATTTTCCAATTTTTAGTGATAAAGGGTTTAGTGAAGCAATATTAAAAAGCGAAGAGCTGAATTTTGTAATGATTGATTGTTTTTCTGATGAAACAAATATTAATGATTTTACATTTTTAGAAACGGTTGCAAATGATGCTACTGTTGTTATTTGCCTGAGCACAACCCATAAGTATGCAATACAAGCTGTACGTCGTATATTTATTGAGTTGCTCAACCGAAAAATAAAAAACCCGGTAGTATTGATAAGTGATAGTGCTGCACAAACACCTGATGAACATTTAATTCATTTTGCAATAGAAACCGGCAGTTTGTTTTTAGAAGGGATGGGTGATGGTATTTGCCTGGGATATTCGGCTGCAGCACAAATGAACAATATGCAAATCAGCGGCAGAACTTATTTACCGGTAAATGATATTAATCAATTTACCAATAATACCGCTTTCAGCATATTACAGGCAACACGTACCCGTATTTCAAAAACGGAATATATCAGTTGCCCCAGTTGTGGCCGCACATTGTTTGACCTGCAGGAAACCACTGCTAAAATAAGAGCCGTTACGCATCATCTAAAAGGAGTAAAGATTGCCATCATGGGCTGCATCGTAAACGGTCCCGGCGAAATGGCTGATGCAGATTTTGGATATGTAGGCAGTGGCCCGGGCAAAATAACACTCTACAAAGGAAAAGAGATAGTAAAAAGAAATATCAATAGCGAAGTAGCAGTGGAAGAGTTGATCGGCCTGCTGAAAGAACATGGAGCATGGGTTGAAAAATGAGAGGCTATGAGAAAAAAATATTGGGTTAACATATTTCTTTTTGTTTTGATAGTAAACCTTGCCGGAGGCTCAATAGCAAATTCTGCAATGCAAAATATTTCCAAACCATTGCTGATGCCTTTGTTGATAGGTTGGCTTCTGTATAGTGGTATCAGAAATGTTACAAAAAGGAATTGGATAATACTCGCATTATTTTTTTCCTGGTTAGGTGATGTGTTGCTGATGTTTCAGGAGAAAGACGCATTATTTTTTATATTGGGACTTTCGGCATTTTTAATTGCGCATCTGTTTTATATCGTTTTCTTTTTTAATATCAATCGTAAAGAAAAATTAAAGCTGAATTGGTTGTTAATAATTGTCGTAGCTGCTTATTATTTTGCATTGCTGACAATTTTATTTCCAACTTTGGGCGATATGAAAATTCCCGTAACCGTTTACGGACTTGTAATCAGCACTATGTTGTTGTTTGCCTTGCATGTAGCTTCTATAAAAAATCGTGAAGCTGCAAAATGGCTGCTGACAGGTGCTATATTATTTGTAATATCAGATTCTGTACTGGCAATCAATAAATTTTATTATCCATTTGAATACAGTGGTGTACTTATTATGCTCACGTATGGCATGGCTCAATGGTTTATAGTAAAAGGAGCGATTCTATATCTTCGCAATCAGGATGAATAATATTATTTTAAAATAGGATTAAATAAATGAGACAAACAGATTTTCTGGTCATTGGCTCGGGCATTGCAGGGTTAACTTATGCTTTAAAAGTGGCACATCATTTTCCCGACAAAAAAGTATTGGTAATGACGAAAGCAGCGGCTGATGAAACCAATACCAAATATGCACAAGGCGGCATTGCAGTTGTAAATGATATGGAGCACGACAGTTTTGAGAAGCATATAGAAGACACTTTAATAGCGGGTGATGGATTATGTAATGAAAAAGTGGTGGAGATAGTAGTGAAAGAAGGCCCGGAAAGAGTGCAGGAAATTATTGACTGGGGCGCAAGGTTTGATAAAGAATCGGACGGCGATTATAAACGAGGAAAAGAAGGCGGCCATTCAGAATTCAGAATACTGCATCATAAAGATGTTACCGGCAGAGAAATGGAAAGGGCGTTGATTGATGCGGTGAATAAGCAAAGCAATATTGAATTTATCAAACATTGTTTTGTAGTTGATATTATTACCCAGCATCATTTAGGTTATCTGGTAACCAAAGCCACTCCCGATATTGAATGTCTGGGTGTATATGTATTGAATCTTGAAAATAATAAGATTGAAAAAATTATAGCGGGCACTACATTGTTAGCTACAGGCGGTAATGGTC